>Ga0224508_10003581_pt1 | contig 12825 bp, 13 predicted proteins | sample SF_Jan12_sed_USG_4_FD_170157 | JGI IMG/M metagenome (GOLD analysis project Ga0224508, IMG submission 170157) | Sediment microbial communities from San Francisco Bay, California, United States - SF_Jan12_sed_USGS_21 | ecosystem: Environmental > Aquatic > Marine > Sediment | place: USA...
GCAAGCACCGGACTTGCGTTACGGGTCAACCTCTTTGGGGCATTTATCATCGAACCATATTATGCAAAGCCGCTAAAAACGGATGCTCCATGGGTGCTGGGAATAAATTTCATTCCGGGTTGGTAATTTCTGATACCCTGAACAGGACTTATTTATTCGTACCTGAGTGATTCAATGGGATCCAGACGAGCAGCCTTCAAGGCCGGATAGAGTCCTGAGATTAAGCCAACCACGGTACAAATAAATATACCTAACAACATCCAAGCCCAAGGAATAAGAAAGTTGCCGCCAATCAGGATTGTCACGATATTTCCAACTGCGATACCCAACAAAACACCGACCACGCCACCCACCTGGCAGATCAGAACGGCCTCAGTAAGGAATTGAATCATGATGTTTCGCCTGTTTGCACCAATGGCCTTCCGAATGCCTATCTCTCTGGTACGTTCTGTTACAGAAACCAACATGATATTCATCAACCCAATGGCAGCACCAAGCAATGTTATAAAGCCAATGGCAATCGTAGCCACCCTGAGATAAAAAGTATTTTCTTTTAAAATATCCAGCAAACCATCACTCTTAAAAACCTCAAAATCATTATCCTGTCCTATCCTGAGATTCCTAACGTTTCGGAATATGCCTATACTACTTGAGATGGCATCTTCCATGTCAGTTGCATTGGACAAACCGACTTTGACTGTATAATTTGATCTACTAGTGCCATAATATCTCTTGACATTGATCACAGGTACTATCACCTGCCGATCCGTACTTTGGTCCATGTTTGAACCCCTGGAAGCCAGCACTCCGATAACTTTGTATTTAATATTGCCTAGTGAAAAGACTTTGTCTATCGACGACTCTTCATTTTCATTGAATAGTATGTTTACAACATCCTTTCCAATGATCGCTTTATGCGTTCCATCTTCAGCTTCTGACCTGGTGAAGTTTCTACCTACGGATAAGTCAAGGCCTGATACATCGAGATAATTTTCATCTACTCCTCGCAGGGTTACATTTGGATTCGATTTTTGATCCATATACTTAACCACAGCATTAGATGTGCCTTGTATAGAAATAGCCACTCTAGCGGGGAAATCAAAATTATCCTTGAATTTCATGGCTTGTCTGAAAGAGATAGGTTCTCCTCTTTTTCTCATGCGACCATGTCGCGTTTGAATCGTATTACTTTTTGGTCTAATGACATAAGCATTTGCCCCGAGGCCGGAAAAACTATCCGTCATTGAAAATAGTATGCTATCAATCGCAGTAAGGATCCCGACTAAGGCCATGATCCCAAAAGCGATAATAAGTAAGGTCAGGATGGAACGTAGCAAATTCGATCTTACCGACCTAAAGGCGATGCGAATTAATTCAAAAGCTCGTATTCCCATTATAGGTCCAAATGTAAACTAGAAAATGGAGACTGTGGGACAACATAGATGAAATCAAGTCTGTTACCGATGGGTGGTGCGTACATCCCGATTTATGATTCACTAGAAATCTTGTTCTTTTTCGATCAGCGGCCAAGCGCATGCTGTGGCATCCGACTTGCGATTATCTCTCTCATCTCGTCCATTACATATGACGATGATCCAATTAACGACATACCGGTTGACCAGCTATCGTCATCAAAGAATCCGCATGTTTTACCTCCTGCTTCCTGAATCAAAAGCCCTCCGGCTGACACATCCCATGGATTCAGATTGTATTCATAATAACCGTCCAATCTGCCCGCCGCAACATAAGCGAGGTCGAGTGCCGCCGAACCAAATCTCCTTACGCCGCGGGTTCTTTTCACAAATGTCTGAAACACATCCATGTAGTTTTCGAGACAATTTAGATCATCATAAGGAAATCCCGTAGCGATTACAGATTGATCCAAGGGCCGACCTTGGTTGACTCTAATAACTCGATCATTGTGATAAGAGCCACCTCCATGATAGCAATGGAATAACTCTTTCCTGGGTACTTCCAGTACGATACCAATTACAAGAGTCCGTTCCAGTTCTAATGCAACGCTTACTGAGTAGAAAGGAAGATTGTGAAGAAAGTTTGTCGTACCATCTAAAGGATCTATTATCCAAACCATGTCCGAGGCTTGATTGCTAACGGTGTCTTCTTCGGTCAGAAATGTTGCTCCACGGTCGAGTGTACTGAGTCCCTCGACCAGGATTTCTTCCGCAGTGCGATCGACATAGCTGACCAAGCTGTTGAGTGCCTTCTCCTCGATCGAATCCGAATCTACAGCACCAGCCTCTGAACGGATGAAATCCGCGGCTCTCTCTACGACTTCGATGGCATGAACAGTCAGTTTTTTTAGTTGATTGCTTGTCATGGTGTGATCTGTATAAGATGAGTGGAGAGCCCGCAGTGGTAGGAATCAAAACGGCAGCCACTTCCAAAGATGAAAGCGCTGCCGTAAAATACACCCAAAACCCAATTCTTGGGGTTCTTATCCCATTTCGGAAATGACCTCGGTCACTTCTGGGATCATTCTCTTCAGCATACCTTCGATGCCTGCTTTTAGTGTAACGGTTGAGGATGGGCAGCCACTGCATGAGCCTTGCAAAATGACGGTAACTTTCCCTTGGTCAAAAGACTTAAATTCTATATTCCCCCCATCCATTTCGACAGCGGGTTTAACGTATGTATCAATAAGGTCTTTGATCTTTTTCACCAGTTCGGCTTCATCACCTGAATACTTCTGTTCTACACCATTCTCTTCTTCAAGTCTGACCTTCTCCTCCTCAAAACCATCTGTTACGATACTCTTGTCCTGGTCAACATAAGATTTGATAAATTCCTTTAGCTTGAGCATAATATCCTCCCAAGAATAGGAGAACTCTTTTGTGACGGTCACGAAGTTGTTGCAGATATAGACCCCCTTGACATATGGTAATTCAAACAAGGCAGAGGCCAGAGGGCTCCATTCATTTGCATATGCAGCTTCCCGGAAATCCGCTGTACCCCGGTACAACATCCGATTAGTCACGAACTTAAGTGATTCTGGATTAGGTGTTTGCTCTGTGTAGAGCATAACGGGGCTCTTCGACAATGTTTCCATAACTCGGACTAATTACAAAGTAACAAAATTAGCTGATAATTCGGAAACAAACAGGTTAACCATAAAGTTCATATTTAATTTGAGACTTGTCGTATCCCAGTTCACTCCAGAGATGGATCACAGCTTCATCTATCATGGATGACCAACCACATAAATAGAACACACGATCAGAGACCGGTTGCGCATATTTCCGCATATATATCTCATGCACGTAGCCTTTGTTTCCCTTCCATTGATTGTCTCTGGAGAGCGTGACAGAATAGGTGAAATTAGCCACTTGGCTAGCTAATTCTTCGAATTTCTCCTGGTACAAAATACCATCCTGGTATCTGGTGCCAAATATTAGATGCACTGCCCTGGTGAAGGCCTTCCTTTGTTGGAGGTCAAGAAGCATGCTACGAAAAGGTGCTACACCAGTGCCGGTACATATCATTATACAATCGTGATCGAGTTTCTGAGGTAGTGTGAAGGTTCCGGATGGTCCTTTGAATTTGATCTCTGTTCCTACTTTAACTTCGTGAAAAAGATATTCTGATGCCAGGCCACCCTCCAGGTACACGATGCACAGCTCAATAATGTTTGAGTTGTCCGGAGGATTGGCAATGGAATAACTGCGCCATCGACGCAGCCGCTTCATATGAATTGGTAAATCGACTGTGACGAATTGCCCGGCTGTGAATTGCAGTGGTGGATCATCTTCTATCCTCAACCGGAAGATTCTGGTCTTCGGACCGATTTCCTGAATATCAATCACTGTACTGTCGTACCATTTCCAAGGCATAATGGGGTTAGTGCTTATGGAAGAAAATTGCTGGTTAAGAGGAGGTTTCTACCGATTGCTGCAATGCAATTTCGTCGTACGTAAAAAAGATAGGATATCCCTTAGACTCAAAGTACGCCTTTGTTTCTATCAACGAACGCTCACTAGTAATCATGATGAAGTCTCCTCCCCATGCACCCAAGGATTTAACTTCTCCCCAAAAGTCTTCAAACTTTGTATCCCGAATCCTGGGTAGGTTGATTACCTCCGATACCAGCATCTCATGGTCTTTGAGAAGTGATTCAAAATTTTGAAGTGAATTCACTTCACAAAGTTCTCTACTTATTGCTGAGACCTCTTCAATCTGGGAAGACTTGACAACTCTGTCCTTATATTTCTTGATGGCGTCCGCAGAAAACTGTTTTTGACCTAGGTATACGAAATACAGATTCTTACGAAAACTGGGTAAAAACTCTGCCGGATTGACTTCAATTTCTTTGTCACCGAGGCGGTAGAAGATGGGACCTTCAGCCTTAGCACAGGCAACATCATAACCGGAACCACCCATTGTACTTTGGAGCAAGTCAAACGAGTCTACATCAGCCCAATCGGCTAAACAACTGATGAGAGTGGAACTGCTACCTAATCCCCAATCTGGTTCGAAGTCAAGAAAGGTACTAACTGAATATTTTTTCCACTTGGAAAGAAAATCTGAATTAAGTCTTACTGCTGCTTCGAACAGTGTTTTGAGTGTTTCGGCAGTAGCCTCATTAGAAGTCTTGATGGGGTCGAAAGAAAATAGATCGAACTTTCCGGAGAACCAAATCTCTCCGCTTGGAAGAAAGCTTTCCCAAATGATTTCGGAGCCGGTTGATTCCTTGACTTTTAGTGCTTGTCCCATTGACAGAGGCAGACCCAAGGCCAGCGCACCGTCCATAACGAGGTATTCGCCGCTTAATAATACTTTTCCGTTTGCCCGGTAGAAGTGGTTAGCAGGCACAGGCTCGGTTTGATTCGGGTGTCAAAATACGAATTTCAAGGTAGCTCGTATTAAAAAAATATTTTATTTCTGAACTTGACATCATGAATTCATTTTGCGAAAAAATCTATAGTAAGACCCTTTCCTTTAATCATGTGGTGCAACTATCTCAAAACGAGCTGGATCAAGAATTTCCTTAGTTCACAAATGTTCAGCATCGGTCTAAGTTGGTAGTATGGCAGTATTTTCTTCTGGAGCCCTTTTTGATCGTAATAAAGCCAGGTGAGAGCGAACAGCGGCATGAGAAACCACCCGATCAGAAAAAAAAGCGATCGACTGATCCATTTCTCTTTCCGATGCATCTAGACGATTTAGGATATTTATCAGGTGCATTCTCATGTGGCCTTGTTGAATACCGGTTGTCACTAGTGAACGGATCGCAGCGAAATTCTGAGCCAATCCAATGGAAGCTATAATCATCATCAATGTCCCTGCATCTGGATGACCAAGCAGTTCAAGAGATCGTTTGGCCATTGGGTGTAAGGATGTCAAGCCACCAATGGTCCCGAGAGCGAGCGGCATCTCAATCGAGAACTTAAATATGCCATCTGCCACGCTGCAATCGGTCAAGCTACGATACTGACCATCGCGGGCCGCATAAGCATGGCCACAGGCCTCCACCGCTCGGAAATCATTGGCCGTGGCCAGAACTACTGCGTCAATACCATTGAAGATGCCCTTGTTGTGCGTGGTGGCTCGATATGGATCGATGTGTGCAATTCGGACCGCCTTTTGAAATCGTCTGGCAAATTCGTCAGAGTTTATGGCACCCTTCTGCTCTCCAAGATCACTGACTGGGCAGACCACCCAAGCACGCACAAGGCACTCTGGTGTGTAGTTGGATAGAATGGACATAATAATTTCGACTCCATCATCTTCTGAGTTCTCAGTCAGATGTTCCTTTACATAGTTATCTAGGATCTTTGCTAGTTTTTCCAAAACCGAATTGATGAAATTTGCTCCCATCGAGTCCACTGTTTCAAACTTAACATGCAACTGGTAGCAACTGGGTTCTATGTGACTTAGATCGAGCAATTCGATCCCCACTATTCCACCTCCTCTTTTTCTCATATTCTTGGTCAGATCTGCTGTCTGATCATACATTAACTGTTTTATTTCCGGCAGATGTTTGTTAAGTGTATGGTGATTGCCATCCCAGCAAAAGTGAATTTGACCCACTTTTTTCGTCGAGATCACTTCCGCGTGAAACCCTCCTCGATGCAGCCAAAATTTGGCTGCACTTGCTGCGGCTGCCACTACGGAACTTTCTTCAATTACCATTGGCACGCAATAGGTTTTTTCATTGATAAGAAAATTTGGTGCAACACCATACGGCAAATAAAAATTGCTAATCGTGTTCTCACTAAAACCATCAATGATCTTTTGCTTTTCTTCGTCATGAAGCCAGTAGCTCATCAAATCCTTCATCACACGTTCCGGATCTTTAAAGAAATTCTCTACCAGCCATTTGAGTTTGCCCAGCTTGGAGAGTTTGGAGAATCCGCTAATTGACTTCTTCATTCGTTGTCTTTCGGTGTCAAATATGCTTTTGCCAGCGCTAAGCCTCGTGCCTGGTTGGCTACATATTTTTCCAATTCTTCATAATCGTCAAGTGCATGCTGAAGAAATAATGAGGCTTGTCCGTAGACACTATTCAGTTTTACACGGTTTATTAGATAGTAGCCATCCAAAAAATCTGCAATGCCTCCGGACACAATTACCTCTCTACATTTCATCTTATCTCCCAATTCACCGATTAGCTTATTTGTGAAGTCTACCATTTCTGATGCCGAGTGACCCACATGCACTAATGGATTCATTGCATGTCTAATCTCTGGATTAGATCTCAGTAGTTCGAGAAGGGCGAAGTTGGTGCCACCACTGGCTCCAAAGGAAATTGCTGCCAGTGGCAATTGAAAAAGGGCCTTCAAACTCTTTGGCCCCATCCCCTGACCAACCTCTTTGGCAATCACCGGAAAATCAACACAATTCAGAAAGCTTTCCAAAGTTTCAAGGGGAGCGGTATTAACTTGATCTCCCTCAGGTTGAAGTGCTTCTTGCAATGGATTTATATGTACAATCAAACCATCCAGCTGCAGAGAATCAACGAGTTTTTCTGCAAGGTGTACTTCATCTCTTGAGATTAGCTCTTGTATTTGCGCGATTCCAAGATTGCCATACAAAGGCAAACCACGTCCTATAATCGAACGAACGTTGAAGTCGTTAAAGTGGGTTGGGTCACGAAGAATCGGTCTGCAAGATCCCAGGCCCATTCCCATGCCAAAGTCTGCACAAGCTCTGGCCAGATTCTCATTGATCAGGCGACCTTTCTTAGTCCCACCTGTCATGCTGGATACCCATAATGGTAAGCGCAATTTTTTACCGAGGAATGTAGTTGGATATTCATCATTTGGAGGATGTCCCGTTAAGACGGGCTCATATGAAAAGCGGCGATCCAATGCATCAGCATCAATTCGAGATTGAAATGCAAGATCAATATGGTCTTGCTTTCGTTCAACAAGCTGATTTTCATTCTTCATTGCAGTGTCATAAAAATAGGGATTGAAGTTGGCACTGGAGACTTATTATGTAAAGATAGATTACTCTGAAAGAACCTATCTCACTCGAAAGTGTTTCGCTTTTTTACTGTATCTTTGTGTTCCACTAGTTGGTAGTTCGTCATACAATTACCACACTATAAGGTTTTTTCCATAGTTATAAGTCCGGTTGAGATTGTTTATGGCATTTTATTTGGTGTCAGTTAATAGATATTAAACCAAGGACTATGAGATCTTTGCAGGCTTCCCTTACTCTTTCTTGCCTACTATTCTTTTTTGGATTCTCCATATCAATGGCAGCTGATCCAGCTGACGAATACTTTACCGCTGGATTTGATCATTTTCAAAAAAGACAATTCAACCAGGCCATTGAGGCATATTCTAAGGCCATAGAGCTGAGGCCTGCCTTCATACAAGCCTATTACAATCGGGCCATGGCAGAGCTAAACCTTCAACTATACACGACGGCGATCAGTGATTTTACGATTGTCATTGGAAATGATCCGGATCATCTGAAAGCTTTCTTATACCGGGGATTTGCTCACCTAAAAGTGGACATGCACTCAGAATCATTACTGGATTTTGAAAGAGTGCTGAAAAGTGATCCCAACCAGATCGACGCGCTGTTCAATCGAGGTGTGGTCAATATGAAACAAAAAAAATGGCTGCCTGCTATCGATGATTTTGATCAAGTTATCAAATTGAAACCGGTCCACAAGGCAGCATATTTCAACCGTGGCTTTTGTCACAGCGCTCGTGGCGATCATGATTCGGCACTCATGGATTATAACACACAAATTAGCATGAACCCAGCCAATAGGGATGTTTACACAAATAAGGGGAATACGGAGGTCCGGCTGACCCTGTACGAACAAGCGATCAAATCATATCATAAGGCCATTCAGATCCAACCAACCGATGCTGATGCCTATCAGGGTAGGGGCCTAGCCTATCTGACTGTCAGGCAATACAGTGATGCTATTGAGGATTTTTCAATGACCCTGCGCATTGATGATCAGCGTACAGCTGTAAATATGAATAGGGCCCAGGCTTTTAAAGAGACTCAGCAATGGGGTGCGGCCTTACAGGATCTCGAAGTTTATCTCCTGCACCAGCCTAACGATCATGAGGCACTAATAATGAAAGGGGAGATTTTAAACAGACTTGAAATGTATCCTGAAGCTGCATCCATTTTGTCAAATGCTGTTCGGCTTCAAGCGAGCGATGTACGTGCTTTCCAATTGCTAGGCTATGCCTACTCAAAGTTGGGTCGTGTCAATCAAGCAATTGATGTATTTGCCAAGGCAATCGGCCTGGACCCAAATGATTTAAATTCACTTTTCAACCGGGGCAATCTTTACTTTCAGGCCGGCAAGTTTTCAATGGCTATTCAAGATTTTGACGCCTGTATTGAGGCTCAGCCTACTTATGTTGAGGCATTGCTCATGAGGGCAAAGTCACACATTAACGAAGGTTCTGAAGCTAAAGGCTGTCAGGATATTCGCAGGGCTCGTACCTTAGGTATTGCTGAGGCCAGGAATTTGCAGCTCAAATACTGTCGCAGGTAGTCTGACTTACTGCTTGTCATAAGGCCATTTAGTAGGCCATTTTTTTTCTTTAGCGAAATATTGACTGATTTTCAATCGATTACGATAATCGAGTCTAGGTTTTTTTTGCCATTTTCTTTGACAAATCATGTAAAGAAGTATACATTTGCCCACACTTTTTTCGAAAAGCTTCGATCACCTATTATAAAAAGTAAGTTGTGGATACATTGAGTTATAGAACTAAATCTCTGCGGAAGGAAGATGTTGAAAGAAATTGGTATGTAGTCGATGTTGAAGGTGAGAAAGTTGGAAGAATCTCTTCCAAAATCGCTCACGTACTCAGAGGTAAGCACAAACCCTCATATACTCCTCATGTGGATAATGGCGATTACGTGATTGTGATCAATGCTGAGAAAGTCCGCTTTACTGGTAAAAAGTGGCAACAAAAAGTGTACACCAGCTATTCGGGGTATCCTGGAGGCCAAAAACAAACTGTTGCTAGCGAACTCTTAGCAAAGATGCCGGAGCGAATCTTAGAGAAAGCTGTCAAAGGGATGCTACCAAAGAACCGCTTGGGTAGGCAAATGTATCAAAAGCTGTTTGTCTATAAGGGGTCGAACCACCCACATGACGCACAAAAACCTCAACCTTTTAAATTCTGATTATGGAAATTGTTAATGCAATTGGTCGCCGAAAAGGAGCCATTGCCAGGGTATATGCAAGAAGTGGCAAAGGTAATGTGACGATAAATGGCAAAGATCTGAAGGACTATTTCACACAACCACATATCAGCAATAATGTCACTGCTCCGTTTCAGGCAGTCAATGCGGAGAACGTATATGACTGGAATGTTAATGTTGTGGGAGGAGGCTTTAAGGGCCAGTCTGAAGCAGTTCGCATGGCGATATCTCGTGTGCTAGTGAAGATAAACGAGGACTTCCGCAAGCCCCTCAAAGAGAAGAAATTTCTCACTCGGGATGCTCGGGTCGTAGAGCGAAAAAAATATGGAAAGCCAAAGGCAAGAAAAAGTTTCCAATTCAGTAAACGATAGAATCAGAGTAACTAATTAAGACTCATGAATAGACCCACATATCAGGACATGTTGGATGCAGGTGTTCACTTTGGTCACCTGAAAAGGAAGTGGAACCCAAAGATGCAGCCCTATATTTTTATGGAGCGAAAAGGTATTCACATCATTGACCTGAATCGGACGGCCGAGTGTATGGATAGGGCAGGTCGTGCTTTAAAACAGATGGCCAAATCAGGTCGGAAAGTCCTATTCGTTGCTACCAAAAAGCAAGGCAAGGACATTGTCCAGGAAGCAGCTCGATCCGTCGCCATGCCTTTTGTAACCGAACGTTGGTTAGGAGGAATGATGACTAACTTTTCGACAATTAGAAGATCTGTCAAAAAGATGAATAATATTGATCGAATGTTAGCGGACGGCTCTTTGACAAGCATGACAAAGAAAGAGAGACTCACTTTGACACGTGAGCGAGATAAACTTGAAAAGGTACTTGGGGGTGTAGCCGGCCTCAATAGGTTGCCCCATGGGGTTTTCATGGTTGATATCATTCACGAGCACATTGCTTTAGCGGAGGCACGAAAACTTGGGTTGAAAACGTTTGCGATGGTTGACACAAATTCGGATCCGAATTTAATTGACTTCCCCATCCCCGCCAATGACGATGCTTCAAAATCTATTCAAATTGTAACCCAATTCGTGACGGATTGCGTCAAGGAGGGCTTGGAAGAACGTCGCCAGGCAAAAGAGGCGGCTCAGAGTGCCGAATAATATCAAATTAAATAAACTATTATATAGAAAATGAGTGAAGTAAAGATTTCTGCCGCAGATGTAAAGCAATTGCGAGATCAGACCGGCGCAGGTATGTTAGATTGTAAGAAGGCCTTGGCTGAAGCCGAAGGAGATTTTGAAAAAGCGATCGAGATATTGAGGAAGAAAGGACAAAAGTTGTCGCTAAAGCGAGCTGAAAGAGAAGCTAAGGAGGGAGTAGTCTATGCATTAGTCTCCGATGATGCCAAGAAGGGTGTACTGGTAAAGTTGAGCTGCGAGACAGACTTTGTTGCAAAGAACTCAGATTTCGTGGAGCTAGTTAAACGGATTGCCCACACTGCTTTGGATGCATTCCCGGCTGACAAAGACGCCCTACAGGATCTGTCATTTGATGGGACTACGGTTAGGGATAAGGTCATCGAACAGGTAGGTGTGATAGGAGAGAAAATAGAACTGGCAGCCTATGAACATTTAGAGGCCCCTCAGGTGGTATCATACATCCACATGGGCTATAAAGCCGGCGTCATAGTAGGGCTTAACAAGGACAATGGCCAGTTTACCGATGCTGGAAAGGATGTGGCAATGCAAATAGCAGCTATGAAACCCATTGCGGTGGATAAGGATGGAGTCGACCAGACTGTGGTTGATAAAGAAATTGAAATAGGCCGGGAACAAGCACGGATGGAGGGAAAACCAGATGCTATCATTGAAAAAATCGCACTTGGTAAACTCAATAAATTCTTTAAAGAGAATACCCTGCTGAATCAGGATTTCGTAAAAGACAGCAAGCAAACGGTTGGACATTATTTAAAAAGTCTGGACGGAGAACTAACTGTGCAGGATTTCCGACATGTGATGCTTGGCTAAGAAAAACAGAGCGAATCATCTATTGATTCGCTTTTTTTTATCGCACGACTATGGCTCTACAGTATCAAAGAGTGCTAATAAAACTAAGTGGCGAATCATTAATGGGCGAACAGCCATTTGGTATCGATTCCAACATGTTATTACATTATGCGGAGCAGATCAAGGAATTGCGAGATCTGGGAACCCAAATTGCCATAGTGATAGGAGGTGGAAACATCTTTCGGGGCTTGCAGGCCGAGGGATCTGGCATTGAGCGTGTCCAGGGCGATTATATGGGTATGTTGGCCACCGTTATCAATGGAATGGCCTTACAGAGTATGCTGGAAAGTTTGGGTGTCTTCACACGTTTAATCAGTGCTATAGAGATGAAAGAGGTAGCCGAGCCCTATATTCGGCGACGTACTATCAGGCACTTGGAAAAAGGGAGAGTTGTCATTTTTTCTGCGGGCACTGGTAGTCCGTATTTTACCACTGACTCAGCAGCAGCTCTGCGGGCAAATGAAATTAATGCCAATGTGATACTGAAGGGAACGCGCGTCGATGGAATTTACTCAGCTGATCCAGAGCGGGATCCTGAAGCAACCAAGTTTGACACACTAACCTTTGAGGAAGTCATTTCTAAAGGCCTCAGGGTGATGGACATGACTGCCTTTACCCTATGTCAGGAAAATAACCTCCCGATAATCGTCTTCGATATTGGTGCCGATGGAAATCTAAAAAGGATTGTTACCGGTGAAGCCGTCGGGACCATTGTAAGAAGTTAGAAAGACGATCAATAAGCCCGGCTGTTGCTATTTTCCATATAGTTTATAAAAGAGCGATTCACGACCTTCATCCCTCCTGGAGTTGGATAGCTTCCACTGAAGAACCAGTCACCTGAATGATTTGGAACCGCATGATGGAGCCCCTCCAAGGTCTGGTAGATAATTTTGACTTCTGCATCAATTTCTTTAGGGGTAACGATTTCCGAAATCTTATTTGAAATTTCCTCGTATCCAAACTGCTCGTAAAGTTGAGAAACTTGATTGGTGACTTCTTCTTTGGGCAGTTTCTGCTGGCATTGACATTTTTGATACACGTCGGCCAACATCTCCTTTTTGTTATTCTCTTTCAGTAGTGATACCATGGCTTGGAACGCTACGAAATGGCCCATGATGGACATATCGATTCCATAGCAATCAGGATAACGAAT
>Ga0224508_10003582_pt1 | contig 12824 bp, 10 predicted proteins | sample SF_Jan12_sed_USG_4_FD_170157 | JGI IMG/M metagenome (GOLD analysis project Ga0224508, IMG submission 170157) | Sediment microbial communities from San Francisco Bay, California, United States - SF_Jan12_sed_USGS_21 | ecosystem: Environmental > Aquatic > Marine > Sediment | place: USA...
GATTATTTGCCCGATTACGCCGGAAGCATCAACTATGGCCTGGCCATCATAGGCGCCCTCGAGTTCGCCAATATCGATGACGATATTGTGCCGGTAGGGATTGGCATCAACAGCCATGATTTCGGCTACACGGATTTCATCGCGCACATGTGCACGCGCCTCGAGCAGGTCGCGCAGGCGCGCATTCTCGGCTTCGAGCGCCGTCAGTCTTTGTAGCCGGGCATTGGTCAGCAAACGCTCGGCCTGCAGGCGGCTGAGTTCTAGCCGCAATTCGCCGCGCTCGGATGTGCCTTCGCGCAGCCACTCCCAGAGACGAAACGGCGCGTCGACGACGATCTGAATCGGATAAACCGCTGCACCGATTGCTTTACGGACGGCGTCGAGGTGGTTTTGTCGATGGTCGAGCACCATCAGCAGTATGCTGACAGCCATCAGTAACAGGACACGTATGCCCAACGCCGGGATTCGTGCCGGATTGCTGCTATGGGCTCGCGAATTGACCATCGGGAGTTAGCCTAGATTGTGCTTTCGTCAATCCGGCCTGGTGTTCCAACTTACTCCAGGCCAAATACGGCAGGTCCGTGTTCATCAATGAGTTCGATGACGCGTCCACCGCCACGGGCAACACAGGTCATGGGGTCGTCGGCGATGACGACGGGCAGGCCTGTTTCTTCCATCAATAACTTGTCCAGGTCGCGTAGCAACGCCCCACCACCGGTCAGGACGATACCGCGTTCGGCCACATCAGCGCCCAGTTCGGGCGGCGTCTGCTCAAGCGCTTCCTTGACCGCGCCAACGATGCCCTGCAAGGGTTCCTGCAAGGCCTCGAGAATCTCATTGCTGTTTAGCGTAAAGCTGCGCGGCACACCTTCCGAAAGATTGCGGCCTTTCACAGAGATTTCGAGCACTTCCTGCCCTGGAAATGCCGAGCCGATCTCATGCTTGATGCGTTCGGCCGTCGCTTCGCCGATCAGGATACCGTAGTTGCGGCGGACGTAATTGGTGATGGATTCGTCAAAACGGTCTCCGCCGATCCGGACCGATGCGGCGTAGACGATGCCATTGAGTGAGATCACTGCAACTTCGGATGTGCCGCCGCCGATGTCGAGGACCATCGAGCCGCGGGCCTCATGTACCGGCATGCCAGCGCCGATCGCCGCGGCCATCGGCTCGTCGATCAGATGGACTTTGCGAGCACCGGCGCCTTCTGCTGATTCTCGAATGGCACGACGCTCGACCTGCGTCGAGCCGTATGGAACGCAGATCAGCACTCTCGGGCTGGGTCGAAAGTAGCGCGAAGCGTGAGCCTTGCGGATGAAGTGCTGCAGCATCTTCTCGGTAACCGTGAAATCGGCAATAACACCGTCCTTGAGAGGTCGGATTGCCGTGATATTTCCAGGAGTCCTGCCCAGCATGTTCTTGGCCTCGGCGCCGACAGCTTCGACGGAGCGCCCACCGCGGCCACTGTCCTCGCGAATGGCGACGACAGACGGTTCATCAAGAACAATGCCGTGGCCGCGCGAGTAAATCAGCGTATTGGCAGTGCCGAGGTCGATCGAAAGGTCATTGGAGAAATAACCCAGAATGTTCTTGAACATGTGGGGGTAAGGTCCCGAAATAAGAATAACGCGCTAATCTAACAATGCCCACGACATTGCACAAGGCAGTGTGTATCATTGCGGGCGCGCTCGCAGGGCGGCGAGTCATGCAAGCCGGAAAGCAGGAAATTCCCCGTGTCACTGGATAAAGATCAGGTTCAGCACATCGCGATGCTGGCTAGGCTCAAGCTCGCTGATGACGAGTTTGCCGAGACCGTCGAGAAGTTGTCGCGAATTGTCGATTTCGTCGACCAGCTAGGTCAGGCGGCGACCGGCGACGTCGTGCCGATGGCGCACCCACTGCATGCGACACAACGCCTGCGTCCGGATCAGGTGGTTGAGATCGATGATCGAGAGCATATCCAGCAAAACGCACCGTTGACCGACAATGGACTGTATCTGGTGCCGAAAGTCATCGAGTGAGCGATGAGTCAGGACTTGCACGCACAGACTTTGACACAGCTTTCCGCAGGTCTCGACCGCGGCGACTTCTCATCGGTTGAGCTGACCGAGGCGCTGCTCGGCCGCATCGAAGCGCATGAGAAATCGCTGAACGCATTCGTGACGGTTACGGCCGAGCAGGCACTCGTTGCAGCGAAACGAGCCGATGAGGCTCGCGCGGCAGGCAAATCAGGTGTGTTGAACGGCCTGCCGCTGGTGCACAAGGACATCTTTTGTACGCGGGATATCCTGACTACCTGCGGTTCGCGCATGCTCGAGAATTTTGTTTCACCTTACGACGCGACCGTTGTTGCACGGCTCGCCGATGCCGGTGCAGTTGTGCTCGGCAAGACCAACATGGACGAGTTTGCGATGGGCTCGTCCAATGAAACGAGCTACTTCGGCCCGGTCCGGAACCCCTGGGATCCGCGGCGTTCGCCCGGCGGATCGTCAGGTGGATCGGCGGCGGCCGTCGCTGCACGCCTGGCGCCGGCTGCAACCGGTACGGACACCGGCGGTTCCATCCGTCAACCGGCCGCGCTGACCGGCACGGTCGGTCTGAAGCCGACCTACGGCCGTGTTTCACGGTACGGAATGATCGCATTCGCATCGAGCCTCGATCAGGCGGGCGTCATCACGCGCTCGAGCGAAGACGCCGCGCTGCTACTCGGTGTCATGGCGGGATTCGACGAGCGTGATTCGACCAGCATCGAGCACCCGGTTCCGGACTACAGCGCGGGCCTGTCCGGGTCGCTCAAAGGTCTGCGTGTCGGCATAGTCCGGCAGCATTTTGACGAAGGGCTGGACGAGAAATGTGCCGCGGTCGTCAAAGAGTCGCTGCAGGTTCTCGAGTCGCAGGGTGCGATACTGAGCGAAGTCGACCTGCCAAATCTCGATTTGTCGGTGCCGACCTATTACGTCGTCGCGCCGGCTGAGTGCTCGTCGAATCTGTCTCGTTTTGACGGCGTGCGTTTCGGCCATCGCGCTGCGGAGCCGGAAGACCTGCTGGATTTGTATTGCCGCAGCCGCGGCGAAGGATTCGGTGCGGAGGTCAAACGCCGTATCATGACCGGCACCTATGTGCTGTCGGCCGGGTACTACGACGCCTACTACCTCAAGGCGCAACAGGTGCGGCATCTGATTGCCGATGACTTCCACAAAGCATTCGCCGAGGTCGATGTCATCGCCGGTCCGACTTCACCCACGCCGGCATTCAAGCTTGGCGACAAGATCGATGACCCGATCACGATGTACCTCAACGATATCTACACGATCGGCGCTAATCTCGCCGGGCTGCCTGGCATTTCGACACCGTGTGGATTTGTTGACTAATTGCCGGTGGGTCTGCACCTCGTCGGCCCGCATTGGGGCGAGGAGACGATCCTGCGCTGCGCCCACAACTACGAGCAGGTTTCGAGTTGGCACCAGGCTTGTCCGGAGGATTACCGATGAGTCGCTCCTGGGAAGTGGTCATCGGTCTGGAGATTCACGCGCAACTCGCGACCAGGAGCAAGATCTTCTCGGGCGCATCAACTGCCTACGGTGCTGCGCCCAATACACAGGCCTGCCTGGTGGATCTTGGCTATCCGGGCGTGCTGCCAGTGCTCAATGAAGACGTCGTTCGCATGGCGACGATGTTTGGTCTTGCCGTCAATGCAACTGTTGCGGAACGTTCGGTATTTGCGCGCAAGAATTACTTCTACCCCGACCTGCCGAAGGGTTACCAGATCAGTCAGTACGAACTGCCGATTGTCGAGCACGGTGAGCTGTTCATCAGGGCGGACAATGGCCATGACAAGCGTATCGGCATCACGCGGGCGCATCTCGAGGAAGACGCGGGCAAGTCGATCCATGAGGGCCTGGACAAATCCTCGGGCATCGATCTGAATCGGGCGGGAACACCGCTGCTCGAGATCGTGTCGGAGCCCGATCTGAGCTCGGCCAAAGAAGCCGTCGCTTATATGCGCAAGATCCACACGATCGTACGCTATCTTGGAATTTCCGACGGCAACATGCAGGAAGGTTCATTCCGTTGCGATGCGAACGTGTCGGTACGTCCGCGCGGTCAGCAAGAGCTCGGCACGCGTGCCGAACTCAAGAACCTGAATTCATTTCGCTTCGTCGAGAAAGCGATCAATTTTGAGATCGAACGGCAGATCGACCTGCTCGAAGATGGCGGTGAGGTCGTTCAGGAGACGCGGCTTTACGATTCCGACAGGGACGAGACCCGGCCGATGCGTTCCAAGGAGGAAGCAAACGACTACCGTTACTTCCCGGATCCCGATTTGCTGCCCGTGGAAATCGACGCGGCCTACATCGAGGCGATACGCGGGACCCTGCCAGAATTGCCCGACGCGAAACAGAATCGCTTTGTCGACGAGCACCAGATCCGGGTCGACGATGCGGCTATCCTCACCGCATCACGATCGCTTGCTGATTATTTCGAGCAGGTCGTCGCTGCAACCCAGGGCAGGCCACAAGGGGTCGCCAACTTCGTTATCGGTGAGCTGGCCGGTGCTTTGAATCGCGACGGGCTCGGCATTGAACAAAGCCCGGTATCGGCAACCGCTCTGGCCGGCCTGCTCGACCGTATCAAGGACAACACGATTTCCGGGAAGATCGCCAAAGAGGTTTTCGAGGCCATGTGGGCCGGCGAGGGCAGCGCCGACGAAGTGATCGATGCGCGTGGTCTCAAACAAATAACCGACAGCTCGGCCATCGAATCCGTAGTCGACCAGGTTATCGCGGCCAATCCGGGACAGGTGGCCGAGTACAAGGCGGGTAAGGAAAAACTGATCGGCTTCTTTGTCGGTCAGGTCATGAAAGCAACTGGCGGCAAAGCCAATCCTGGCCAGGTCAACAAGATCCTCAAAGACAAGCTGGGCTAATACCACCTCACACGGCCTGCATACATCACGTAGCCCTTGGCGCACGTGTTGTGCTATTCTATCTGGCATTAAATATAAGAAAATCCTTATATATTTATCTTATGCAAAATAGTACCGCACAACTCATTGCGCATTTGAAGGCGTTTGCCGATCCTGTTCGGCTGCGGCTGTTGGCGTTGTGCGTGCGCGGCGAGTGCACGGTTTCCGAGTTGACGCAGGTCATGGCGCAAAGCCAGCCGCGGATTTCTCAGCACCTCAAACAATTGTGTGAAGCCGGGCTGCTGGAGCGATTTCGCGACGGGCACTACGTGTATTACCGGGTACCGCTCGGCAGCGAGCAGGCCGCTCATCGTCGCCGGCTATTTGCGTTATTGCCATCGGACGAGCCGATCTACGAACGTGACTTCGAAAAGCTTTGCGGCTTGCGCGCGCAGCAGGGACGCGCCGTGCCCGAGAAAGTAGACGCTGCGGACCGGTCCTTGCATCGTGCGCTTATTGAACTGACCGTTGCCATGCGGCTGGGTAATCTGATCGATATCGGCAGCGGCCAGGGTCGCATTCTCAAATTGCTGGGCTCGCGCGCGCAACGCGCGGTCGGTGTCGACATCGACGCGGATGCCCGGCAACTGGCGCGTGCCGAATTGCTGCTCGCCGGCATCGAGAATTGCAGCCTGCGCAACGGCGACATGTACGAACTTGCATTTGCTGACGGTGAGTTCGATACAGTCATTCTTGATGACGTGCTGACTGGCGCGGAGCGACCTGTGGCAGCACTCTCCGAGGCAAACCGAATCCTGAAGCCCGCTGGCCGTCTTTTGTGTCTTGCCAGGGCAGACCATGACAGGATTGCGACGCTGGCAAAGCAACTTGCTGCCTGGTGTGCAGCGGCCGGCATGCGCTTGGCCCCGCCCCGACGAATTCCCGTCCGTGATCCACGCTGGCTGCTGGCTGTCGCCTCACCAGCCGATCAAGAAACTGTCGCTGCCTGAATCGCGGATCACTCATGCCTGCTCACGAAAACAAGGTCGAAGTGTCGTTTGAATTTTTTCCGCCGCACAGCGAGAAGATGGAGGCGACACTATGGCACTCGGTGCAGCGGCTGAAACACCTCGCGCCGAGATTTGTATCGGTCACCTATGGGGCAGATGGTTCGACAAGGGAACGTACCCACAACGCAGTAGAACGCATTGTTCGTGAAACCGATTTGACCGCGGCGCCGCATCTAACCTGCATTGGCGCAAGCCGCGGTGAGATAGAGGATATTGCGAAGGATTACTGGGACATGGGCATCCGGCATATTGTGGCGTTGCGCGGCGATCCGCCGCGTGACGCGGAAGCGCATGCACCACACCCCGGCGGCTACGAGTACGCATCCGATCTGGTCGCCGCGTTACGCAAAATAGCCGATTTCGAGATTACCGTTGCAGCCTATCCGGAGGTTCATCCGGAGGCGCCGAGCCCGCTGTTCGATCTGGAAAACCTGAAGCGAAAACTGGATGCTGGCGCGAGCCGGGCCATCACACAGTTCTTTTTCGACCCCGACGTGTATCTGCGCTTTCGTGACCTGGCCGCCACTGCCGGAATCGAATCGACGATTGTGCCAGGCATTTTGCCGATCACACGTCTTCCGCAATTGCTTCGATTTGCCAAGCAATGCGGTGCGACCGTGCCCGAGTGGTTGCAGCAACGCTTCGCCGGCCTTGACGATGATGCTGACACACGGCAGATGATCGCGGCGAATATCGCGATCGAGTTGGTTCGCAAGTTGCAGTCCGAAGGCGTCAACGAATTTCATTTTTACACCCTGAATCGATCCGAACTGACGTATGCGATCTGTCACGCGCTGGGCATACGCCCGGATCAAGCGGCAGCCTGAGAGACCTGCTATGGAACGCACTGAACGAATCACCTTCCTGATGGAGTCGCTCGAGAAACGCGTACTGTTGCTCGATGGCGCGATGGGTACGATGATCCAGAGTTATGGTTTCGGCGAAGACGAATACCGCGGTGAGCGTTTCCGAGAATGGCCGCGAGATCTGAAAGGCAACAACGATCTGCTATCGCTAACGCGACCCAGCGTGATCCAGGACATTCATCGCCAGTTTCTCGACGCCGGCGCCGACATCATCGAGACCAATACGTTTAACTCGAATGCGCCGTCGATGGCCGATTACGGCATGCAAGGTCTCGTTGCCGAGCTGAATCTTGCGTCTGCGCGGCTGGCCCGCGAATGTGCCGACGAGCACGCGGCGCGAGTCGGAGCACCGCGGTTCGTGGCGGGTGTACTCGGACCAACGAATCGAACGGCATCGATTTCGCCTGATGTTAATGACCCCGGCTATCGCAATATCCGCTTTGCCGAACTCGCCGCAACCTACGAGGAAGCAGCAATTGCACTGATCGAAGGCGGCGTCGACTTCCTGATGGTCGAGACGATTTTCGACACGCTCAATGCAAAGGCCGCGATCTTCGCGCTAAAGAGCAGCTTCGCGCGAACTGGCGCGACTTTGCCGATCATGATCTCGGGCACCATTACCGATGCGTCCGGACGAACGCTGTCGGGCCAGACGTGCGAGGCGTTCTGGAATTCGGTGCGGCACGCCGAGCCGTTCATGATCGGCCTCAATTGCGCGTTGGGCGCAAAGGAACTGAGGCCCTACGTTGCCGAGCTTTCGCGCGTGGCGGACACGCGAGTTTGCGCGCATCCGAATGCCGGACTGCCCAATGAATTTGGTGAGTACGACGAGACGCCGGAGCAGATGGCCGAGGTGATTGGTGAATTCGCAGCAAGCGGGCTCGTCAATCTCGTCGGCGGCTGTTGCGGTACGCGGCCGGAGCATATTCGCGAACTGGGCAAAGTGATCGCTGATCGGCAACCGCGTGCGGTGCCGGAAGTCCCCGTGCGATGTCGCCTGTCAGGTCTCGAGCCCCTCAACATCGGGCCGGACGACCTGTTCGTCAATGTTGGCGAGCGCTGCAATGTGACCGGGTCGGCGATCTTCCGCCGCTTGATCGAGGCGGATGATTATACGGCGGCTGTGCAGGTGGCTCGCGCGCAGGTCGAGAACGGTGCACAAATTATCGATGTCAACATGGACGAGGGCATGCTCGACTCCGAAAAAGCGATGGTCACGTTCCTGGATCTGATCGCATCGGAGCCGGATGTTGCACGCCTGCCGATTATGATCGATTCGTCGAAGTGGTCGGTGATCGAAGCGGGACTGCAATGTGTGCAGGGTAAGGCCGTCGTCAACTCGATCAGCCTGAAAGAGGGTGAAGAGGCGTTCATCGAGCAGGCAATGCTGGTGCGCGCCTACGGCGCTGCGGTCATCGTCATGGCTTTCGACGAAGACGGTCAGGCCGACACAGTTGACCGTAAAGTCGAGATCTGCAAACGCTCCTATCAGATCCTGACCGATGTCGTCGGCATTGACAGCGCCGACATCATCTTTGATCCGAATATTTTTGCGATTGCGACCGGCATCGAAGAGCACGGGAGTTACGGTCGCGACTTCATTGACGCAACACGCCTGATCAAGGACTCATTGCCGGGTGCGCTAGTCAGCGGCGGCGTCAGTAACGTGTCGTTTTCGTTCCGTGGCAATAACGCAGTGCGAGAGGCGATTCATTCCGTATTCCTGTATCACGCGATTCGTGCGGGCATGGATATGGGTATCGTGAATGCGGGGCAGCTTGCGATCTATGCGGATCTGCCGACGGATCTTCGTGACGCGGTCGAAGATGTCGTGCTGAACAGGCGTGACGACGGGACAGAGCGCTTGCTCGAAGTTGCCGAAAACTACAAAGGCCAGGCGTCGGGTGCGAAGGCGAAGGCCAAGGATCTGTCCTGGCGCGAACTCGCGGTCGAAAAGCGCCTCGAGTACGCGCTCGTCAACGGTATTGACGAGTACGTAGTGGATGACACTGAGGAGGCACGGCTCACGGCACACCGGCCGCTCGCCGTTATCGAAGGGCCGCTCATGGCCGGCATGAACGTCGTCGGCGATCTGTTCGGCGACGGCAAGATGTTCCTGCCACAGGTTGTTAAGTCCGCCCGCGTAATGAAAAAAGCTGTCGGGCATCTCGTGCCGTTTATCGAAGAAGAAAAAGGCGGCAAGATTTCGTCGAATGGCAAGATCGTACTTGCGACCGTCAAGGGCGACGTTCACGACATTGGCAAGAACATCGTTGGCGTCGTCTTGCAATGCAACAACTTCGAGGTGATCGATCTCGGCGTCATGGTGTCGTGCGAGAAGATACTCGAGGCAGCGAAGCGAGAGAAGGCCGTGATAGTGGGGCTGTCGGGTTTGATCACGCCATCGCTTGACGAAATGGTACATGTTGCCAGCGAAATGCAGCGGCTCGACTTCGAATTGCCGCTGTTGATTGGTGGCGCAACGACATCACCGGCGCACACCGCGGTGAAAATCGAACCGAACTACGACGGTCCGGTAATTTACGTCAAAGATGCCTCGCGATCGGTTGGTGTGGCACAAGCGCTGATCGAGTCCGGCACCCGGGACGAGCTTATTCAGAAGACTCGGGCCGATAATGCGAGGCGTCGTGAGCGGCACGCAGGCAAGACGCGCCTCGCGCCGCAACTGTCGCTGGCGGAAGCACAAGAGCGCCGACATCGTTGCGACTGGCAGAACTATACCCCGCCGCCGCCAGGATTCATCGGCACGCGCGTGTATGACGATATCCGCCTGGATGTCTTGCGCAACTACATCGACTGGATGCCATTTTTCAACGCCTGGGAGTTTCACGGCAAATTCCCGGGCATTCTCAGCGACGCGACAGTGGGTGAAGCGGCAAGCAGTCTCTTCGCTGATGCGACGGCGATGCTGGATCGCGTGATCAGCGAACGGTGGTTGCAGGCCAAGGCCGTCGTCGGTTTCTTCCCGGCGAATAGCGACAATCATGATGACCTGCTGGTTTTTTCTGACGAGGCGCGCACAAAGACGCTGAAACGACTGTGCCATCTGCGCCAGCAGCGTGCGAAACCAGCCGGTCATGCACAGAACTGTCTTGCGGACTTTGTGGCGCCGATAACATCTGGGCTGAGCGACTACGTCGGTGCTTTTGCGGTTACGGCAGGAATTGGGATTGACGAGCATATTGAGCGTTTCGAAAAAGACCACGACGACTACAGCGCAATTATCTTGAAGGCACTTGCGGACCGTCTTGCCGAGGCATCGGCTGAGTACCTGCACGAGCGCGTACGCCGCGATCTGTGGGGCTACGCCGCTGACGAGCAGTTATCCAGTGATGAGTTGATCCGCGAGAAATACCTCGGCATACGGCCAGCGCCGGGCTATCCGGCATGCCCGGACCATACGGAAAAACAACAATTATGGGAGCTGCTCGATGTTGCATCCAACATCGGCTTGCAACTGACAGAATCCTACGCGATGTATCCGACGGCGGCAGTCAGCGGTTTCTATTTCTCACATCCGGACGCGCGCTATTTTTCTGTGGGCAAGATCGACCGCGACCAGGCCGAGTCCTACGCGCAGCGCAAAGGCATGAGCGTCGCCGAGGCTGAAAAGTGGCTGGCGCCGAATCTCGGCTACGACCCGAGTACCGCAAACGCTGCCTGACGGCAATTGGATCATGAACATCGCACGATGCGTGTCTTACGGTTGCCCGCTGAATGCGCTACCGGCCGGCGACATTCAGGACTACGGTCCGCAATAGGTCGGCCAACTGCCTTTGTTCCCTGGCGCTGAGCGCCAGCAGGTCATCGCTGGCGGCATCCAGCCGATAGCGGATCGCCTTATCTATGACTCGCCGACCGGCGGCGGTCAAAAATATCATGATGCTGCGGCGGTCAGTCTTGCCCGGCTGCCTCCTGACGAGGCCGCGATCCTCGAGCCTGTCGATTCGGTTTGTCATCGCCCCGCCGCTAAGATCAGTTTCGCGCGCAAGTGCCGTGGCGGCCAGGGCGAACGGTCGACCCTGCCGGCGCAGGGCGGAGAGCACGTCGTACTCAAAAAGTTCCAGCCCAAGAGGTTCCAGAGCCTTGGTAGCTTCCCTGCAGAATGAGCGGTACAGGGTCATGACTCGAATCACCACGCCCAGCGACGCGGTGTCGAGCTCGGGTCGCTCCGCGGACCACTGCTCCAAAATATCGTCGACCGTGTCTTTTTCCATAAGCACCAATCAGTAGTTATTTTTACATCAAACTACTTGACATCTAAGTAATTTGGAAGATACTTCGAGAAAAGCAGAGCTCCTCCCAGGGGGAAATTCTACATGCTTATACCCGCGGACAAAGCAGGCCGACTCGAATTGCGTACCAGGGTCCAAACGAGAGCAGCTGACGGTGATGGCTTCTCGTGCAGAATAGCGCTGGCTGACCGAATTGCGACTCTGCCGAACATCCGCGTGGTGGAAGCCTCTCCGGATGCCCTGCCATGTCATGTCGATGTCTATCTGCACAGGAAGCACACGTCGGCTCATAAACAGCAGATGCCCGTGCTTTTCTGCAGCATCAGCCGCGACGGCGTTGCTGTATATGGCCTGAGCAACGGGGAAAGGCACCAGGTCTTGTGCCACCGCTGGGGCTGGTTGGAACGTGACCGGGTGGTAGTTTTCCTTCCAAGAGATGACGAAGAGCTTGAGGTTTGCTGGGCTATTCTGCAGCGGGCCTACGGCTGTTTATCAGAGACTTCGGCGCAATCTCCACAGCTGCGAATGTCGGTGCCGCAGTGGGATTTGCCGAGGTATTCACGCACGAAACTTCAGTAATCAGTAAGAGGAGTACTAGAAATGCGCCCGTTATACGACGAGTTCGACGATTTCGATTTCGCCGACAGTGCGGCTGTGAATCGAGCACTGCGCAAACAGAAGCGTGCAAGACGCCGGCTGGTCGGCCGCAGATATGCTGGTCCGGAAGACGAGGATGAAGTCGAAAATTACGAAGACTATGAAGACTACAACGATTATGACGACTACAACGACGATGAATTCGACAAGTATTCCGGAGTCGAAATCGACTACTGAGTATACGCCAGGCCGCGCATCATGATGATGCGCGGTCACCGGATGCCGGTGATGTCTAAAGGGGGGTGTGATGATCACCCCCCTTTTTTATTTGCCGGCACCAGGCCTCAAAAGTCCATGGGCGAGAGATTTCGCTATTTAGAGAAAACCGAGCGCAATCAGCAACGGCAAGTGATCCGAACCGATATCCGGACCGCTCCTGATGTCGAGCACCGCAATATCATCCGATACCAGGCAGTGATCAATCGGAATCATTGCGATCGGTAATTGCTTCGGCCAGGTCGGTATGACGCCAAAACCACGACGCGCGTTCCGCAGGCCTGTGGACCGCAACAGCTGCTCATAATGATCGGCCCACATGGTCGTGTTGAGGTCACCGATTAGCAACCTGGGCCCGCGAATCGAGTTGATCACCGCAGCGATACTGGCGAGTTGTTCGTTGCGGGCTCCAAAACCGGCTTTGCCGAGCGGCGGGATGGGGTGCGTCGTCACATAGCTAACGATCCTGCCGTTCACCGGTTGGCGGATGACCAATGACGGGAAACCGTAGGGCGGGCTATCAATGACGTCAATGCTTTGAAACGGCGTCTTCGCAAATACGCCGATGCCGAAATTATCATGGCGCGGGATCGCATATTGATGCGGATAAGTCTCGCGTAACATTTCCATTGCGGTCGTCCACACAGCGGTGACCTCCTGCAGCACGATGACATCGGGCTGCTCGGCCACGATCAGCGCAATCAATGCCTGTGTGTTCGAGTTACCACTGTATACGTTGGCGTGCAGAAGCTCGAACTGCATGCCGGCGAGATCGGGCTGATCAGTATCCGCCACGTACCACATCGCCACCGGCAGGGTATTGATCGCCGTGACGATCAGCATCACGCCCGCC
>Ga0224508_10003583_pt1 | contig 12822 bp, 8 predicted proteins | sample SF_Jan12_sed_USG_4_FD_170157 | JGI IMG/M metagenome (GOLD analysis project Ga0224508, IMG submission 170157) | Sediment microbial communities from San Francisco Bay, California, United States - SF_Jan12_sed_USGS_21 | ecosystem: Environmental > Aquatic > Marine > Sediment | place: USA: California...
AATCTCTGTATCGCAAGTCGGCGGACAACCTTCGATTCGCTCGGTGGACATTAACCGCGTCGAAGCGCTGTCCGGCCCACAGGGCACCTTGTATGGCTCTGACGCCCAGGCCGGTACCTTGCGTATCCTTACGAATCAGCCCGTCATGAACCGGTTCGAGGCAATTTTTGACGGCGAGGTTCGTGACGGCAGTGAGAGTGACTCGAGTTATCGAGGTTCGCTGGTATTTAATCTACCATTGGTCGAGGACAAGCTCGCCTTGCGCATAGCCGCATATAAGGACCGTGATGGCGGCTTCATCGATAATGTCTTCGGGCACACCAACGACACGTACACCGCCGATCGCTCCGATCCGGCAAACAACAACGCCCTGGCGCAATTTGGCAGACTGGACAACGCCGCTTCCGTTGAGAAAAACTGGAATGAGGATGAAGTCACGGGCGGCCGCATGCATCTGCTTTGGGAAATGAACGAAGACTGGGCGGCAACGTTTTCGTATCACTATCAACAAGCCGATGCCGGTGCGGGAAATGAGTACGACCCCTTTGTAGGCGATCTCGAGATCGTTAAGTTCACCAACGAGTGGCGTGAAGAAGAGTTTAGTATGGGCTCCCTGCTAGTCGAGGGCGATTTGGGGTTTGCGCAACTCGTCGGGGCGGTTTCCTACTGGGAGCGCGAAGCTTTCTCTGTGGTGGATACAACCAGTTACGTCATGTATTGGGCGGCGCTATATTGCAACACCTACGCGGCGGATCCCGCGACCTTACCGTATTACTTCGCCAACCCTGACGGCAGCGGTGTCGTCTGGTGGGGGCCTTACTGCTTAGCACCGGACGTCGACGGCGATTTTATCAGTTCTTATCTCATTCCTACCAGGGACGACAAACTGTCGGTGGAAGTTCGCCTGCAGGGCGGCGGTGAGACCATAGATTGGCTCATTGGTGGCTACTACGAGGACAGCTTTGATTCGTATGATAACCAATTCGCTATGCCAACAAACGGTGGCCACGTAACTAGCACGGCCGACAGCCTCTATGCCGACTCCATCGCATTGCAATGGTTTGAGTTTTACTACGGGGGGGATTATACCGGGACGACCAACTCTTGGGATTCATCACAGGATAGGGACTGGACCCAAAAAGCGATCTTCGGAGAAACGAGTTGGCACATCAACGACGACTGGACTCTGACGCTCGGCGGGCGTTATTTTGAGCGCGAAACTGATGCTCGCTACCGGCTCAATCGTCCGGGTGATGTCTTAGACAACAAGGGAAGGTATGTGGCCAATGACGAAGATCTGGCATTTCGCTTGGCAAATAATGGGGCTGCGCCTTCGCTTGTCGGCGGCGAAAGCCAATTCGTACCGAAGGTCAGCCTGAGATACAACGTCAATCAGGACTCAATGGTGTACGCCCTCTACACACAAGGCGTGAGACAGGGCGGTTTGAACCGGGTCCGCGGCGAGCCGACGTTTGGCCAGAGTTACGACTCGGACATCATGAGTAACTATGAGCTGGGCTATAGGTCCACCTTTGCCGACGGTAGAGGCCGCCTGAATCTAACCGCCTACCACATGGCGTGGGAGGAATACCAGCTTCGCGCGGTTGATCCGTCCTACGTGGTTTGCCCGAGTGGTGATCTCTCAGAAGCGATACCTGGAGTGTGCGGCCAGCCATGGCAGACCCTGACTCAGAACCTGGGTGATGCACATATTGCAGGCTTAAACGTCACGGTCGATTACGCCGCGGGTGACAACTGGGTGCTTGGCGTCAACTATGAAATTATGGAGGCCGAGACTGATACCAACCATAACCTCGACGAAGGTTCATCTAGTGAGGAATTTACCGCCGCAGGCGAAGTCATATATGAGATAAGTAAGGGATTGAGGTTGCCGGTCACACCGAGCTACAAAGCATCTGCGTGGGCCGAGTATACCCAGCCGACGAACTTGTTCGGTGCCAATGACCTGTTCGTCCGCCTCCAGTGGTCGTTCACCGGAGACAGCGTTAACATACTCCAGCCCGCCGGACTGGACGAGGCGAACCCGCAATGGACAAATCCCGCCTATGACATCGGCGACCTTCGTGTCGGCCTCGTCGGGGAAGACTGGCAGGTAGACGTATTCCTCAACAACATCACCGATACGCGCGGGCAGTACAACGACTCTCCCCAGCCGGGTCAGTGGGGTGGGGGCAACGTCGCGGAAGGCAGGGATCGCTCACGGAGCTTCTATACCAATCGGCCAAGGGAATTTGGTGTGCGGTATATGAAGCGCTGGGGTGATTAATCCTCAGATAACTAAAAGCGAGACAAAGAAAGGCCGGGATTCATCCCGGCCTTTTGCTTTTCCGGAGGAAACGCCTCTCCTTCGGCTATCATTGGGGTTTCCGAAGAGCCAAACGTCGCACCAGGTCGTGCCACTAACTTAGGGGCATCTCCTTGCGTCCAGCTGTTTCGCCTCCATGGCGGGCTGTAACAGTTCTACTAATTCATCCAGGTAGTGCTCATAGTTCTTCCAAAATCCAATGGCGGACGTGTAAATGGGTTGTCGCACTTGCTCAGAGCTGGCTGAGGTAATACCACGTTGGGTCCGGTGAAAATTCAGGCAGGCGTCCTCCCAGGGAAGCCCACAAAAGCTCAGGAGCCGCGAAATTTCCTGTTCTGTATTTGCGACCAACTCTTCATAGTTAACACGTAACACCTGCCCAGGTAGTTGGTCATCCCAATGCTTCATCAGGCGCCAGTACTGCAGGTAGTACTGCCCCAGTTCAAACAGGTCGTAGGAAAAATTTTTGCCCCGGGCATACAGTTGTCGGTAATTTCCGACGCAGGTGTCCAACGGGTGGCGTCTGGCATCAATAATCTTGGCCTGGGGCAGTGCTCGTGAAATCAGGCCGATCATTTGAAAGTTGTCCGGCATCTTGTCGATAAAATAGGCGCTGCCCTGGGGCCGGTGTAGTTTGCTCGCCTCTAAATACTTGTCACCTAACTCCAATATTTGCCGGTCAGAGAAGTCTATGATCGAGGGCTGACTGTTCCGAGGACCGTAGGTGAGATGTGGCTTGCCCAGACCGAGAATGTACGCCAGCTCGCTGGTAGCTTCCACCTGGGAATGGCTGGCAAGAATTTGCTCCAGTAAAGTTGAGCCTGAACGGGGCATGCCGAGAATAAAAATGGGTGTGGTAGAGTGGCGCTTATTACCCGGAAGGATGTTCAGGAGCCGGTCTGAAGACTCGATGATCGCATTGATCTCAGATTCAGCGGCGACAACGTCGTAGTAGAGTTCGCCACGCTTGGCTTCATTACCCCGGGTGTAGTACTGCCAGGCCAGATCGAACTCACCCCGGTCATCCATTGCCTTGCCCATGGCAAAATCCAGATAGGCCTGATCCAAAACACTGCTCGTCTTAACCGAGCGCATTTTCTGCAGTTCATCTTCACTAAAGGAATAGGTGCGTAAACTTGCGAGACCCCACCAGGGAGCTGCGCCGCCGCTATTTTCCGCGATGCACTGTTGATAGGCCTCAACCGCCTCCGTCGATCGTCCCAGGGAACGCAGCGTATGCGCTCTCCCAAGCCGGCCGCTTTCCGCAGCCGAGTCCAGTTCACGGGCAGCCTCAAATGCCTGCAAGGCCTGGTCTGGAAGACCCATGTTAGAAAGCGACGTCGCCAATTCCAATTGGGTGTCGATGTCGGAAGGGTCCAGCCTGACCATTCTTTTGAGACAGTCTATGGATTCAACATAATGGTGGTGTTCGGTGCAGAACCGCGCGAGTGATGACAGTGCCCGTGCCTCCCCGGGGACGAGTTCGACTATCTTCTTCAGTATCGATTCTGTGACAGCGGTATTGCCTAGTTTATCCTCGATTATGGCCAGTTGGTATAATGCCGGAATATTGTCCGGTTGTTGTGTCAATGTCCGCTGGCATAAGTCACGAGCTTGTGAATGTTCCCCTTGCTCACAGAGGCGTTCAGCCCTCTCTAACAAGGGATTCAATGGGGACAGTTCATTCGAGCGCTGCATGGCCTGCCCGGCCCGTTCCAATTCACCCAGTGCCCTCAGAGCATGGGCCAGGCCACGCCAGGCAGAGCTCGAGTGCGGCTCGAGTTCGGTAACACGTCTAAACAATGGCTCCGCTTTAGCGGGCTCTTTCAGGTGCATATAAAGACCGGCCAGATCTTCATGCGGTTGAGCGAACAGGGGTTCGATCTCGATGGTCTTACGCAGGGTGGCCTCCGCCTCGTCAAAGCGCCCTGTTCTCAACTGGATGACTCCCAGTAAGCCAAGCATATTGATGTCTTCCACATCGCCCGACAGGGTTTTGCGGCACAAGGCCTCTGCCTGCCGTAGCTGGCCAAGTTTCAAAAGCTCAATGGCCTGGGTAAACGCCTTATTGGGCATCGGTGTGCCTGTTAGCCTTGTGCTTCGGGAGAAGTCTCATCTTCGCGCAGCAGCGGGCCGAGAACGTCAATTAATTCAGATAGATACGGAGCGTAATTTTTCCACAAATTGACTGAACTGGTGTAAACGGGCTGTCTAACCTGCTCAGAACTGGCCGTTTTCACACTTCGTTCTGTTTGATGGAAGTTGAGACAGGCCTCTTCGAAGGGCAAACCGCAGTAATCCAGTATGCGACGAACCTGGGTTTCCAGGCTCCCAACCACATCTTCATACTCCACATCCAGTACAGCACCCGGCATTACTTCGTGCCAGTGATCCATAAGTCGTTGATATTGAAGGTAATACTCGCCAAGCTCAGTGAGATCATAGGTAAAGGGCTGGCCCTCGGCAAACAACTGCTTGTAGCTGCCTAGACAACTGTCCAGGGGGTGACGGCGGGCGTTGATGATCTTGGCGTTTGGCAGAGCGAGCCGTAACAAGCCGGCATAAATAAAATTATTGGGATTTTTGTCTGTAAAGTGGGGGCTGCCACTGCGGTAGCTAAGCGTGCGTTCCAGGTATTGGTTGCCAATTTTTCCCCAGGCCTTGGACCCCAGGGCCGGTAAGTTGAGGGGAAAGCGATCTTGATTGGATTTGGGGATGGCGGCTGCTACCTTCGCCAGATCACCCAACTCGTGGGTGCCCTCAACCTGGCTATGGCTGGCCAGTATTTGCTCGATCAGGGTCGAGCCGGAACGCGGCAGACCGACGATCAGTATGGGCGAGGCATCACTGACGCCATGGCCGGCAGTTTCTTCGAGGAACTCCTGGCTGAACACCTCGATCAAATTGTCGGTAGTCACCTCGGTATTTACCGGGTCGTATTTTTCCGACTTGCGTCGTGTCTGGTTGCACAGTTCAAAATTCTTGAAGGCCTTACGATAGTTCTTCATATGCTCGTAGCCCAGCCCCAAGGCGTTGTGAAGCTGTACTCTGGCCAGGTCTCCCAGTTCCGCGTCCTTTAGCAGCGTTTCCATGTCCTCTATTTCCTGATCGCTGAACTGGAACACCCTCAGGTTCGCCAGTTGCCAGTAGGGCTCGGCATGGCGCGGATTGGCGGCGATGTTCTGTCTATGTGCCTCAATCGCCTCTTCCTGGCGCCCCACAGTCTTCAATTGCTGGGCCAGACCCGAGAACGCACCGACGTGGTTTGATTGCAGCTTGAGTGCAGTTTGATAGGCTTCGATGGCATCCTCGGGCTTGTTGGCCACACCCAGGGCGTTGCCCAGGGTGATATGTGATGCCGTGAATTGCGGGTCTAGATCGACCAGGGTGCGCGCACTGGCGACAGCCTCCGGATATTTTGCAAGTGCCATCTGTGCTGCAGTCAGGTCCAGCCAGGCCCGAGGGTAATCAGGCGCCAGTTCGGTCGCGCGGATGAGCAGTGTTTCTGCATCGCTGTACTCGCGGTGGTATACGCTTGCTAATGCAGCGAGTAAGCGAATGGCTTCCACGTGGTCTGGGTCGCGGGACAGGATGTCACGGTAAATTTTTTCCGCCTCCTCTGGTTTGCCATCGTGCTCCAGTTGTCCAGCACGGGCGATCTCCTCCGGGAATGCCATTCCTGAGCTGTGCTTGCCCGCCTTCATCATGGCCCGGGCGTGATCGATTTTCTTTTGAGTGTCGGCCCGGTCAGCCCCCAGCTGTTGGGCCTTACTGTAAGACTTGATCGCTTCCGCGGGGCGTCCCGCAATCAGCTCAAGGTCGCCGTTAGTTTCGTGGCCCCATGAAAATTCAGGGTGAAGCTGCAACGCCTTCTTGATGTGGGCCACCGCGTCTTCCGGCCGCTTTAGCGAAATTAGGGCGCGGCCAGCCAGGCACAGCAGATGTGCGTCCGTGGGGTACTGCTCCAGCCCCTCCAGAGCTATGCTCGCACCTTGCTCCGAGTTTCCAGAGCGCAGCTCTGTAGTTGCACGATTGAAGATGTCTTCCGGGATATTTGGCTGGCTAATGGGAGCCTCCTGGTCGAGTCGAGTGAAACTTAATATGAAATCGGAGTTACAGCATAGCCGAATTCGGATGGCCAGACTCTCGCACATCTAATGCAATGGGATGCTTGTGTAAGACTGGTGATCGGATTACCTTTGCATCCATAGTAAGTCATTGCCTGCCGCACACACCCCTTGAGATCATTCAAAGACGCCATTCGAAACCGTGATTTTGCCGTCAGCGCGGAAATATTCCTGCGTTCGGAATCCAGCGTAGACTCTATCACTGAACAAGCCGATCTTCTGCGGGACCATGTTGACGCAATATTGGTTACCGATAATCAATTCGGGCGAATACACATGTCGCCGCTGGTCGCCGCCAGCATACTGATCAATGCAGGCGTCGATCCTATCGTGCAGTTCGCCAGCCGCAATCGAAACAGGCTCGCACTAATCAGTGACCTGATCGGCGCGGCGGCTCTGGGCGTCACCAGTCTACTGTTGGTGAGAGGCCATCATGCGCCGAAGGAATTCAAACCGCGCCCGGCGCCCGTGCGCGATGTGAATGCAGCTGAGCTCATTCGAATAGCATCGACCGTGAATCAAGGCCATGGAATTTCGCATTCTCCGGACTTTTATATTGGCGGTCTTGTTACACCTCACCGGCCAAAGAAAGATTGGAATGGAAAAATATTGGTGGATAAAATCGATGCTGGCGCAGGATATTTACAAGCTCATATTTGTATGGATATAGAGGTCCTGAAAACATTTATGAAACGACTTGTGGACAATGGCATCGTGCGCAGGACAAATATCATTGGGTCGACCGCAATTCTGGGTTCCGCAGAGGACGCCAGGTGGTTGCGAGAGAATCGTCGCAATGTGTTAATTCCGAATTCTGTCGTGGACCGCCTGGAACAGGCCTCAGATCCGCGGCAGGAAGGCATCAAGATTTGTACTGAGTTATTGCAAGCGATGCGTGATATTCCCGGCATCTCTGGCGCCAACATTATGGCAGCACGGGATCTTGCTACAATTCCGGAGACGATCGACGCGGCTGGCCTCCGACAGTAATTGCCCTCTGCACCTGTGCTGTGCGCGACCTGCAGAAACGTGGATCTTAGGATTGGCTCAGTGCACTAACGTGAAATGAGGATGGAAGAATGCAGGAATATCTCAGAGAGCAGGTCGACTGGCCGCAGGCCTTCCCGGAGGAAGAGTACGGGCAGCGCCTGGCCAAGGTGCGCAGCGCCCTGAAGGCCGCGGGATTGGACGCAATCTACGTCACCCACCCGGCGAACGTCACCTATCTCACCGGCTACGACATGATCTGGAACCACCTTCGGAGTCTCACCGGGTTCTTCGTTTCGGTAGCGAATGCCATCTTCAGGTCGGCGCAACTCAAGCACGCCGGGCATTTCCGGCGAAAGTGCACAGCGCCAGATAAAGCCGTTGCCACCCAAATAAACGAGCAGCCCCTTGCGTGCGAGATACGCGCGCATTCCGTCCCACATGGGTGTGGTGTAGTACTCGGGATGGCTTCCCGTCAGCACCGTGGGATTGAGATTGCCAATCGTCCCTGCATACAAAGCAGCAACGTGGGCCGAGTATCAACGGCCGACGCGCTTGCTGGGTGCTGATGATTTCTTCGTCCGTCTTCAGTGGTCATTTACAGGCGATAGCCTTAATGTTCTCCAGTTCGCTCCCCTTGACGATCCTAACCCGCAATTCACGAATGCCAGCTATAACATCGGCGACCTTCGTGCCGGCCTCAAGGGTGAAGACTGGCAATTCGACGTCTTCCTTAACAACATCACCGATGAGCGCGGGTTTTATACTTCTGGAGCCACCGGTCAGTATATATGGGGCGCGGCGCAGCTCGCGGAAGGCAGGGACCACCACATGAACGTGTTTGTGAATCGACCGAGGGAACTCGGTATGCGGTTTATGAAACGCTGGGGTGATTGATCCCTGGACGATTAAATGCAAGACAAAAAAAGGCCGGGATTTTTCCTGGCCTTTTTTTATTCAGGATCAGAGCCCATAATCTGCTGGAGATAGACATCGTGCGGTCTCTGCTGCATAGAGCAATACGTGCTCATCGGTATTTTGGCGATGGCGGGAATTGCGTACGACCGTTGGCTCAAATTTTTTCTGCCTTTAATGGCAAAAGTCGCAGTGATTGGATCATCAGCTTTGGTCGTCGCTGTTCTAATTGGATACAAATGACATGATTTTACGAACACGCGTTTCGCTTTTGAGTTTGGCCGCTTTCTTAATTGCGTCCTGCACGTCCGGAGGCGACGGGGAGAATCGGGAAAGCGCCGATCTGATATTAGACGACGCAAGAATTTTTACCTCAAACGAAACACAACCGTGGGCGGAAGCGGTGGCCATCAAGGACGGCAGGTTTATCTACGTCGGTGACACTTCAGGTGTCTCACAATTTCACGGCGAAAGTACGCAATCTCACGAACTTGATGGCCGACTCGTAATACCCGGCATCGTGGATTCTCACGCGCATCCGGGTTACATAGACGTCGAGCAATACGGTGAGATTTCCGAGAGCACTGAAGAAGAAATGCTGGCGGCCGTCAAGAAGTACGCCAAAGAACATCCCGATGACGAGTGGTTGCGACTCTGCTGCTGGCCGATTGGCTTGTATGTACATGGCAACCAGGGTCCAACAAAAGAAATACTGGATGCCGTCGTGCCCGATCGTCCGCTCTGGTTCGTCAGTGAGTGGTGGCATAGCGGCTGGGTGAATTCAAAAGCTTTGGAGGTACTTGGTGTTGACAGGGACACGCCCGATCCTGCTCCCGGTATCGGCGTGTACGCACGTGACGAAAACGGAGAACCAACAGGCTGGATCAAAGAGGGAGCCGGGTGGCAGCATTTCACTGAGCAATTCCCGATCAGGGATGGTGCTTACAGGAGCATGCATGAACAAAGTGTGCTGGCAGGCCTGCAATCACTCAGCGAATCCGGCGTGACAAGCCTGTACGACGCAGGAAATTTCGGATTCGAAGACCAGATTTACGGGTTCATGGCCAACCTGGAGCGGGAAGGCAGATTACCGGTTCGTTATGAAGGTACTTACCAGATATTCTCGCCGGATCGCGTGCAATTCGCCGTTCCCGAAATGAAGCGATACAGGCGTGAGTACGGTGGCGAGCGCCTGCAATTCAAAACCATCAAACTTTTCATGGATGGCGTTAACCAGAATCGCGCGGGCGCGATGCTGGAACCCTATGCGGATGACCCTGCTTATGTTGGCAAGACCATGCTGACAGCAGAAGAGCTGCGTGATTTTCTCCTCGAGTTGAACCAGGAAAAATTCGACATTCATATTCACACGATGAGCGACCTGGCCGTCAGGATCGTACTGGATGCCGCCGAAGCAGCAAAAGAAATTGCCTCAGATGACTTTTACCCGAGGATTACCATCGCTCATCTGCAGTTGATCGACGCGGCAGACTTACCGCGGATAAAGGAACTGGGTGTCATTGCCAATTTCACACCCTGGTGGTTTGCGGGCGCCCCCGACGATCCACTCAAAGTCTCTTTTGGTGAGGACCGTTACGGAAAAATGTACCAGGCGAAATCGCTGTTTGAATCTGGCGCAACCGTCACGTTTTCAAGCGACGAATGGTGGGGCGGCGAGCTACTCTGGTCTTACCTTGACCCGTTTTTCGGCATACAAATCGGTCATACACGACAATACCCGAAAGAGTGGCGGGAAGAAGGCGACGATGAAGTCCACCCGCCAGAAAACGAGCGATTAAGCATCGAGCAGATGATCGCCGGTTACACATTGAACGGTGCTTATCAGATGCGCATGGAAGAAGATATCGGCTCAATTGAAAGGGGAAAGCTGGCCGACCTCGTCGTACTCGATGACAACGTGTTTGACGTAGATAGTGATGAGATATGGAAGATCGATCGCGCAGCGGTCCTGATGGAAGGCAAAGTCATTCAAGGTGAATTGCCGACCGAAAGGCATTATTGAAAGATGATTGACTATGCGCCATTAGAACGCATTGCTTCCACTGACGAGATCGCTCACGCTGTACTTTACCTCGCGTCCGACAACGCACAATTCATTATCGGCACTTCACTCGCGATCGACGGCGGCACCACGGCAGGTCGATAGCGACGCAAGCTTCGGTCATTCAACCGCAGGGGACGCAAGTCACCACCAAAGGATTTCTTATGGCGGAACCGGACAACGTGCAGAACGAAGGACTGGTGCGCGTAATGGGCAGCGGTGCCGTTGGACTGAACGTCATCAACATGGTGGTCGGTGGCGGGATCTTTGTCTTGCCCGGGTTGGTCGCAGTGGGCCTCGGGCCAGCAGCAATCATCGCCTACCTGATCTGTTCTTTGACAGTAGCGCTGGTCTTTCTTTGTTTCGCCGAGGTAGGCAGCCGAATTACGCGTAGTGGCGGGTCCTATGCCTACGTCGAAGAAGCGTTTGGTCCGTTTGCCGGTTTCATTGCATCGATCCTGTTCTGGTTCGGGTTCTCGGCGCTGGCGGACGCTGCAATTACGGTCATCATGGTCGATTCATTGGCCGTCCTGTTTCCGTTACTCGGCGAGTCCATCCCGCGAGCAGCATTCATCATCGTGGTGTTGACTTTTCTGACTGCTGTGAACATTCGCGGCGTGAAAGCAGGAATGAATTTATTCATATTCAATACGCTGGCCAAGCTCGTGCCGTTGCTGTTATTGCTGGGCGTCGGGATATTCGCCATCGAATTTCAGAATCTCGTCATTCCAGAATGGCCCTCTGCGGCAAGCATCGGTGCGACTTCAGTTCTTTTGTTTTATGCGTTTAACGGAGCTGAGTCCGCATTGAACGCCAGTGGCGAAATCAAAAACCCCTCAAAAACCGTGCCACTCGGGCTTCTGCTGGGCCTGGGCGGGGTTCTTTTTCTCTATATCGGCCTGCAAACGGTGTCGCAAGGAGTGCTCGGACCCGAGCTCGCAAATAACACCGAAGCGCCTCTGGTTGCCGTTGCAACCAGCGTGTTCGGCGATTGGGGTGGAAAAATGCTGGTCGCGGCGGCGGTGATTTCAATCTACAGCACATTAAGCGGCGACTTGCTGGGCGGACCCAGGATTATTTTCGCATCAGCGCTGGATAACAACCTGCCGAGCGTATTCGGCAAGGTGCATCCGACATATAAGACGCCACACATCGCGATTATCTTTTACGCGATAGTCATCGGCGTGTTCGCTTTGAGTGGCACGTTTAAGTACCTCGCTGTGGTCGCAACCGGTTCGATATTACTCGTTGACCTTGGAGTCAGCCTTGCCGTAATCCGGTTACGCCAACGCGACGGATTGCCCGAAGATGGCCAGTTCAGGCTGCCATTCGGATCGGTCATCCCCGTCTTAAGTTGCGCAATCGTCAGCTGGCTGCTGCTGCAAATGCCACTCGACGAAACTGTCAGCATTGCCATTATGATTGGCGTTTGCATTGCGTTCTATGCGATCCGTTCCGTCATTCGCAATGTCTCGAATAAAAGCTGAACGACAAACACTGTCGCGTAGCGCTTAAATCTCCGTAATGCTCAACTTCCGGAGTTTGGGTGTCTTCTTTTGCTGGTGGCCTTGCATACGCCGCAAAATGCTGTCGAGCATATTGATGGCGGCCAGGATGTGCGGACCTTTGTTCAACATTACGCAGTCCGCGCGTTGTGACATTGCCGCATCAGATATTTCCGCGCGTGATGGCCTGCCCTTTTTGGTCTCGCGGTCAAGCACCTGGGTCGCCCAGATGACCGGTACCTGTGCGGCCTCGCACATCCAGAGAATCTCCTCCTGGATCTCTGCGAGGCGTTCCCAGCCACATTCGACAGCCAGATCGCCCCTCGCGATCATTACGCCAACCGGATAGTGGCACATGGTTGCCAAAAGCAGTCTGGGCAAATCGTTGAAAGCTTTGACAGTCTCTATCTTGATAATGACGCCGATACTGGCCGATGGATATTTCTTCAATTCCATTTTCAGCGCGATGATATCCCTTGGTTTGCGTATGAAAGAAAGGCTCACCGCATCGGCGTGCTTGACAACAAATTCCAGATTGGCCTTGTCCGTTTCCGTTAATCCAACCATTTCGATATTGCTCTGAGGAAAATTAATGCCTTTGTCGGCACGAAGCCGGCTACCGGTCGCTTTGGCGCGCGTGATTTCAACCTGAAGTTCCTCATCCGACGCGGAAATCACCTGGCCCTCAATCTTGCCGTCATTCAGAAAGATCGGATCGCCCGCAGATATGAATTTGAACACTTCAGGTTGTCGGCAGGCGATGTGTGCAGGTTTTTCGATTACACCATCAGCATCAAACGCTGCCGGCTCGCCGGGCATGCTTTCGCGGTGCAGAATCAGGGTATCGCCTTCGCTAAGAACGATTGGTTCCTCGATCGGTGGAAGCTTGCCGACCCGATA
>Ga0224508_10003584_pt1 | contig 12822 bp, 12 predicted proteins | sample SF_Jan12_sed_USG_4_FD_170157 | JGI IMG/M metagenome (GOLD analysis project Ga0224508, IMG submission 170157) | Sediment microbial communities from San Francisco Bay, California, United States - SF_Jan12_sed_USGS_21 | ecosystem: Environmental > Aquatic > Marine > Sediment | place: USA...
TATGGGCGCCCAATATGAATGCCTTTCGCCGCTTCCAGCCGATGAGCTATGTGCCCGTTACGCCTTCATGGGGCTTCGAGAACCGTTCCGTGGCGTTGCGCATTCCAATCGGGGGCGGGGCCGCCCAGCGTATGGAATTCCGCGTCGCCGGCGCCGACGCGAATCCCTACCTGGTGCTGGCGAGCGTGCTGGCCGGCGTGCATCACGGTATCACCAAGCAACTGGACTGCGGTGCGGCGGTCAGTGGCAATGCGGGTGCCGAGGTGCACCCGGATCTGCCAATGCAGCTGCGCCCTGCGCTGGCGCGCCTGCGTGCGAGCCAAACACTCAACGACTACCTGGGCGAGCCTTATCTGGATGCTTATTGCGCTTGCAAAGAAGGCGAACTCGAGGTGTTCGAGCAAGCCATCTCGGCCAGGGAATATGACTGGTATCTGCTCACGTGACGAAGGGCCGCTTCGATTGTGTAAATTTGCGTTAACATCCGCCGCTAACGCTTTTACTTACGCCTGCGAGACCCGACCGCGATGATGCTCGGCTCGACAACCGAAAAAGATCCCGTCGTATTCGACGCCCGCTTCATGCCGCCGTTCCTGGCGCTGCTGGCCCTGGTTGTGTTTGGCACCGTGAGCGTCGGCGTGGTCCGGCATGGCGGCGAGTTGATGCTGTTGCTGGTGAATTCCGACTATCTGATGTTTCTGTTCGGCTTCATCGGTCTGCTGATGCTCTACGTACTGCTGCTGAACAGCGTCTCTTCGGTGAAGATCTACGATGAGGGGTTGAGCGCGGTGACGGTTTCTCTGGACCGGCACTTCCGTCCCTGGGGCCATTTGTACGGCGCACGCATCCGCAATTTTCTCGGCCTGCGGGTGCTGCTGATCGATGCCGAAGAGCTGAAACGGCCGCTGATCGTACCGCTGTATATCCATGGGCTGGATATCTTCGTTGCACTGATAACGCAGAAAGTCGGCGAAGACCACGAACTCGCGCGTCTGCTCGCGCGTTTTTGAGCGGTTACCCGCAGAATCGCTGCACGTCTTCGCGCGCCGCCTTTTCGGCGGTCTCGCGCTGAGCGTCCGACAGAATCCGCCGCTTGCCACTGCTGTCGACGTCGTACAGGTAGTTGGATTCCTCGAAACTGCGCAACTTGTCACGAGCCAGCACGCAATTGCGCTGACGGGTCTCACGCGCCTGCTGTTCCTGCTCACGGGCTTCTTTGCGACGCAGCCGTTCTTCTTCCATCACCTCGCTGATACTGGTGCGATTCGTACTGCCGGGCAACGCCTGCGAAGGTGGCGCGGTTGATGGACGTACTTTTATTTGCAACTCCTGTGCGGCATCGGCCGGGGGCCGGTCGCCGAAATGCACGTTACCGTCTTCGTCCACCCACTTGTATACTTTTGCCCCCGCCGCGGCGCCGGTGAACGCCAGCAGTAGAACCAGGCCGAACACTTTCCAGGGGAGCATATGAGTCCCCGCAGGGCGTTGCGCAGGCGAGCGTTGCATAATCATTCCGCGTCGGTGACAGGCTCCGGTGAAAACTCGAGGATTACCATACACGAAACGCGCCATTCAGGGTTCAGCGGTCGGGCATCAGGATGAACTGACACGACGCCCGCCTTCGCGTACTATTCCTACACCTCGTTGCCGCCGAGACCTTGTACTATGTTGGACCCGCGTTTTTTTGACGAATTCGCCGAGCGGATGTTGGGCCTGCTGCCGCCGGGCGCAGCAGAGCTGAAAGAGGACCTGGAAAAAAACCTGCGCGCTACGCTGCAATCCATGTTCGCGCGTATGGATCTGGTGACGCGTGAGGAGTTCGAAATCCAGGCTGCTGTTCTGCAACGTACGCGCGAGCAACTCGAGGCGCTGGAGAAGCGTGTAGACGCGTTGGAAAAACAGGCGCAATCCAGTGACCGTACGACACAAACGAAGGCTAAAAACAAGCCTCAAGCCAAAAAGAAAACCCAGGTCAAGCCCTGAAAATCTGCAGCCGCAGGACACAAGCGCGACGCACGGGTCGGTATCGGGGGGCGGTGTCGTGTGCCTATGGGTACTCGGCTTGTTCGCTGGTTTCGGTCTGATCCGGGTCCGGCGGCCCCTTGAGTTCGATCGTATTGCCATCCGGATCGGTTATGTAAATCGACGGGCCGTGGCCGCACGCACCGTAACGGCGTTGCACTTCGCCCGGCTCGATGCCGTGGTTGCGTAAGTGGGCGAGGATTTTCTCCGCATCGAAACTTGCCAGCCGCACTGCCAGGTGATCCATGTTGCGTTTCGTTTTGCCGGGTGCACCGCCGCCGGCCCGGCCTGCCTGACTGTTCACCGGAACAAGATCGATCAGCGCATCGCCGACGCGCAGCTGATAGAGCCCCAGGCGGGCGAGTCGACGCTCGAGCTTGCAGGCGAGGACCTGTTCGTACCACGCGATTGAGGCGTCAATGTCCGTTACGCGCAAAACAACGTGATCGAGTCCGAGTACCTGAACCGGGTGTTCGCCTGAGGGGTGGAACATGGATCGGTCAGATCACACCGGATTCGCGCAATTGCGCGATCCGGTCCGGATGATAGTCAAGTTCTCTCAAAAGTTCGTCGGTGTGCTCGCCGAGTCCGGGAGCGGGGCGCGCCGGCGTTTCGCCGCTGGCACTGCGCACCGGATTGGCCACCAGGCGGTATTCACCGCCGGCAGGATGCGCCAGTGTCTGTAACCGGCACTGTTCGGTGACGAACGGATTATCGAGCGCCTGGGCGATATCGTTTACGGGTGCCGCCGGTACAACGCCGGCAAAGATTTCCAGCCACTCCTGGGTCGCACGCCCGCTAAGCGCCGCGTCCAGCATTTCAGTCAACAGGTCGCGGTGCGCCAGGCGGTCCTTGAAGGTCTTGAAGCGCGGATCCGACTTCCAGTCGGGGCGCGCCAGAGCGTCGCACAACGCCGGCCAGAACTTCTCCTTGTTGCACATGAGAAAAATCCAGTCATCCGCGGTGCGGTAGAGCTGACAGGGCACCAGCGACGGATGCGCCGAACGTGGCAGGCGTGACTGGCAGAATCCTTCGTTGAGGTACCAGGCGGCCAGGTAATTGGTGTTGCTCAGCGCGAAGTCGAACAGGCTGACGTCCATGTCCTGACCCATCCCGGTCGAGCGCACGCCGGTCAACCCCGCGAGCACCGCATAGGCCAGCCCCAGCCCAGTCATGAAGTCCACCATCGACAGGCCGAAACGGGCAGGTGGGCCGTCCGCTTCGCCGGTGAGCGACAGATACCCCGCTTCAGCCTGCATCAGGTAGTCGTAGCCGGGCCAGCTCGCACGCGGCCCCTCGCGTCCATAGGCGCTCAGGTGCGCACACACGATCGCGGGATTGTGCTGCTTCAGGTGGGCGTAAGTGAGCCCCAGCTTGTCCGGGACATCGCCGCGTAGATTGCTCGCCACGGCGGCGGCGCTTGTGACGAGATCGTGCAGCACGGCGGCGGATTCCGGCCGGGCAAGATCCAGCGTCAGGCTTTTTTTGTTGCGATTGAAGGCATGAAAAAACAGGCTGTCGCGCTCACCGAAAAAAAACGGCCCCACGTCCCGCGCCATGTCCCCGCCATCGCGGGGATTTTCGATCTTGATGACCTCTGCGCCCAGGTCGGCGAGGAACATGGTGCCGTAAGGGCCGGCACCGTACTGCTCGACCGCGATTACCCTTACTGATTCCAAAGGCAGCACTTTTCTAACCGGTGTTTCTCACTATGGCGACGGACGTTAGAAGAGAATGATTCCCGCAAAGTGGCATCCAACCTGACAGACAGTGTAAGGCACCGTTTAGTCGAATGCCCCAAAATGATTCCTATTAGCAGCCAGGAATCTGACTCGCCGCCGGTCCCTGTTGCCGGGCCGAGCAGAGGACGGCGCGTTAGCGATCAAAGCAAAACTGTCGCCCGAGAAGGGAGCGGCGGTGGACGGTTTACGTGAGGATTCGGGAACGGCTTGTGAAATTGAACAAGACGTTACCGCGGTAACGTATCCACGCCGAGTCGCCTATGACGCCAGCCTCGTCAGGTCCATGTTTGGGCCTTGGCATCGTCGAAGTACCCGTAACCAATCCAGCCGCCGCCTTCATCCGTAACGAACCAGCCGATCGTGCTTGCCACGACACGGCCGTGATTCTTGGCGACACCATGCTCGCAGCATGTGCTGGCGACGACGGCTACGCGTGGAACCTCTCGGTAATCTGTTCTCGTTACGGGAAGTCTACGCCAGCTCGGTGGTGATATTGAGAGGTTTGGAAATAATGCACCCTACCGGAGAAGTCTTGAGTACGTGCTGGTGCAGGTCCTGAATTTCCTCTGGCGTGGCATCGGTGTCGAGATGGACCTTGGCACGGATCCCCGAAAACCCCGCCGGTACTTCGTCCGAAAGACCGAAAAATCCTGCCAGATCCAGGTCCCCCTCCAGCTCAACCTCAAGTTCTTTGATCGTTATTCCCCGTAGCGCGGCGTTCATGGTGTAACCCACCGTTAGACATGATCCATAGGCCGCGAGCACGGTCTCAACCATGTTGGGAGCGGTGTCTGTCCCGCCCAGCGCGTCGGGCTCGTTCATGTGAATGGTGTGGTCGCGGATTTTCGATTCGCAATTGAAACCTCCTTTCCAGGTGGTAACCGCGTTCCACTTGGTGGCACCGTTGGCCGGATCCTCTTTGACAGCGCCGACCAGCGCCCTCACATTCTCTACCGGCACACCGTTAATCGTGGCACTCGCCATGAGTCTTCTCCATCCTACCTCGAGTATCGCGAGCATACTTGGTCTGTTTGCTGGTGGCTACCGGCAAACGGCTTTGAAAGTCGAAGGCTTGGTCAGCGACGAATCAAACTACAAAGCATGCCCTATCGGTCGCCAACAGAGTAATCGTTCAAGCTACCCAGGAGTGGGTTATGTGCTTCCACTAGGCGTGCCGAAAGTCAAAAGCCCGAAGCTTCCGCCAGGCCGTGTCAGACGGCTCGAGAGTGATGAGGAGCAACGTTTGCTGGTAGCGCCGCCACAACTGCCCGCCGATCGCGCGTTCAGGTCAAAGCCCCGCCCCGGCGGTGGCCGAATTCGCTCCCCCACTGTCGCCAGCTTCGCGGATGACTGCACTGAAGAAGCGTTCTTCTCCGGCCGACCAGGTGCCCAGGGACAATTGTAGGGGAAACTCACTGCCGTCCCTGCGTACGCCGTGCAGCTCCACGGTCTTGCCAACAAGGCGGGCCTCACCCGTGCTGCCGAGGCGATCGAGTCCTGCCCGATGGGCCTCGCAGTACCGTTCCGGCATCAGCGCCGTGACGTTCATGCCAATGGCGTCGCTGTCGGCGTAGCCGAACATGTGCTGCGCGCCAGGGTTCCAGGCGAGGATCTTGCCCTTGACATCTATGACTACGACTGCGTCCGGCGCGGTCTCAACTAACTTGCGCAAGATCTCTTCCGATCGCTGCAACGCTTCCTGGGCCTGCTTGCGTTCGGTGATATCGCGGATGATGGCGCCGTAATATCGCTCGTGCCCGGCGGTCCAGGTCGACAACGAGAGCTCCAGGGGGAACTCCTGGCCATTTTCGCGCAGACCGGCTAGTTCCACCGTGCGATCGATGATGTGGTGTTCGCTGTCAGCATTGACCCGCGCCAGGCCCTGGGCGTGGGCGTCGCGGTAGCGCTGGGGAATAATCTTGGTCAGGGCCTCGCCGTACATTTCCTCGTAGCTGTAGCCGAACATGTTCTCGGCCGCGGTGTTCCAAAGCAGTATCTTTCCCTTCGCATCAATGGAAATGATCGCATCCTGGGCGAACTGGGATATGCCCCCGAACTCGGCTTCGTAGTCCTCCGGATCCTCCGCGCTGACGCGCTGCCGAGTGACGATGCGCAGAGAAACAAGAACCGGGACGACCAATGCGAGGCCCGCAATCGCCGTGGCCGTTGTTGCCGGTTGCCAAGACGGCACTCGTGCCTGCGCATCGACCAAGGTGGCCCAACCGCCGAACACGAGCGGACGCGCCAGCGCCAAAAAAAACACGCTCACCAGGGTAAGTCCCGCGAGCGACAATACGTGCCAAGTTCTCATCGCTACCGACGGAGCAGAAACGCGGTCAATAACAAGATTGCATTACTCCTTAGTTTCGCCGAGTAAATTGGTAAATCGAGACCCACAGGTTATTCGTGCGGCTTGTCGAGTTTGGGCTGCGCGCCTGGGCCCGGCGAGGCTGATGCCACGTTCAGGAAGTAGTCGGGCGGCAGCTCAGCGTAGGCAACCACACTGCCACCATGTGACCCGCTGAAGCGTGTGGCTGCCTGCCGGTCGCTGAAGGGTACAGGCTCTGGCGCGCCCATACCGCCCCGTCTGTCGCTGCCAATCACGTACCAGGCGTCTCGCGCGTCTATCCAAGTCCCCGCTTCGGGCGTAGCCCAACTCGCCTTGGCCATGTCGTTGACGTAGATGACGGTGATGTTTTTCGGTTCCCCAGGTAGCAGCGTGAACGTGATTGTGTCTCGTACGGAGGTGAACCAGACGGGCTGCTTGCCGTTGCTTAAATGAATCTGACCTTTGGGACCCTGGTGGTCGGCGACGATCATGTTGCAGTAGTAGCCGATGTGTTCGCGAGACAACTCCTGAGGTGGTGGGATTTCCACAGCGGTTTCACTACCGCAGGCCACAATCAGCAACGTGAGCCCTAATAGCGTAACCTTACTTGTGCTCACAACTCCCTCCGCCTGAATAGCAACGACGTTGCAACCAGCGGCGTCAGCACCCACACGGTCATCACACTAAGTGGCAACAAGGTTCCCGTGGCTGCTCCGCCACCGGCCTCGGTCAGCCCCGATACCAGAGTGGCGCCATGCGATCCGGCCAGATTGAACAGCCGATAGGCGTCGGTTGGATTGGCCAGCAGCAGCACCTGAAAAGCCTGTTCGCCGATGGCCAGGGATCCCTGGCTGCTCAGCAATACGCCGAGCAACACCAGGTCGTACAACACCACGAGCACGATCCACAAGCCGATCGCGATTCCCGCCGCGGTGGCGCGTTCTCGCACCACCATACTCGCCAGGTAACCGAGCGCCAGGAACACCGCACCCAGCAACACGGAGCTGCCAATGAGTGATCCGAAGCCAAACCATTCGTCAACACCGTTATCACCGCTAACAGCAGCCAGTAATGCGGCACACCCATAGCCGCACACGATCGCCACAAACAATACACAGAGGTGGCCGCAAAACTTACCCACCAACACTTGCCAGCGCTGTACCGGGTACGTCAACAACAGCAGCATGGTGCCGCGTTCGAATTCACCCGCGAGTGCATCGAACGAAAGCATCAACGCTATCAGCGGTACGAGGTAAACGCTGAGACTGGCAAGGCTGACGTTCGTTACGGCGAGCATGCTCGCTTTCGCACTACCGGCCGGCGCCGTGCCCAGCAATGCGAGCGTGAGCGACAACGCGGCCAGCAAAAGCGCACTGGCGGCTACCCAGCGGTTGCGCAGGGCGTCGCAAATCTCCTTGTGCGCGATTACCAATACGATCTTCATGCGTCGCCGACTCCCGTGAAGTGCGCGTAGATTTCCTCCAGGCGCGGCGGCGTGACGTCCACGTCCTCGACCCATTGATCCAGGTTCGATAGTTCCCGCAGCAGCGACATTTTGTCAGCGCCGAAACAACTGAGATCCAGCACTCGTTCATTCACCTTCTCGACCCGTGCGCGTTTGTGCACGTGTTCAGCCACGGCGCTGGCTTCGCCCGGCGCGGTAGCAACCCGGATGTGTATCGGTATGGCGGCTTCGCGCGCGAGCTCGGCGAGCGTGCCGCAGGCGACAAATCGTCCTTGTTTCATAATGGCCAGGCGATCGGCGCGGGATTCGATCTCCGTGAGTGTGTGGGAGCAGATCAGCGCGCCGACGCCGCGGCGCTGCAACTCGCTCAAGATCCGGTAGAACTCGCGACGCAGCACCGGGTCCAGACCCGAGGTCGGCTCATCCAGAAGCAGCAGCCGGGGTTCACCGAGCAGGGCTTGCGCGAGGGCGAGACGCTGGCGCATGCCCTTCGAATAGGTACCGAGGCGCTGGTTCTCGGCGCCGGCCAGCCCTACACGTTTGAGCATCGGTGACACGACGCTGCGCGGCTCGCCTTTCAGTTTCGCGTAAAACGTCAACAGCTGCCCACCGGTCATCGCGTTGGGAAAAGCCACGTTCTCGGGCAGAAACCCGGTGGCATCGTGTTGCCGCTTACCATTGCCGTTCACCTGTTCGCCGAGCACCATGATGTGACCCGAATCCGGACGTACTAGACCCAGCAACAGTTTGATCAATGTGGTCTTGCCCGCGCCGTTGTGGCCCAGAAGTGCCACGCATTCACCCGCGCTGATGCTGAGACTCACGTCCTGCACCACGACACGCTTGGCGTACGCCTTGGAAACTGCGTCGAGCTGAACGATGTTCGTCGTCACGATGGCCGATCCGACACGCTCACGGGAGCGCGCATCAACGGTGCGCTGTCGGTGACCCCGCCGGGATGCAGAGCCGGGAATTCCGCTTGCGCCCAGCGCAGCACCTGCAACGCGGGACTCGTTACCAGCAGCTTGGCCAGCGGATAGCGCCACAGCAGCTGGTCGACCATGTCGTTCGGCCTGTAGGCGAGATCCGCCAACCCGTCACCGTTCAGATCGAACGCCGGATTGTCGCTCCAGTAGTTGCCGCGGCCGGCAACCGACCACTCGACGTACCTCGTGCCCACGTACTTGACCTGCGTGCGGTTGCCCACGAACGCATTGCCGCTTATTTGATTGCCTTCCGAGCCGGCGGTGAAGTGCACGCCTATCTCACAACCCTCGAAGTGATTGTCGGAGAACCGATTCATGTTGGCGTTGTAGATGAAGACACATTTTTCGGGACCGGGATTGACGACGTTGTCATGAATCTGTGACTGGTTGGCGTAGTTCAGGAGCAAGCCACGATCGCGATCACCGGCTGACACGTTGCCGCGCACCTGCAACTGGTGTGAAAACATGATCGCATAGCCGACGTGGTTACCCTCGGAGACGTTGTCGCTCACCTCGCTGAAATTGGTGTACATGTAATGAACTGCAAAGCGCAGATCACGCAACCGATTGCCGCGGAAAACATTGTTGCGACTGCTGGTCACGAAAATACCGTCACGGCCATAGCGTATGTCGTTGTCTTCAATGACCGAGCCGGGCGTGTTCCATAAGTGGATGCCGTTACCGCGTTCATTCATGCGCAGATCGCGGCGGCCAACGATCGTGTTGTTGCTTACGCGCGCCTGATCGGGGCCTTTCAGGTAAATACCGATCAGGTTGCCCTGCAGGGTATTGTTATCGATCTGCGCCCCCGCCGCCTTTCTGGTCACGAAAATGCCGGCGTCTTCATCGGCCAGACTGCTGCCCGAGTTCTTTACTGTAAGTCCGCGCACGACCGTATCCGCGGCGTCCACGGTAAGCACCCGCCCTTTGCCACCGCCGTCCAGTACGCTGCCGTCGGCGCCCAGCACGATGAGCGGTTTATCGATGACTACGGATCCATGATACGTGCCCGCGTGCACCACTAACGTATCGCCGGGCGCGGCGGCAGCGATCGCTGCCTGGAGTCCGGGCTCCGGCGTCACGTCCCATTGCGTCGCATGCGACGCAAACGAACCGAACAGGAAGATGCCGGCAGCAAGTGCTGCCGGCGTCTTCCTCGTCGCTGGCAAATGCCCGTGCATCAGGCCTCGACCAGCATGCGGCCGCGCATCTCCATGTGCAGCGCGTGGCAGAACCACTGGCAGTAGAACCAGTGCACGCCGGGCCGATCCGCCGTGAAAGTTACGGACGCCGTTGCCTGGGCGCCGATCTCGAAAGCGATACCGTAATTCGCCAGCGTGAAGCCATGGGTCAGATCATCTACCGCATCAATGTTGGTGATGATCATCGTGACCTCGTCACCTTTTTTAACGGTGAACTTCTCCATGCTGAATGTGGGGGCGACGGAGAACATGTACACCCGCACTTTGTTGCCTTTGCGAATAATGGTTGACGCCGCACCGAGTTCGACGCCGTCCTCCTTCGCCATCTGCCGGCAGTTTTCCCAGATCGGGTCGTTCCTGTCCCAGACCTTGCGGGGATTGACGACATCGGCACGTACGATGATGCAGTCGTGCGGCTCGGCGAACGTCGGTCCGTCGTGCACGATCTGCATCTTGTCACCGGTGATATCGATAAGCTGCTCGTTCTCGGGCTTCAGCGGACCGACATTGATGAACCGGTCTTTCGAGAACTTGTTGAGCGATACCAGCCACTTGCCGTCGGCTTCTTTCGTCTCCCCCATGGAGGTGTGGTTGTGGCCGGGCTGGTATTGCACGTCCACCTTGTCGAGGATCGGATTCACGTCCTTACCCTGGAACTGCTCGACGGCCTTGGCCAAGTTCCACTTGGCGACCTGGCTGTCCAGGAACAGGGTGGTGTAGCAGTTGCCGTCAGCATCGAAAGCGGTGTGCAACGGACCAAGACCGAGTTCCGGCTCGGCAACGATGCAGCCGCGTGGTTCGATCTTGTCAGCGAAAACGTCGGGGACCTTGGTGACGTCGATCACCGACACGGTCGGGGACAGTTTGCCGTTGATGACCACATGCCGACCGTCCGGTGCAGTGTTGCAGCCGTGTGGGCTATTCGAAATCGGCACATAACGAGTGTAGTCGGAGCCCTTGCGTCCATCGACAACCGGCACGCCGTGGATCTCCTTGAAGTCGCCGCGCTTGACCGCTGCCTCGATACGCTTGATGTCGAAAATGACCGCCCAGTCCTGCTCGTTGGCGGTCATCTCGGCGAGGTTCACGCCCTCTTCGCTGTTGTAGCAGGTCGAGAACGCGTACAAGCCCTGATAGTCGGCATCGCAGTTATCGAGGTTGCCGTCCACCATCACCTGCCAGGCGACTTCCATCGTGTCGCCGTCAATAGCGCTAAAGATCGCGCGGTAGTTCTGCGGATCATCCAGCACACTGCCGTCGTTGGGGATCGGCACGCGGTGCTCGCCGTTGGCGAACACATAACCGGTGCGCGGATACTTCTGCGGCCGCAAACCGTGAATGTCCGCGGCGTTGGGCACTTCGATGATCCTGTCGACTTTCATCACGTCACAACGGATGCGCGCCACGCGCGTATTGGCCTTGTCGTTGATGAATAGATAGCGCCCGTCGTAAGTGCCGTCCGTGAATGACATGTGCGGGTGATGAGCGTCGCCGTTCAGGAACACACCGCCTTTGTCCTTCAGAAACTCGCGCGTTTCCGGCAACAGTCCTTCGGTCAGTATCTGGCGGCTCTCGTTGGTCTGACCCCAGCCCGTGGCGCTGCAACGATTGAACACCGGGATGCGCATAAGTTCGCGCATCGACGGGACGCCAAGTATGCGGACTTCGCCCGCCTGACCGCTGCTCCAGAACCCGTAGTACTCGTCCAGATCGCCGGGCCCTACGCTGGCAGCCGCATTGGCTACGTTGGCGGTGGTACTGACCGTGGTCAAGGCGCCGACGCTGGCCAGGCCCGCGGCACCGGCGGTACCGCCCAATAACCTGCGCCGTGTCACTTGGGGCAGTTGATTATGCGTTTTACTCATTGCAATCTCCTGTCGTTGGTTTCAATTAGGTGATTTCACGTCGCCGAACTCCACCATGAGTTCAGCCAGTTGATCCTGTTTCTTGCCAACACTGCGGCGTTCGCGTTTCAGGCGGCGCTGGATCATGACCGGGCAGCGCTGTTCGTCGAAGTACAGTATCTGGCAGTTCAGGCAATGTAGGCATTCGTTGGGATTGATGGCGCCTTCCGGGTGGATTGCCTGCACCATGCAATCGTTTGCGCAGCGTTGGCAGGGTTTGCCGCATTCGTTGTAGCGCTTCAGCCACTCGAACATGTGCAGCTTCCCCGGGATGGCCAGCGCGGCGCCCAGCGCGCACAGGTAGCGGCAATAGAAACGTTCCACGAACAGCCCCGCGAGCAGCATGGCAGCGGCAAATACCACGAACGGCCATTCGCGCATGAATTTCAGAATGATGGCGGTCTTGAACGGTTCGACCTCGGCAAACCGCTCAGCCCAGGCCAGCGAGTGCAGCGAGACACCGAACAGCACGAGAAATACCATGTACTTCACCGGCCACAGTCGCTCGTGAAGTCCCCAGGGCACGTTGAGCTGCGGCACCCGCAGGCGTTTCGCCAGCTTGTTGAGTAACTCCTGCAGTGCGCCGAACGGGCACAACCAGCCGCAGTACGCGCCCCGTCCCCAGAACAGCAGGGAAGCGGCAATGGCACCCCACTGAATGAAAATCAGCGGCTCCATCAGGAAGTACTCCCAGCTGAATCCAGTGACCAGCGCGTTAAAGACCGTGAGAATGTTCACGACAGAAAGCTGCGCGTTCGCATAGAAGCCGATAGCGATGACAGTGAAGATCAGAAAGCCGGTACGCAGCCATTCGGTCAGGCGCGGATGGCGTACCAGCGAGTTCTGGAAAAAGAACGCCCCCGTCAGAACACCAAGCGCCACCACCAACACCACGATCTCCGGGATCTTCTGTAGCCACAGTCGGTGCCACAAAGGCGACTCGGTTGCTTCACGTTGCGCGCTCGCCTGGGGTTGTTCGCGAGGCACGGCTTCGAACTTGAGAAACTTTTGCGGCGGCTGGTAGGCAAGCTCGAATGTCTCGAAGGCTTTGGTCGTCGGCCCGGTGGCGCGCCCTACCAGCAGCTCCAGTGTCCAGGATTTGGCGGCATCGAACTGCGCGTCGTCGGGCAACTCGAAGAGATCGACTTCGGCAAGCGTCGGTGACCCGTCTG
>Ga0224508_10003585_pt1 | contig 12821 bp, 14 predicted proteins | sample SF_Jan12_sed_USG_4_FD_170157 | JGI IMG/M metagenome (GOLD analysis project Ga0224508, IMG submission 170157) | Sediment microbial communities from San Francisco Bay, California, United States - SF_Jan12_sed_USGS_21 | ecosystem: Environmental > Aquatic > Marine > Sediment | place: USA...
TGCCAGTGCTTCGCCTTCTACGTCTTCAGCGACCATGAGTAATGAGCGCCCCGCTTTTGCGACAGCTTCTAGAATCGGCAAAAGATCACGGATGTTCGAAATCTTCTTGTCGAACAAAAGTACCAGTGGATTCTCGAGCTCCACGCTCTGACTCTGCTGATTGTTGATGAAGTATGGGGAAAGGTAACCGCGGTCGAACTGCATGCCCTCGACCACGTCTAATTCGTTCGCCAAGGTCTGACCCTCTTCAACCGTGATGACCCCTTCCTTGCCAACCTTTTGCATGGCTTCAGAAATAATCTGGCCGATTTCAACGTCAGAATTCGCGGAGATGCTGCCAACCTGTGCGATCGCTTTTTCATCTTCACAGGGCTTCGACAGCTTCTTCAGCTCGTCAATAATTGCAGCTGTCGCTTTGTCGATGCCGCGCTTCAGATCCATTGGGTTCATGCCTGCCGAGACTGACTTCAGCCCTTCCCGCAACACCGCCTGAGCCAGAACGGTTGCGGTCGTGGTACCGTCGCCGGCAACATCTGAAGTCTGGGAGGCAACTTCCTTGACCATCTGCGCGCCCATGTTTTCGAACTTGTCATCGAGTTCAATTTCCTTTGCAACCGACACGCCGTCCTTGGTGACGGTCGGTGCGCCATAACTCTTGTCGAGCACTACATTGCGACCCTTAGGGCCGAGCGTGATTTTCACTGCGTTGGCCAGAATGTTTACACCTGCAAACATTTTCTGGCGCGCGTCGTCGCCGAAGCGAACTTCTTTAGCAGCCATTAGAATTTCCTCTAAACTTTGTTTTGATTCAGTAGAACCTGGATGGGTGGTGCCAACGCCTAGCCTTCAATCACGGCCATAACGTCGTCTTCCTTCATCACCAAGAGCTCTTCGCCATCAACTTTGACTTCGGTGCCTGAGTACTTACCGAACAGCACTTTGTCGCCGGCTTTAATGTCCAATGCACGAATTTCGCCATTTTCAAGGATCTTGCCGTTGCCTACTGCAATGACTTCCCCCTTGATTGGCTTCTCAGCTGCAGCGTCCGGAATGACGATTCCGCCAGCGGACGTGCGTTCTTCTTCCATGCGCCTTACGATGACTCGATCATGGAGCGGACGAATCTTCATCGATTTGATCTCCGATAAGTAATTGATAATTAAGGTATAACGGCTCACCCGACAAGAGCCTTTTGGCACTCTTCTTCGGTGAGTGCTAGTAGTTGTGCTGATTTGAAGGAATGCAAGGGCTCGATTGAAAATTGTGAGTCTGAAGACAGCCAGCCATTGAGGCAATCGTCGAACTTGTACAGTTGGTGTAAAGCAGTAAGGTGACCGGTGTGATTCAAACAGGCATAAATAGCTCCGTTCTCCTGTCCAAATATTTGCCTAGCGCACTTAACAGCGGCAAATTGCCATGAACGTGAACTTGCTCACAATCGATTCACTCTAATTGTCCTATACCTGTGTATGTCCAATCAGGTGAGGGGATAGGAGGCCGGGAAGTATGGCTGAATCGCACAATGGCGTAGTCGCGGTAACCAATCTGCGCGACTTCTTCCGAGAATCGATCGATTCTGCGATCGATAACCAACATGTGGATTTCGATCCACATACCAGCCACTATGTGGTCAATCTCCTCACTCTCTTTGCGCGCTCAGAAAATTTCTACAGCGAAGATGATGAACACTGCGGGGTCCGACCATTGGCATTGATGATGGCCGACGCTGTTGAAGGCGAATCTCAGGAGCAGCGTTCGACTTCATTGCAACGGATAGGTGACGTCGCATTATTTACCGCAGGATTCTTTGCTGACGGCCTGGCGCATAGGCCAGTGGACATAGACTACTACGTCCGCATGGGCGGTGGTGCTTACAGCGCATTATCCGATGAGATCATGGGTACAACTCGCGGCATGGCGCTGGTTGAAGTATTCCGCGAACTGGCAAGAAAGTTTCAATCGCTGGTTGACGTGCTGAATGAGGTTCGCGACAGCGCACGGTGCTCAACTGACATAGACGTACTGCGCACCTACGAGGTTTGGCGAAAAACTGGCAGCGAGCGTGCTGCAGCGATTCTAAAACAGAATGGTGTCGTGCCGCTTTTTGGTACATCAAGAACACACTGATGCTGGTCGAGCTGCAAAGCTACATCGCCAATATTTACGACGCCGAGTGTGGTCATCAATTACACGACTATCTGATTACCGATCGCGGGCTCGCGAACAGGCTTGGTCGCAAAGCGCTCCCTGGCAATATTGAAGAGAGCGTATTAATCGCTGAAGATAAAAGCGGAATCGCGTTGAGCGTATTTCTCGACGAAGCGCTGTTGTCGCGGCTCGATAATGCAGATCCAATGAATAGACTCCGAGCAGATCAACTCGGGGATCTTGCGGTGGTGCTCGAGGGAATCAGTCATTTCAACTATCTTGGATGGTGCGCGGGAAAAAACAAGTCAGTGACACTGCTTGAGCTCGAACTTCAAGCAGAAATCGACAAGTTCGTGACCACAGCATTGTTGGCACAAGAGCAAGAAGAGTTTTCGCTATTACGGAATCTTCACAGGTTGTTGTTCGACAACATCGTTTATCAACCAACATTAAATCGACTTGAGCGCGAACGATACGAGCTTGCAAACAACTATGCCGCGCGATTCTGCAGGCGGCTTCTCGAGCGCGTATCGCGGGAAAATGGAAATGTACAGTTGCGCGAGTTCTATCGGCTGCCACAATCGGAAAAAATGAGCTACATCCACACGCTCGCCTGGGAAAACTGAGTTAGCACAAACTTTCAGTTATTCGGCTCGTAGTTAGCTCACTGAACTGTAACTTGTTGTTATAAAAGAAAGTCTGTGGGGCGCCCGTTGCCAAATTTGCACCACAGTGCATGACGATGCAGGACTCAATCACGCAAGATTCCCGCAAGACTTCTGCAATCGCACTTTCCTAACTTTTGCCAAATTCTTGGCGCCCTCCTCTGTTACCAGGGGTAAGGACCGGCCAATATTTGCCACTCACCGTCTTGCCGTTGTCCCAAAACGTGCCGCTCGCGAACGGCTGCTCTCGGTCGGCGCTCGCTGGCCGCTATGCGTCCACCAGGCGCTCAAATGCCGAATTTCGTGTATCTTGTCTTGAGCGTCTGGAAATAGCCCAGTGCGGACGTAGCACAGCTCGTCGATCGTGCATTCTAAATCCTTGTTGACCCAACCTTGTGCCGGTGAAATGAGAGATAGCGCAATGAATCGAAGAAATTTCATCAAAGTTATGACGGGCAGCTCATCATTTGTTTTGATCCCCAGCGTTCTTAGCGCATGCAGCAATGGGGATTCAGATATCTGGCTTGAGGGCTGGAAGGGGCCCGTAGCAGGGGAGACCGATATACGCTGGATTGTATTGTCCTACGCAATTCTTGCCGCAAACCCGCATAACAAACAACCGTGGATTGTCGATCTGACTGGACCGACGAGCTTCGAGCTTTACGTCGACCAGCAGCGCTTGCTGCCTGAGACTGATCCGCCCGCTCGGCAAATTCATATCGGTCAAGGCACGTTTTTGGAAAACCTTGAACTGGCAGCACGGCAACACGGTTATCGCGCAGATATTGACTATTTCCCGAAGGGCGAATACGACAATGCGGTCGTCGAAGACAAGCCCGTCGCGTCAATCGAGTTAAGAATTGATGGCTCAATTGCAAAAGATGCGTTGTTCGAATCGATTCTACAACGCCAATCCAACAAACGAACGTATACGGATTCCGCTCTGACCGTTGATCAGTTGGGCGGGCTTCGCAACACTCAAATCGATCCTCGCTTGCGGTTGACAATAGCCGATGACAATGCTCTAAAGACTGAGCTGTCTCAAATCATGACTGACGCGATGAGTATTGAAACTAGCAACAAAATGCGCGATGCGGAGACGGTCACTATGTTTCGTTTCAATGACAAAGAACGCGGCCGCTATCGTGACGGATTCAGCGTTGCTCAATCCGGGATGACCGGATTCAAGGGTTGGGTTGCAGAGACGTTTTTTTTGTCACGGGAAGACACAGAGGAGGACAGCACGTCATTCGGGGAACAGGCGGTAGATATCACCAACGATCAGGCCCAGTCTGCTGCGGCGTTTGGCTGGATCAGTACTGCGAGCAACACTCGGCTTGATCAGGTCGTGACCGGTCGCGCGTACGAACGTCTAAACCTGACCGCCACTGCACTCGGAATCGCTATGCAGCCAATGAGTCAGGTCTTGCAGGAATACTCGGATATGGCAGACTTGCAGCGACGCTTTCTCGCTTATCTCGAAATCCCACAAGACCACACGGTTCAAATGCTGTTTCGTTTTGGTATAGCGGAACCGGTTGAACACAGCCCCCGGCGGTCAGTGAAGGATTTGCATCGAGGATAAGCAAAAGCGTTAGCTTCAAACACGAGTTTCCGTAGTATCAGATCTGATTGTTTGAGTATCGATGTCCGCTCCTGAGTGTAAGCACGACCCCCGGTGCTAGAATGCTGATGGACTGCTACTGACCCCAAAGCGTACGTAGTTTCAGTTTCATTCAGCAGCCTGCGGTACGATAGCGCTACTATTATCTGGAGGTTCAACCGTTGGATGTTTTTGAATTCATCCTTGTTCTTGTGACAGTAATTGTCAGTTTGGGAATCGCCGAACTTCTCGGCGGTGTTGTAAGGGTGCTCCGACATGAACTAAAGCCCGGTCACTTGCACTGGCTATGGGTTTTGTTGGTATTCAATATGCAGATACAGTGGCTTTGGTTCAGTTGGAACTTTCGGGATCGTGCCAGTTGGCTGTTTCCAGAATTCATGTTGCTAATCGCTCCTCCAATACTGCTGTACATGTCGGCAGCCGTATTGTTTCCGAGAACGTCGGCAGGCGACGATCTCGACGCACATTTCTTTCAACGCCGTCGGCCATTCTTTCTCCTCACAATAGCTACTGTAGTTTTTTTCGGGCTCAGTCACAGGTTCTTGGAAGACGGTGACCTAGCTAGTGTAACTAACGCTTTTAGGCTGGTGCTTATCTTGATGTGCGTTGGATTGATATTTACTACCCATCGCGGCATCCACTGGACGCTCGCGTTAGCTATTCTCGTCACACAGCTCTGGTGGGTTTACCAATACAGTTTCGCGATTTAGCCACGCTGATCAACCGAGTTTCCAAATATGAGGGATTCCGCAAGCGGCAATGGCTGCCCTCGCAGCCGGTCACCATTCTCTAAAGCAGTCACTCGAGCGGCAGGTTGCGAGAAAAACAGCGCTCGGCCTAGGCAGAAAGAAAGGGTCAGGGCCTGCCGCACGCCGTACCCCTATCCGTTCTTAACTTTTGCCAATTAGTTAGTTGAGAGCTGCGCTCCCCCAACTCTTGCGGAATAGTTGGGCTGACCGCGCACCCTACACTGTCGAGCAGACCGACTATTTTCCTTTCTTGCGCTGCTGGTCAAGTGAGGAACCGAATGCCGCACCGAGCGCCACCCCCAGCGCAATCCCTATCGCCACATCGTCAAACAACGCTCCCAGGGCGATACCAATGCAAATTCCGATGGACACGCACTCGCCAACCTTGCTAGCTGGCTCTTCTGTCGATTCCTTGTCCTTCGGTTTAGTGTTCACGTTTCGATTTCCAGAAGTTGTCAGAAGAATCGCGTGTTGTCCGATTAGATGTAGATGAACAGATCTGTTCAATTAATTGTTGTAAAACTGGTCCACTAATCCTGTTATATAGCTATGATTTCCCGTTTTGGCACCTCCATTTCCCAGAATCACCAATCGTATGCCAGTATCCCTGTTCACCAGCATCCATGTAAGAAAGCCGTCATTGCCGCCGCTGTGGGCAAATGCATTTTGCCCCGTCGGATCTAGAAGAAGGCCGTAGCCATAGTCAAACCCGGGCAATAAATCCAGAGTGTGGTGTTGCCGCATTAGATTCAGGGTTTCTTCCGTGACTATTTCGTCACTAAGCAACGCGTCCATGAAAACAGCCATATCGTCAAGTGAACTTACGACTCCACTGGAGCCAGTAATATGAAAGTTGAGGCCATCAAGGGTCGTGTACTCGGCGTAATTCAGAGCCTCATTTAGCAATGGAATCGAGAGCTCGTCCGCAGCATAACTGTGAGTCATTTCCAGGGGGCGAAAGATATTGATCGCCAAGTACTCCGCAAAGCTAAGGCCACTCATACGGCTGATAATTTCGGTCAACAGAACATATCCGGTGTTGCTGTATTCGCCAATTGTGCCCGGCTCATAATTCAACGTATCATGGGTCGCAAAGTAGTCGATAACATCTTTATTGGTTGCCCCGGTGGGCCAGCGTTCAATCAGAAACTCATTACCGATATCGGGTATGCCGGATATATGGCTTAACAAGTGATGGATCGTAATGTCCTGCCAAGCAGACGAGAATTCGGGCAAAAACTGAAGTATCGAGTCATCGGGCAAAAGCAGTTGCTGTTCGTACAGTTGCATCACAGCAAGCGCTGTAAACGTCTTGCTAATTGAAGCTAAACGAAAGCCAGTGTCGCTTTGAATCGATAATGCCGTGTGCCGATTCGCAATACCTTTAGTGCCGATATAAGCGACTTCTCCGTTTTTCACGACTAATATCGCCATACCGGGCGACGTGTCTTCAATATTGGCCTCCAGATACGAATCTAGGGTTTCGGCTAGGGTTGCTCTTATGCCGGGTTCTACGAGATTTACATCTTCGGAGTTTTCGCAGGCACTCAGCCAAAGAGCGGACAGGGCCGGCACAATAATGAACTTGGCGCCATGCATTAATTTTCCGATTTTCGAGTAAATGTCCTTTCTGCTCACCAATTAGTTCTAGCTGATCCAACCCTTGCGCTCGGCCCGCTTCGAATACCAGATTAAAAATGTCGCCGAGACCAAGAAAACGCCAACGCCGAAAGTCGAACGGACCTCGCCAAGGTAAAGGGGCATTTGCACAATCGCGCCAAGTAATGATGCGATAAACAAATAGAACGCAGCCGACTTCTTAAGCAGAAGTAGAAGAGCGCCAAGCGCTCCGCCGAAAACGGCCACTCCAAACGCTGCGGTCGCCCATACGGGCCGGCTCTCAATAATCGCGCGATACGACTCGGGCATTGTTGCGAGCAAGTCTGCATTCACTTGCGCGAAGAAATTTATGATGCCCATAACATTCCAGATCAGTGCGACAGCACCAGTTACCCAGAAACCCCAGTGAATTCCTGCAAGAGTCTTATCGTTCATTGCATTTTCCTGTTGACCGTCGCCCGTCCCACCTACATCTCCACTTGCATCAATTCTGCAACTTTCAGCGTGCCACCAGTGTCAAGAAACGGGCATGCCGTAGCCATATCAATTGCAGAATCGAAGCTATCGGCTTGCACTATAGAAAATCCTGACATTGTGTAAGACCCATCATCGTCTGATACACCCATTGAACTTACGATCTTGGACATTCCCATCGGCGACCCGGGGTTAATTACCGCGTCACCCAGGTCGGCGATCCAGGTTTTCCACTTTGCCATTTGCGTATTTCCCGCATCAGTACTCTCAGGTTTTTCTCCACCGTGGTAGGCGATAATGTAATTAGACATAGATTTAGTCCTCTAAGGTGTCTTTAGAAAAGGTAGATTGTTTTTTCGCGTCGCCAAAGCACCGATCGATATGAGAGTTACAAGAACCAGTACGAGCGGCAGAAAAAACTCTGGGACATGTAGCGCCTGGACAAGCAGTCGTTCGTTCTCCTGCAAGCCAGCCCATTTATGAGCTGCCGCGTCCGCAAATAAGGGATTCGCAAAAATTGTCGCGATATCTCTACGGCTGCGGTAACGAACAACAACAATCCGATCCCACTTGGAAGTGCCGTGATCTATCCAGTCACTAGCGAATATTGGATGTGATGCCTGCCGTGCCAGTAGTCTAATCATGACTTCACTAAAGCGGTCAAAGGCTTGCCGTCCAGTGCCGGGCGCCTGCTCACCTGCGTCATAGTGGGCAAGGTCATAAAACTTATAGAGATTGACTGTGTAGAACGACTTCCCATTATCGGCTTCGAGAAATTCTCGCAAGGCGAGCAGATCATGCTTGCCTCCGGGCAATTGAGGCTGAGCTTCGATCTCACTGATGTAATAATCAACTTCCTGTTGCGACAGTGGGCCAGCAGTTTCCGAATACCAGTACATTGCCCCAGCGATACTGCAGAAAAACAATAGGAAGAGCGCTTTGATGGTGTTTGACTGCATCCAACCTGTCTCAGATATTGGCTGGCATCAATCGTTTTTGGATCGGTAATGACTGAGTATTTCCGCTCTTGTTGGCTGCACAAAAGTTGCTCGATTGCGCATCAATAAATTTACCAATATCACTGTTTTTCAGTAGCGGCATATATCCCTGTTGCCGATCAACAAGAATCCAGCTCGTGATTTTCAAGTCATCCGGATGTCCGGCACAGTATTCGTCTACCCAGTCCGGATCTAGCCAGTTGTCAATTCCAAACGTAGCCTGCGCACCACGCCGTTGTTCGGATTCCAAAGCGTAAAGCCTTTGAAAATTCGCTACATCGGCGACTTTCGATCGTGGCACCCGCAAAACCACCCGGTTCCCCTCTTGCCTGGGCAGACCAGGCGCATGCAATTCAGGTCCGGACGTGAGCACTTCAAGTTGGAAGTGTTCATCGACAAGAACCTCGCCTTCGCGGATGAACCGCAAAGTCATGCCTATCGCGCTGAAGCTTGCGCCGGCTGGCAGATCGAGTGCCAGGCGGACCACGGAAGGATCTACCGTCGATAACTCGGTGTCACGCAATGTCCCGAGTGTCGCAAAATTTATGCTGGCACAACCGCCGACGGCTAGCAGACAAACGACTGTCAATATTGATCGCACTTGTCCAGTTAAGCTTTTCACTTCCCAACTCGCTTCAACAGTCATCTGGATCTTGATCGATTAGAATTTCTCCAAAACTGATACCTACCGAAACAGCTAAGCCCCCAATCTGATTAAGTACGAACACATGGTCCTGGGAACGAGTGGCACCGGTTGGATCTCCAATCGACGCCTCAATCGCGAAAGCCCAATAATTCAAGAACTGATGACGGTAACCAATCAGGGTGCCGTCGTTTGAATTGGAGTCATCTTTGGTTGTATGGGTCTTCGTTGAGACCGAGTTAATTCCATTCTGGTTGCGAACATAGAATCCGTCGAAATTTCTGCTGTCTTCAACGGTCTCTGTAGTCCGATCCGCAGCTGGAACGACACTGATTGAGCATAAACTCAAAGCAACAAGTGCTGTGACTGGCTGAAACGTTTTCATAAAGATTCGAATGCATGTAATAACAGAACGGCGAATATAGTGATGGTGACGTGCAATATACAGGCAAAATGTCCTGAACGGCTCAACGGGTGTTCTGAATGACACGCCTTGACTAAAAACAGCAATATCGTGTGTGCTACTGTGCCGATATGCGCAAGTCATTGACTCTAGGCGTGGCACTGACGCTCATTTTTCTCGCTCAGCCAGGGCTGCAAGCAGAAGAAGAACGTCTGCCGACAGCGACAATAAATGGCTTTTCCATGATGCAAGGCGATGACCCTTCGTGGGGCAAAGTCGATTTTGACAGCAGCCACTGGCCCACCAGTGATCCCGTTATGGGAACGACGTTTAACCGCGTTTTCATACCCGACACAATAGGCTGGTTACGGACAGAGCCATTTTCATTGCCGGCGTCATTTGCAAATAGTCCAATGGCCCTGTATTTGACATCGGGTGCCTCATTCGAGGTCTGGTGGAATGGCGTGTTCATCGGTGCCAACGGCCAACCGGCCGATACTCTGGCGGACGAAATTGAGGGCCTGGTTGACACGAGGTTTTATATACCGCCCAGTCTCATCCAGGAAACTGACAATGTGCTGGCCCTGCGTTATTCGGCACTCGGATATTCGAGATGGCACGTGCCGCTTGCATTCGCGGTGTATATTGGCCCCTTTAGGGACCAACGGTACAATCGGCTCGCAAGACACGTCCCAGCCCTGTTGCTATTGGGTGCTGTCGGGGCGGCCTCCCTGTTTTTCGGTGCACTCTATTTTCGCAGACGCGTTGATAAGGGTTCGTTGTGGCTAGCCCTGATGTTCCTGATGGTGACGTTTCAGTCCGCTGCGGAGATTTTCCAGGCGCTGTTCCCACTTTCCCACGTGGGGGCAGTTGCCCGGATCCTGCTGATTGCGATTTTTGCCTATGGCTCAGGCTTGTTTCTAAATCTATTTACGTTGACTTATTTGCGCCTGCAAAATCTTCAACGTTGGACGCTGCTAATTTCTCATGCGCTAGTCCTTACGGCCTTGCTATTGAGTTACAGCCATTTCGACAGGCTGACCTTCGCGCTAATCATTATCTTCGTGTTTTCCGCATTGATTTTGACCGCTCTTGGCGTGCGGCAGAAGCAAACTGGCGCCCTGCCCCTTTTATTGGTATTGATTGTGTTTTGCTGCAGTTTTCTGGTTGGTTATTCGGCTTTCTTGGACAGCTATTATTATGCCGCAATGGCGCTTCTGGCCGGAACACTCTTTGTTTTGCAAGCCAATGCCAATAGCCGTACTGAACGGCGCTCAGCTGAAGAGAAACTCAAGTCAAATCGCCTACAACTGGAGTTGTTAAAGCGTCAGATTCAGCCGCATTTCATAATGAATACCCTGACCGCTTTGTCGGAATGGATTCTTACGAGCCCGGAAAGCAGCGTGGATATGATCAACGCGCTTGCGGATGAGTTCCGGATTCTGAATCAATACTCAGACAGAAAACTGGTTCCTTTGGAAAGGGAAATAGAACTTTGCCGCGCTCATCTCAAAATTATGTCTTACCGCCAGAATCGAAGTCTTACGCTGAATACCAGCGTGCGAGACACCGGTCTAAATGTTCCGCCAGCGATAATTCACACGCTGATTGAAAACGCCCTGACCCATAACCGCTACACCAATGACAAATCCATCTTTGATTTGACGCAGAGAACAACAGAATCTGGTGATTTGGAGTTTACGTTAACAACGCCCGTGGGCACTAAGAGACGCGATTGGCGCGACGATAAGGGTGGTGGGATGGGCCTATCGTACGTCAGAATACGTCTCCAGGAAGCCTGGCCTGATTCTTTCACTCTGACCGATGGAGAAGATGAACAAGGTCGCTGGAGAACCAATATTTTGATTAGTGCGAAAGCGATCAACGGATGAATATATTAGTTGTTGAGGACGAAATTATGGTCGCGCGGAATCTGTGCCGCGTAATCCGGGAAATTCTCCAAGACAGCATCCAGAACCTCTACCATGTCGACACTCTGGACGACGCCGAAAAGTACTTGCAGAGCCACGGCATAGATCTGCTGTTTCTCGATTTGAACCTTTGTGGCGAGGACGGCTTCGAACTGCTCTCCGATGTCGTCTCGAGTAACTTTCAAACTATCATAGTGTCAGGAAATATAGATCAGGCGCTGCGCTCATACGAGTATGGTGTTCTTGATTTTGTTCCGAAACCGTTCACTCAAGCGCGCTTATCTCAGGCATTAGACAAGTGTCGACCCTCCCAGGTGCAAACAGAATCGGGCCGGGGCCAAGCCAAATACTTGGGTGTCAGGCACCTGGGTAAGACGTTGTTGGTTCCAGTAGAAGAAATCACCCACATCAAAGCCGCAGAAAGATACACGGAGATTAGCCTCGCTGACGGAAAATCTCTATTGCATGAGAAAAAACTGAAACAGTTGCTTTGCGTACTCCCTGATCAGTTCCAACAGATTCATAAGTCACACATTGCGAATCTCCGATTTGCACAAGACATCGTCTCCCGGCCCGGCAGCAGTTATGAATTGTGCCTGCGCGACGGCACCATTCTCAGCGTTGGCAGAAAATTCCTTCCACCGCTAAGAAACCGCCTGGCATGAATCGGGTTCGCCTAACTTTCACGCAAAAGTTGGGAAGGATGAGTGTCTGCTATTGGGCGCGAAGAGACATCCGCCGTAGGAGCGTTACATAGTTATTATCCGATCCGCGAACGACTCCTTCTGGCTGCGGTTTCAACCCTTAGCTGCCGATCGCCTGGTGATACACGCAAAGGCTGGTTCTTCGAAAGCAGACACTGAACGCGCCAGTCTTGGTTTGAGTTTATGAGGAATAGATCAGTGCTAGGATTTCGATTCCGTATCCTGAAGCCTAATTTCATATATATCCAAGGCTGGCTCAACAGTATTTTCCAGCGGCTCTTCGTTGTATTTACCATACTAGGCCTGTCTGCCTGCTTTCAAGCAGGTGACGAAGCGACCGGACCTCAATCGCCGGAAGTACTCTACCTTAAAGACTTTCGGGTTATCCCCATGACATCGACGAGTCCAGTTGTTCTGGACAATACTTCGGTTCTCGTTCGAAAAGGCATGATTGTGGCTGTTGGGCCATCGACATCTATTGAGCTACCCACCGATGCAATGGTGATCGAGGGTAAAGGCAGGACCCTCATGCCGGGGTTGATAGATATGCATGTCCATGTGTGGGACGAGGCTGAACTGTCTGCATACCTCGCGAACGGAGTAACTACTGTTCGCAATGCTTCGGGGATGCCCTTTCATCTTGAGTTTCAGAAGAAGATTGTATCGGGTGCATTGGTAGGCCCGCGTTTGGTGACCACGGGTCCTATCCTGAACAGTCCCGGTCCCAATGCCCAGGTAAATCATCAGATGGTAGAGGGCGCTGAACAGGCGCGCGAAGCTGTCCGAAAGCAGCACGAGCAGGGATATAGAAGGTTGAAGATTTACTCAAACCTCACTCGTGAGTCTTATGAAGCCATTCTCG
>Ga0224508_10003586_pt1 | contig 12820 bp, 11 predicted proteins | sample SF_Jan12_sed_USG_4_FD_170157 | JGI IMG/M metagenome (GOLD analysis project Ga0224508, IMG submission 170157) | Sediment microbial communities from San Francisco Bay, California, United States - SF_Jan12_sed_USGS_21 | ecosystem: Environmental > Aquatic > Marine > Sediment | place: USA...
GACGGGGTGCTGGCCGTCGACCCCCTGGGCCTCGAGGCCCTGCTGGCCTTCACCGGGCCGGTGCCGGTACCCGGCACCGAGCAGGTTCTGAACGAGCGCAACGCATCCTCGTGGCTGCTCACCGATCAATACGAGGCATTCGCCGACGACGAGCGCCGGCAACAGGCCCTGGCCGACACGGCCGGCGCCGTGTTCGAAGCGGTTCTGACGGCTGACTTCCCGAGCATCGGTGCGGCGCGAGACGTGCTCGGGTCAGCAGTGGCGTCGGACCGGCTGGTGGGGTGGACCGACGGCCCCGAGCAGTTCTTCGCGGTGAGCGGCCTCGATGGCGCGTTCCCCACGCGCGAGTCCGTCGAGGGCGACTTCCTGGCCGTGTCCCACCAGAACTCGGCTCAGAACAAGATCGACGTGTACCTCCAGCGCACCGTCGAGTACCGGGCGTCGGTCGCGCCCGATTCGGGTGAGGTGGTGGCCACCGTGACGGTCACCCTCGAGAACACGGCGCCGACGACGGGGCTGGCGCCCAGCGTGATTGGCAGCAACGACCAGGGCCTGCCCCCCGGCACCAACCGCCAGTACCTCTCGGTGTACTCGCCGCACCTCATCACCGGGGCCCGGGTCGACGGCGAGGACCGCCTGATGGAGACCAACATCGAGCTCGGCTGGCAGACCTACGCCACCTACCTCGAGATCCCCGCCGGTCAGACGGTCGAGCTCGAACTGGACCTGATCGGCCGCCTCGACGGTCCCTATCGCTTGACAGTCGAACCCCAGTCGCTTGCCCAGCCCGATCGCACGGTGGTCGATGTTCGCCAGCTGGGCCAGCCGCTGCTCCAGGGCGACACCACCTCGGATCGCCCCATCGTGTTCGGGCCCAAGTCCTAAGTTGGTCGCCCCCGAATGCCGACCCAAGAGGGTGATGAAAGGTCATCGTCGCTCACCCCTGGCCGCCCCGGTCACGCTCGCCCTCGCGGTCGCGCTCGCGGTCGTGGCCATCGTCGGAGTCTCGCCGGCCGCTGCGCAGTACGGCGGGACGCAGGGTTTCGTGATCGATCCACCGGTGATCAACACCGGTGACACCGTGTCGATGCTCGGCACCGGCTGCCAGGACGCGAGCACCGTGGTCTTCACCATCGAGCCCCTCGGCATCACGCTGGGACAGACCACACCGCTGGCCAACGGCGACTTCTTCCTTCCCGACGTCACGCTCGACCTGGCGCCGGGTGTCTATCCCGTGACGGCGACGTGCGGCGACGTGTCGATGGTGGCGCAGGTCACCGTGCTCGCCGTGGGTGCCGGGGTGGGCATCGACACCGACGGCGACGGCATCCCCGACTCCGTCGCCTTCACCGGCGCCGGCACCCTCGTGGTCAAGCTCGCGCTGGTGGTGCTGTGCCTCGGCTCGTTCATCCTGCTCGCCGGCAAACGCCGCACCGACGACGAAGACGAGTCCCTCCGCCAGGCGATGCCGGCATGAGCCACACCAACACCCCGGCTGAGCGGGTGGTGGTGATCGGGCAGGGCTATGTGGGCCTACCGGTGGCGATGCGCGCCGTGGCGGTGGGATTCGACGTGGTCGGCTACGACCTCGACGACCGCCGGATCGACGCACTGGCCGACGGTCGCTCATACGTCGAGGACGTGCCCCACGACGAGCTGGCTGCCGCCCTGCGGTCGGGTCGCTATCTGCCCACCGCACTGGCGACCGATCTGAAGGACTTCGACATCGCCGTCGTCTCGGTGCCGACACCGCTGCGGGAGGGCGACCCCGATCTTCGCTACGTCGAGGACGCGGCTCGGGCCCTCGGCCCCTTCGTGCGCCCGGGCTGCACGGTGATCCTCGAGTCGACCACCTATCCCGGTACCACCGAGGAGCTGTTCGCTCCGATCCTGGAGGAGGGCTCGGGACTGCTGGCCGGTCCCGACTTCCATCTCGGCTACAGCCCCGAGCGCATCGACCCCGGCAACCCGACGTGGAACCTCGTCACCACCCCCAAGGTCGTGAGCGGCATCGACGAGGCGTCGCTCGCCGCTGTCAGTGGCTTCTTCGACCGACTGTGCGAACAGACTGTGCCAGTGCCCAGTCCCCGTGAGGCCGAGCTGACCAAGCTGCTCGAGAACACGTTCCGCCACGTCAACATCGCGCTGGTCAACGAGCTGGCGATGTTCGCCAACGATCTGGGCATCGACGTGTGGGCCGCCATCGACGCGGCCTCGACCAAGCCGTTCGGGTACATGCGGTTCACCCCCGGTCCCGGTGTAGGAGGCCACTGCCTCCCCATCGACCCCTCGTATCTCTCGTGGCAGGTGAAACGATCACTCGGCACCGCGTTCCGCTTCGTCGAGCTGGCCAACGACGTCAACGACCACATGCCCGACTACGTGGTGCGGCGCATACAAGCGAGCCTCAACGAGCGGGGACGACCGGTGAAGGGGCAGCGGGTGCTGCTGGTGGGACTGGCCTACAAGCGCAACACGGGTGACGCCCGAGAGGCCCCGGCGGCTGCCATCGCCGCGCAGCTCGGGTCGCTGGGAGCCGATCTGGCCGCGCACGACGACCATGTCGATCCGGCCCAGTTCCCCCCGGGCGTGGAACGAGTGGCGCTCACGGCGCAAGAGCTGGCCGCCGCCGATGCCGTCGTGTTGCTGGTCGACCACGACAACCTCGACCTCGACCTCATCGTCGAGCACGCCCCTTTCGTCCTCGACTGCCGCAACGCCCTGCCGGCGGGCCCCGGCATCGAGCGGCTCTGACCCCTGGCCTGATCTTCCTGTACGCGGTCTACGCCCGTTCGTACGCCAACCGAGCTGGTCAAGACCAACGGGCGGCGGATCGACGCAATCCACGACCCCATCGACATGGTGCAGCACCAGTTCGTGTGTCGGCCGGCCACCTAGCGCTTGTCGGGGTCGTGACGACGCCGGCGAGACCGCCGGTACAACCACATCCCGAGCTGGCCTACCAGCGCACCCAACACTGCGGCGAGAAGCAGCGAGACCCACAGCGGCGGCTCGGACTCGAATCCGAGGAACTTGATCTCTTGCGACGCCGTGTTCTGGAAGATGAACACCACGAGCACGATGGCCAGCAGCACCAGCACCACGACGCGCCCGTTGAATCCGCGGTCGTTGCCCTCGAGGTCGAAGTCGTCGGCTTGCTGGCTCATCGGTGCCAGGTTAGTGCCCGACAGCCGGCCCATGAGAGGATCGGTCGATGGACCTCGCCATCACCGGCTCGACCGGCTTCATCGGCGCCGCGCTGGTCGCCGATCTGGTGGCGGCAGGCCACCGGGTGCTGCGGGTGGTGCGGCCGTCCTCGACCGGCACCGACGGCGACACCCTGCGGTGGGACCCCGAAGCCGGCACCATCGATGCCGCCGTGCTCGAGGGCATCGATGCGCTCGTGCACCTGGCCGGCGAGGGGATAGAGACCCGGAAGTGGAACCCGGCCCAGAAGGCCCGGATCCTCGAGAGTCGCACAGCCGGCACCAAGCTCCTGGCCCGGACGCTGGAGGGCCTGTCGCGGCCCCCGCGGGTGTGGGTGAGCGGTTCGGCCGTTGGCTTCTACGGCGATCGGGGAGACGACGTCGTCGACGAGACCGCCGAGCCGGGCGACGACTTCCTCGCCAGCGTCTGCGTGCAGTGGGAGGCCGCGTCCCGCAACGACGCCGACACCCGAGTGGCGCACATCCGTACCGGCATCGTGCTCGACCCCAGTGGCGGTGCCCTGCGGGCCCAGCTCCCGTTCTTCAGGTTGGGCGTCGGCGGACGGATCGGCGACGGGACGCAGTACTGGAGCTGGATCAGCCTGGCCGATCAGATCGGAGCCATCCGCCACCTCGTCGAGCACGACATCGCCGGGCCGGTGAACCTCACCGCCCCCACACCGGTGACCAACGCCGAGTTCACCGCAGCGCTGGGCAAGGCCCTGCGGCGGCCCACGTTGTTGCCCACTCCCCGCCTGGCCACCAACCTGCGCCTCGGCCGCGAGCTGGCCGACGCGCTGCTGTACACCAGTACACGGGCCGTACCCCAGGTGCTGCTCGACGAGGGCTACCGCTTCGAGGACCCCGAGTTGGGTCCGGCGCTGGCCCGCATGTTGTGACCACCGTCGACCAATGTCGACCAGAACGGAGCGACCCATGAGCGATGACAGCAGGCAGGTATCAGTGAGCCGGGTGATCCCTTCGGAGCCAGGACCGATCTTCGACTTCCTGGCCTCCCCCGAGGGCCACGTGGCCATGGACGGGTCCGGCACCGTGCAGGACACCCGGTCCGGTCAGCCCCAGCGGCTCGAGCTCGGCACCAAGTTCGGCATGAAGATGAAGATGGGGATGCCGTACTCGATCAGCTCGACGGTGGTCGAGTTCGAGGAGGATCGGCTGATCGCGTGGAGCCATCTGGGACGTCATCGGTGGCGCTACGAGCTCGAGCCCACCGACGGGGGCACGAGGGTGACCGAGACCTTCGACTGGTCGACGGCCGTGGTTCCCAAAGCCATCGAGTTGATGGGCTACCCCGACAAACACCCGCCCAGCATGGAGAAGACGCTCGAGCGCCTCGAGGAGCTCGCCACATCGGGCTGGGCGCCGGGAGCCGGCGACTAACCGGCGATCTCGACCTGGGAACGGTAGAAGGCGATGTGGTCGGCGATCTCGCTGGCCGCACCCTTCGGCTGGGGGTAGGTCCACGCCCCGTTCTCGACCTGCTGGCCGCCGGCTTCGATGGTGAAGTACGACGCGTCGCCCTTCCACGGGCAGGTCGTGTGGTGCTCGGTCGGGGAAAGATACTCGCCGCGCACGCTGTCGGGCGGGAAGTAGTGGTTGCCTTCGACCACGACGGTGGCGTCGCTGTCGGCGATCACGGTGCCGTTGAAGGTGGCGGTGGCCATGTTGTTCTCGCTCTCACTTGGGCTGGAAGCGGATGCCGCCATCGAGACGGATGACTGAACCATTCATGTAGTCATTGGTGAGCAACTCGTGGGCCATGGACGCGAATTCCCCCGTCGAACCCATCCGCTTGGGGAACAGCACGCTGTTGTTGAGACCGTCGAGCACATCGGGGGGCGCCACGTTCATCAGCGGGGTGTTCATCAGCCCCGGGCAGATGGTGTTCACGCGCACACCGACCGGGCTCAGATCACGGGCGATGGGCAGGGTGATGCCGATCACGCCGCCCTTCGAGCCGCTGTAGGCGGCCTGGCCGGTCTGGCCCTCGATGCCAGCCACCGACGACGTGTTGACGATGGCCCCGCGCTGGCCGAACTCGTCGACCGCCTCGGTGGCGGCCATGGCGGCGGCAGCCAGCCGGATGACGTTGAACGTGCCGATCAGGTTGATCTCGATCGTGCGCCTGAACGTCTCGAGATCGTGCGGGGTGCCGTCGCGGGTCAACGTGCGTTGGGCCCAACCGATCCCAGCGCAGTTGACGACCGACCGCAGGGCTCCGGCCTCGGCCGCCACCGCAACCCCCTGGGTGACCCGGTCGCTGTCGGTGACGTCGGCCAGCACGAACGCGCCGCCCAATTCGTCGGCCAGTGACTGACCCTGGTGCTCGTTGAGATCGAGGATCACGGGGACGGCGCCGTCGGCCGCCAGCCGACGGGCGGTCGCCGCGCCCAAGCCCGATGCGCCGCCGGTGATGATCGCTGACGTGCCACTGAGTTCCATGGGGCGGAGACTACCGACACTCGGCCGGATCGATGAGCCACAAGTCATCGCCCACGGTGCCTTCGAGCTTGCGTACCAGCGACCCCAACGCCGCATCCTGGCCGTCCCACACCACCACGGCCTCGTCGGCGGCCCTGGTGAACCAGCTGTCACGGCGGGCCAGGGCCTTGGCTGCATCGGCCCGATCGGTCGGCTGCTTCTTCTGGAGCACCTTGACCTCGTGGGCGGCCTCGCACAGCGCTCGGAACCGATCCTGGGCCGCGGCCGGCCACACCCGTTCAGGATCGGGATACGGCAGCACGGCCACCAGCGGCACGCCTGCGGCCAGGGCGGCCTCGGCCCCCAGCTGCTCGACGCCCAGCCGCAACCCGCTCAGGACGACCAGATCGTCATGAAGCTCGGACTTGGCGGCGATCACGTCGTGCAACCGCTGGCGGATGGCATCGGCCGTCGGGTTGGATTCGTACCCGCCGATGTCGGGGGGCCGATGGCCGAGCACGACCACCCGCCGGCCGGCGGGTGGCTCGAGCCGGCCGCCGCCACGCGATGGCCGCGACGACGGCGGTGACGCCTCCTCGTCCGAGAGCGGTTCGGGCCGGCCGCTGCCTTCGCGTCCTGCGGTGCGGGCCACCGCCTCGACCGCCAGCTGATCGGCGACGTCGTTCCACTCGTCACCCGAGTGACCCTTCACCCACCGCAACTCGACGTCACCGTTCACCACCAGTTCGACGAGCGGTTCCCACAGGTCGCGGTTGGCCACGGGTTTGCGGGCCGAGGTCATCCAGCCCCGCGCCAGCCAGCCCTTCCACCACTCGTCGCGGAAGCAGTTGACCACGTATGTCGAGTCGCTGATCACCTCGACGGGGCCATCGAGGGCCCGCAACGCCTCGAGCGCCGCCGTCAGCTCCATGCGCTGATTGGTGGTGTCCTCCTGGTATCCGGCGGCGAAGGGCCCGTCGGGCACGACCCAGGCCCAACCTCCCGGTCCAGGGTTCCCCGAGCAGGCGCCGTCGGTGTACACGGTGACACGAGCAGTCATCGGTCACAGCCTGCCAGTCGCGGCGGGGGCTCTGACATGATGGGGCGATGGCCGACCACTTCGCCCGGCAGCTCCCCGACATCGACGCGATCGAGACACAGGAGTGGATCGAGAGCCTCGACGCCCTGGCCGGTCGCTCGGGCAAGGTGCGGGCCCGATTCATCATGGCCAGGCTCATCGAGCGGGCCGCCGAGCTCCAGGTCGGTGTGCCTCCCGCCACCTCGACGCCGTACGTCAACACCATTCCGGGCGAGGCCCAGCCGTGGTTCCCCGGCGACGAGCAGATCGAGCGTCGGATTCGCGCCTTCATCCGCTGGAACGCGGCGGCGATGGTGATCCGAGCCAACAAGGCCGCTGACGGGATCGGCGGCCACCTGTCCACCTTCGCCAGCTCGGCCGCGCTCTACGAGGTGGGCTTCAACTGGTTCTTCCGGGGCAAGGACGCCGGCCAACCCGGCGACCACATCTACTTCCAGGGCCACGCCGCGCCCGGTGTGTACGCCCGGGCCTACCTCGAGCGCCGCCTCGACGAGAGTCAGCTCGACGGCTTCCGCCGAGAGATCGGCGGGGGCGGTCTGTCGAGTTACCCCCACCCCCGACTCATGCCTGAGTTCTGGGAGTACCCCACGGTGTCGATGGGTCTCGGGCCCCTGAACTCGATCTACCACGCCCGATTCAACATGTACGTGCACCAACGTCGGATCGAGGACACCTCGGCGTCGAAGGTGTGGTGCTTTGTCGGTGACGGCGAGACCGACGAGCCCGAGACGCTCGGCGCCATCGCCCTGGCCGGTCGGGCCGGGCTCGACAATCTGATCTGGGTCGTCAACTGCAATCTCCAACGGTTGGACGGCCCGGTGCGGGGCAACGGCAAGATCATCCAGGAGCTCGAAGGGGTGTTCCGGGGCGCAGGCTGGAACGTGATCAAGGTCATCTGGGGCACCCGCTGGGACGAGCTGTTGGCCCGCGACGTCGATGGTGTGCTGTTGCACAAGATGAACACCACGGTCGACGGCGAGTTCCAGCGCTACGCGACCGAGTCCGGCACGTACATCCGCGAACACTTCTTCGGACCCGATCCGCGACTGCGGGCCATGGTCGAACACCTGAGCGACGACGACCTCAGGACCCTGCCCCGGGGAGGTCACGACTACGCCAAGCTGTACGCCGCCTACAAACGAGCCAGCGAGCAGAGCGGCGCCCCCACGGTGATCCTGGCCAAGACGGTCAAGGGCTGGACCCTCGGTGAGGGCTTCGAGGCCCGCAACGCCACCCACCAGATCAAGAAGATGACCGCCGAGCAGCTGCTCGATCTGCGCTCACGGATCCACCTCGAGGACGAGATCCCCGAGTCGGCCCTGGCCGACGGCAACCCCCCGTACTTCCGGCCGGCCGAGGGCAGCGCCGAGTACGAGTACATGATGCAGCGACGGCGAGCTCTCGACGGCCCCCTGCCCGAGCGCAAGCTGCGGGCTCGTCGGCCCCTCTCGCTGCCCGCCGACTCGGTGTTCGACGCACTGCGCAAGGGTTCGGGCGGTCGCGAGGTGTCGACCACCATGGCGTTCACGGGCATGCTGCGCGACCTCATGCGCGACGAGCAGTTCGGCCCGCGGGTCGTGCCCATCGTGCCCGACGAGGCCCGCACCTTCGGTATGGACTCGCTGTTCCGCGAGTTCGAGATCTACGCACCGCACGGCCAGCTCTACGAACCCGTCGATCACGAACTGCTGCTCAGCTACAGCGAGGACAGCGACGGCCAGATCCTCGAGGAGGGCATCACCGAGGCGGGGTCGATGGCCAGCTTCATCGCCGCCGGCACGAGCTACGCCAATCTCGGCGTCCCGATGGTGCCCTTCTACACCTTCTACTCGATGTTCGGGTTCCAGCGGGTGGGCGACCTGATCTGGTCGGCATCGGACAGCAGGGCCCGGGGGTTCCTCTGCGGCGCCACGGCCGGGCGCACCACGTTGCTGGGTGAGGGTCTGCAGCACCAGGACGGCCACAGCCTGGTGCTGGCGTCGACGGTGCCCGCGTGTATGGCCTACGACCCCGCGTTCGCCTACGAGCTGGGCGCCATCGTCAACGAGGGACTGTCCCGGATGTACGGCAACCGGGCCGGTGAGCGGGCCGACGTCTTCTACTACCTCACGCTATACAACGAGAACTACGCCATGCCGCCGCGGCCCGACCACGTCACCGACGACGACATCGTGAGCGGTCTCTACCTGTGGGACCACGGCGATGCCGACCGACCCCACCAGGCCACCATGATCTTCTCGGGGTCGGCGCAGGGCGCGGTGCGCGCTGCGCAGACGGTGCTGGCTCACGACTACGACGTCGGCGTCGACCTGTGGAGCGCAACCTCGTACAAATGCCTGCGCGACGAGGCGCTCGAGGTCGAGCGGTGGAACCGGCTGCACCCCACCGAGCCGCCCCGCCGATCGTCGGTCACCACCAAGCTGGGCGACAGCGGCGCGCCGGTCGTGGCCGTCACCGACTTCATGAAGGCCGTACCCGATCTGGTCAGCCGCTGGATCGAGCGGCCCTACTGCAGCCTCGGCACCGAGGGCTACGGACGCAGCGACACCCGCGAGGCGCTCCGCCGCTTCTTCGAAGTGGACGAGGGACACGTCGTGGTCACCGTGTTGGCCTCTCTGGCGGCGCTAGGAGCGCTCGACGCCGATGTGGTCGCCGGCGCCATCGAGCGGTACGGCATCGACCCCGAGGCACTGCCACCGTTCGATCCCGACAACCGCCCGCTGGCCCCGACACCCGCCACCGGCGAGCAGCGGCGACTCGGCGACTAGCCTCGAGCGCCCATGACGTCCTCTGCCGACAGGCCCGACATGCAGGGCACCCTGGCCATCACCGGCGACGACGACGCCGACGAGCTGCTCAACACCGATCCCTTCGCGCTCCTGCTCGGCATGCTGCTCGACCAACAGGTGCCCATGGAGTGGGCCTTCCGGGGGCCAGCCACCCTGCGTGAGCGTCTCGGACACCTCGATCCGGTCCGCATCGCGGCGATGGATCCCGAGGACCTCGACGAGGCCTTTCGCCGAAAGCCGGCCCTGCACCGCTTCCCCGGCTCGATGGCCACCCGCACCCATCAGCTCTGCCAGCACCTGGTCGAGCACCATGGCGGCGACGCCAGCGACATCTGGACCGGGATCGACGAGGGTGCCGAGGTGCGGCGCCGCCTCCAGGAGCTGCCCGGCTACGGCAAGGAGAAGTCGCAGATCTTCGTGGCGCTGCTGGTCAAGCGCATGGGCTGCACGTTCGAGGGCTGGAAGGAGGCCGCCGGGCCCTTCGCCGATACAGAACCACGCTCCGTGGCCGATGTCGACGGCGAGGAGTCGCTGGCCGAGGTGCGACAGTGGAAGAAGGCCCAGAAGGCGAAGGGACGCTCCAAGGCCGACTAGGGCTGGTATCAGGGCGCTTTGCCGAACCGTCGAAGGGGCCGTACCCTTGACCCTCGGCGACCGAGCCGCGCGTGCTCGGCAGACTTTGGAGAACCACGCATCGTGATGTACGAGGCGAACGCTGGCGGCAAAGAGACGCCAGGGCTCGAGGACTATCTGAATGCCGTGCGGAGCCGCAAGTGGCTGGTCCTTGCGTGCACCCTGATCGGCCTTGGGCTGGCGCTGCTCTACATCGAGTCGCGCACCCCCACCTACAGTGCCGAGGCCAAGGTCATCGTCAACCCCACGCCGGTCGGCGCCATCGACGCCCGGCTGAAGGAACCCAACCTCGAAGAGGAGCGAGAGAAGTTCGACTCGTTCCCGGTGGCCGACCAGGTCATCGCCGAGCTCGGCCTCGACGCCGACAGTCAGGGTCTGCTGCTCGACAGCCTGTCGGTGTCGTTCCGACCCGACAGCGCCGTGTTGACGGCCAAGTACGAGAGCACCGACACCGCCGAGGCCCAGCAGCTGGTCAACGCCTTCGCCCGCCAGTACGTCGACGCCCGCAACGCCCAGGACGACGCCTGGTATCAAGGCCAACTGACGCCCCTGCAGGCCGAGCTCGAGCCCATCGACGAGGAGCTGCAGATCGTCGAGTTCCAGATCGTCACCCAGACGGCCGAGCTCGACGCCGTACGGGCCACCACCAACGCGGCCAACCCCGACCGCACCCAGGAGATCACCAACCTGACGAACTCGTTGGCCAGTCTCCGGGCCGACCGGTCGAGGCTCAGCGCGTTGCGCACCCCGATCAACGCAAGTATCTCCCAGATCCAGCGCGACCAGGCCACCCGCGCACCAGCCGGCGAGATCCTCCAGGAAGCACGCGAACCGACCACGCCGGTCGGGCTGGGCGACAGCACCATCATGGCCATCGGCCTGCTCGGCGGACTGATCGTGGGCGTGATCGCCTCGTTCGTCCTCGACCGACTCGACTCGAGCGCCCGCGACGAGGGCGACATCGAGCTGGCCGCCGGCACGTCGGTGCTGGGCACGGTGCCCCGCTTCGGACTGGGGTCACGCTCGGGCGCCTCAGCTGTGGTCATGCTCAGCAGCGGTAAGAGCGCCAACCTGCAGCGCTCACGCGAGGCGTTCCGCCGACTACGCACCTCGGTGCAGTACCTGTCGGCGTCGGGCGGGCTGCGCAGCGTCATCATCACCAGCGCCCAACCGGGCGAAGGCAAGAGCGTCATGGCCGCCAACCTGGCGGTGGCTCTGGCCCAGGGCGGCACCAGCGTCGTGCTGGTGTCGGCCGACCTGCGGCGACCCACCGTCGAGGAACTGTTCAGCGTGCCCAACCGCAGCGGTCTGAGCGAGGCCCTCCAGAGCGACAACCCTTCCGACGTGCCGCTCATCAGCGTAGGCGTCGAGAACCTGGCCATCGTGCCGGCCGGTCCCACTCCCGAGCGCCCCGGTGAGCTGCTCGGCTCACCGCAGTTCCAGACCCTGATCACCCGGCTCGAGGGGCTCTACGACCTGGTCATCATCGACACCCCGCCAGTGCTGGCGGCGGCCGATGCCGGTGCCGCGTCGGCGGCGGCCGACGGGGTGATCGTGTTGGTCGACACCGCCCGCACCGATACACAACTCATGCTGCGGGTGCGCTCGGATCTCGACCGGGCCGGCGCCAACGTGGTGGGCGCGGTGATCAACCGCGACCGATCGCGCCCTGGCCTGTTCCGGTCGCGCTACGACTACTCCTACGAGAAGGCCGCGGCCCGCTCCACGGCCTAGAAGGAGCGGGCGGTGCGCACTCTCAGCCTCCGAGAGACCGACGTGCGGGTCCTCACTCGACCCGGCGCGCTCGAGCGGGCCTACGTGGTCGTCACCATGTTCTTGTTGGCCTACAACCTCCCCAACGAGTGGTTCTTCGTTGCGAGACCAGCGGGTTTCGATCTCGACGCGGCCGCAGCGGCGAACGCCTCACAAGGTCCGCTCCCCACCCTCGTCTTCAGCGTCTTGTTCGGGTTCGCTGTCGTGCAGATGCTCTCCAACAGCCACCTCATCGCCGTGCTGACACGCAGGGAGCGGCTGCTCCCGATCTTCGTCGGCATGGCTGTGTTGTCCACGCTGTGGGCCTTCGACTCCGGTGTCACCGCCCGTCGGTCCCTCGCCTTCGCCTTGACGACCGCGTTCGGCTACTACCTCTTGCTGCGATTCGACCTCGGCGAGATCCTTCGTTATGCCGCCATCGCCTTGGCCGTCGGCACTGTCCTCAACATCATCTGGATCACCGCGCTGCCCGAGTACGGCGTGTCCGGCACCGATGCGAGCTTCGGAGGCGACGCAGGTGCATGGAAGGGAATCCTCACCCAGAAGAACGCGCTCGGCCTCTACTCGGTGCTCGCCGTGCTGATCTCGCTCATCCTGGCCCGCAGTCACCGCCGCTTTCGGGTGTTCTACTATGCGTTGGCGCTGGCCAACGCATGGCTGGTCATCGGTTCTCAGTCCAAGACCTCACTCGTCAGCGCCGCCGGTCTCACGGTGATGCTGGCCGTGTACCTCGGCTTCCGCTCCCGCAAGACCCTGTTCGGCGCCGTCGCGGTGACCATGACCACGGTGACCATCGGCAGCATGCTGGCGGTCACCCTCCAGCTGCGCGAGATCGCCGAGCTGCTGGGCCGCGATGTCACCCTGACGGGGCGAACGGC
>Ga0224508_10003588_pt1 | contig 12816 bp, 10 predicted proteins | sample SF_Jan12_sed_USG_4_FD_170157 | JGI IMG/M metagenome (GOLD analysis project Ga0224508, IMG submission 170157) | Sediment microbial communities from San Francisco Bay, California, United States - SF_Jan12_sed_USGS_21 | ecosystem: Environmental > Aquatic > Marine > Sediment | place: USA...
CTCGAAGTCGGCGTCGTCGAGAACGATATTGGCCGACTTGCCGCCCAGTTCCTGTGCAACCCGTTTGACCGATGGGGCAGCATTCTGGGCAACGGCAACGCCGGCGCGCGTAGAACCCGTGAACGACATCATGTCGATGTCGGGGTGTTGCGACAATGCAGTGCCTACGCCCGGGCCATCCCCATTGACGAGATTGAATACGCCGGCCGGCACACCGGCGGCGTCGAGGATCTCTGCGAAGATCATCGCGTCGAAAGGGGCAATCTCGCTCGGTTTCAAAACCATCGTGCAGCCGGCCGCCAGGGCTGGTGCAACCTTGCACACGACCTGGTTCACCGGCCAGTTCCACGGCGTGATCAGGCCGCAGACGCCGATCGGCTCCTTGATGATAAGCGTGTCGCGATTACGTTCCTCAAATTCGTAGGCTTTAAGCGCGCGAATGGCAGCCTTGAGGTGCTGCGGGCCGCTCCCGGCCTGCGGTCCGCTTGCGACTTCCCACGGTGCGCCCATCTCGTCCATGATCGCCTCGGCGACGTCGTTGTAGCGCTTCTTGAATTGGTCGAGAATTGCCGTGAGCAAGTCAATGCGCTCCTCACGTGTAGTCCGGGAATAGGCCGGGAAGGCGCGCTTCGCCGCAGCGACCGCCTTGTCGACGTCAGCCGCGGAGCCCAGGCTGATGCGCCCGCACACTTCCTCAGTCGCCGGATTGATGACGTCCAGGGGATTCGGCGTCAGCGGGTCCACCCACTGGCCATCGATGTAGAACTGGAGCATTTCGCGCATGGTTCGTCCTCCTTGGAGAGCCGCGAATCATAGCGTAATTCGCGCATTTCAGGGTGCTTTCCGAATGCGCTATTATTCACCCAGAAACCGACAAGAAAAAGACTAATTTAACAATGGGTTATCGGCAGGATCGACGACTTACCGCATATGACGGGTGTGGCACGCAACAGCGTGCTAGTTTGCCAGCGGCGTGACACAGGAGAGGGGGATCCATGCTGCCGCTCAGTGACGTCATTCATCTGGCGATTACCGGCATCGCGCAGGGCTGTGCCTACGGCCTGATCGCGCTGGGTTTCGTACTGATTTACAAAGCGACCGAGGTCGTCAATTTCGCCCATGGCGAATTCATGATGCTCGGGGCGTTCACCGTGCTCGCGTTCTCGGAGGCGCTCGGCTGGGGGTTCTGGCCCGCGTTCGTACTCGGTTGCCTGACGATCGCGGTGGTTGGCTACCTCGTCGATGCGCAGATTATGCGCCGGATTATCGGCGAGTCGCAGGCGAGCGTCTTTATTCTGACAGTCGCGTTCGGTTTCATTTTCCGGGCACTGGCCGGCATGATCTTCGGCTGGAACACTCGATCCCTGGATACGCCGTTTGACGGCAAGATTGCATTTGGCAGCATTGTCGAAGTCAATGTCGATCGCATCGCGATTATTGTCGCAACCGTGATTCTTGTTGCGGCCGTGTACCTGTTCTTCGGCCGCACGCGCTTCGGTATCGCGATGCAGGCGGCATCGCAAAACCAGCTCGCCGCCTACTACATGGGCATACCCGTCAAGCGCCTCGTTTCATTCACCTGGGCGATCGGCGCATTCATCGCAGCTGCTGCCGGAGCGTTGCTGGCGCCCGTAACCCAGATAGACACAACGATTGGCCTGCTCGGCATAAAAGCACTCGCGGGTGCGATCGTCGGCGGTTTCGGCTCGATACCCGGCGCGTTACTCGGATGCATCCTGATCGGCGTGATCGAACCCTTTGCCGATTACTACCTGCCCGGCATCAAAGGCGTGTCCGCCTACGTTGTCATGCTGGTTGTGCTGTTTGTTCGGCCCGAAGGCCTGATCGTGCAGACCTACCAGAAGAAGGTCTGAGCCATGCAAATCCTGTTCAAGACCGCCTACAACGACGACATCAAGTTCCTGCCGAAGACGGGCGAGAAGGTTCGTGTCGGCATCATCATCGCGTTCCTCGTCGCGGCGCCGCTGCTGCTGCAGCCCTATTATCTTGCCGAACTGGGCTTATTGCTCGTCTACGCGATTGCCGGCGTCGGCCTGATGGTCCTGACAGGGCACACCGGCCAGGTGAGCTTTGGTCATGCCGGCTTTCTCGGCATTGGTGCCTATACGCACTCTGTCCTGATGACGCACGGCGTGCCGTTCAGCCTGTCGATCGTCCTGACGATTCTGCTCGCGGGTCTCATTGGCATGGCACTCGGCCGCTCGGCCTCGAAGATGCATGGTTTTTACCTTGCGATCGCGACGCTGGCGTTTGGCATCCTGATCGAGACCGTGTTCGGTGAGTGGGGCAGCGTTACCGGTGGGCATTCCGGTTTGGCGGTGCCGAGCCTCGAGGTTTTCGGCATCTCGCTCACTGACGCCTGGCAGCAGTATTACCTCGATCTCGCACTGACACTGATTGTGGTGTGGGGCGCGAGCAACCTGTTTCGTTCACCGGTCGGGCGCTCGTTTGTCGCCGTACGCGACTCCGAACTATCGGCGCGCTGCCTCGGCGTGAACGTCGAATGGGTCAAGGTCCAGTCTTTCGGCGTCAGTGCTGCCATTACCGGCCTTGCCGGCGCGCTGCTTGCGCACCACCTGACGTACCTCGTACCCGAGGTGTTCGGCGTACTTGAATCTTTGAAACTGATGCTCATGATCGTGGTTGGCGGCCTCGGCAGCGTCATGGGCGCGGTCTTCGGCGCCGTGTTCGTCTCCGTGTTGCCCGTGGCGTTGAGTTTTCTCAAGGACGTATTGCCACCGTCGATCGGCCAGACCGCAGGTCTTGAACCCCTGTTGTTCGGTCTCCTGATTGTTCTCGTCATCGTGTTCGAACCGCTGGGCATTTACGGGCGCTGGATGAAGCTCCGATTCTTCTTCGAGACCTTCCCGTACTACCGCAAGTCGTCATTCGTGCGGCAGAAGAGCTACCTCAAAACGGAGCGCATGCGATGACTGCGGGATGCCTCTCGGTCAGGAACCTGTCGATCATGTTCGGCGGTGTGCACGCTGTTGAGGACGTGTCGTTCGACGTCGAGCCCGGTGAAGTCTTTGCGATTATCGGGCCGAACGGTGCGGGTAAGAGCACGATTTTCAACCTGATCAGCAGGCTCTATGAGCCATCGGCCGGCTCGATCACTTATGGCGACCAGGATCTGCTGCAGCTCCCTGCGCACAAGATCGTGCACGCCGGCATTGGCCGGACCTTCCAGAATATTGAGCTGTTTGAGCATGCGACCGTGCTGCAGAATCTGCTCGTCGGTCGGCATTGTCAGATGCGGACCAACCCCTTCAGTAATTTCCTGTTCTGGCCCGGCGTTCGCGCAACCGAGATTGAGCACCGCCACAAGGTGGAAGACATCATCGACCTGATGGAGATTGCACAGTATCGTGACGAACGCATTGCGGACCTGCCGTACGGTGCGCGCAAGTACGTCGAGCTGGCGCGCGCGTTGTGCACGGAACCCAGCTTGTTGCTGCTCGATGAGCCGGCCTCCGGTCTCAACAACGAAGAGACTGACGACGTGTCGTTCTGGCTCGAGGATATCAAGCACGATCTCGGCGTCACGCTCGTTATGGTTGAGCACGACATGAATCTCGTCGGTCGCGTTGCTGATCGGGTCATGGCGATTAACGATGGTCGACTGCTTACCATTGGCACGCCCGAGGAAGTGCGGAACAATCCGGAGGTGCAGCGGGCCTATCTTGGCGTTGCGGCATGAGCATGCCACTTCTCGAAATGCGCAATATTGAGACCTACTACGGGCCAATCATGGCGATCCGTGGCGTCAGCCTGACGGTCGACGAAGGCGAGATCGTGACCGTGCTCGGCGCTAACGGTGCGGGCAAAACAACACTGCTGAAGACCGCGACGGGCGCGCTCGACAGCAACAAGGGCCAGGTCCTGCTCGACGGCCAGGAGATCCAGTGTCGCGACCCGGACTGGGTGGCACGGCAAGGCATCGCGCATGTCCCCGAAGGCCGCGAGGTCTTTCCGTTCCTGAGCGTCGCCGAGAATCTCGCGATGGGGGCATTCAACCGGCGCGACAAGGACACCGTCGCCGTCGACCTTGCGTCCGTGTACGAGTACTTCCCGGCGCTCAAAGACCTGCAGGACAAGATGGCAGCGTATTTGTCGGGCGGCCAGCAGCAGATGCTCGCGATCGGTCGTGGCTTCATGGCAAGGCCACGGCTATTGCTGCTGGACGAGCCGTCGCTGGGTCTGTCGCCCGTCCTCGTGCAGGAGATCTTCGCGATCATCACGCGCCTCAACGAGGAGCAAGGCGTGACGATCCTGCTCGTCGAGCAGAATGCCAACGTGGCGCTGCAGGTTTCACAACGCGGTTATGTCATGGAAGTCGGCGGCATGGTCATGGACGGGCCGAGTGACGAACTGGCAGAGAGCGATGACATCAAGGAGTTCTATCTCGGCAAGAAAGACGAAGGCCTTCGTGGCCGCCGGCGCTGGAAGAAACGGAAGACCTGGCGATGAGCGGCAAAGTCATCACGATGGACGGCTGCGACACGCTGCCCAAGTTGTTCCTGAAAAAGTCGACCGAACGTGGCGACAAGATTGCGATGCGGGAGAAAGACTTCGGTGTCTGGCAGACCTATACGTGGAATGACTACCGCGAGCGCGCGCTCGAGATCGCGCACGGCCTCCTGGAGCACGGGCTGCAGAGTGGCGATGTCGTGTCGATCCAGAGCGAAGATTGCCGGGAGTGGCTATGGGCCGATGTTGGTGCAATGCTCGCGGGTGGCGTGGTCAATGGCATTTATCCGACTTACCAATCGCGGCAGGTCGAGCATGCGCTAACCGATTCGAATTGCCGCTTCCTGTTCGTCGAAGACGAAGAACAGCTCGACAAGTACCTCGAAATCGAGGCACAGCTGTCAAATATTGAGCATGTCTGGGTGTTCGACTGGCGCGGATTACGCGGCTTCGAGCACCCGAAGGTTGCACCCGTTGATTCGCTCTACGAGATTGGCCAGCGTTTCGGCCGCGACAACATCGGCCTGATCGAGGAACTCGTGGCGCAGGGCACTGGCGATGACCTCGCGGCGCTGGTCTACACCTCGGGCACCACCGGCCTGCCCAAAGGCGCGATGCTGTCGCAGCGCTATATCATTTTCCAGATGCACCTCGCGCCCACATACCTGCGGCAGACGTCGGCGGACGAAGTGCTGACCTACCTGCCCCTCTGCCACATTGCAGAGCGCGTCTACTCCGCATGGCTGCCACTGGCACACGGCGCAACCATCAATTTTGCCGAGAGTCCCGAAACGGTAATGCAAAACCTGCAAGAGCTCTCGCCGACGTATGTTTTTGCCGTGCCGCGTGTCTGGGAGAAATTCTACTCGCGTATCACGACCGCGATGTCCGAGGCGACCTGGCTCGGTCGGCAAGCCTACGACCTGGCGCTCAAGGTCGGTTTGCGGCGCGCAGACAAGCTGATTGCAGGCGAACCACTCACCGCGTGGGACCGGCTCGCCTATGGTATCGCTGACCGACTGGCCTTTCGTAACATCAAGAAAGTGCTCGGCATCGATCGCGCACATTCGGGGTGCTCAGGGGCGGCACCGATATCGCCATCGTTGCTGCGATGGTTTCTCGCGATTGGCCTTGCCATCGACGAGCTCTGGGGTCAGACGGAGCTCGGCATTATCACCTCGACGCGCAAGGGCGTGTTTCGATTAGGCACCGTCGGCCCCGCCATGCCGGGTACCGAAGTGCGAATCGACGACAACGGCGAGATAATCGCGCGCTCGGACGGCCAGTTTGACGGTTACCTGAATCTCCCGGAGAAAACCGCAGAAACGATTCGCGATGGCTGGATTCATACGGGCGATGTCGGCGAACTCGATGAGGAGGGCAACCTGAGCATCACCGACCGGCTCAAGGACATCATCATTACGGCCGGCGGCAAGAACATCACGCCGTCGGTCATGGAAAACGAGCTTAAGTTCTCTCCCTATATCTCGGATGCGGTGATCATCGGTGACCAGCGCAAATTCCTGAGCTGCCTGATCATGATCGACCAGGAAAATGTCGAGCACTATGCGCAGACGCATTCGGTCCCGTTCACCGACTACCGCTCGCTATGTGCACAACCTGAAATCCTGGCGTTAATAGACGGCGAGGTGCAGCGCGTCAACAAGGACTTTTCGTCGGTGGAGCAGGTCAAGAAATTCCGCCTGATCGACGTTCTCCTGACTGCGGAAGACGAGGAATTGACGCCGACGATGAAACTCAAGCGCAGTTTCGTCGGCGAAAAGTATAATGCCCTGATCGAGGCTATGTACGCCCGTTAGTCGGAACGAAAGGGAGCGGTTCAATGAAAATACTTCTGGGTCTGGTGGCGCTGCTGCTGGCGGCATGCGGCGGCGCAGACGATGCGACCGACAGCAATGCACCGCGCGGCGTTACCGATGACGAGATCGTTATCGGCTCGCACACCGATCTCTCGGGTGGCCTTGCCATCTGGGGCGTACCGCTGACCAACGGCCAGCGCATGCGCTATGAAGAAGCCAATGCCGCGGGCGGAATTCACGGCCGCAGAATAAAACTGATCGTCGAAGACACGCAATACCAGATGCCGATCGCCGTCAAGGCAACCAACAAGTTACTCAATGTCGACAAAATCTTCCTGATGGTCGGCAGCATGGGCACGCCGATGAACATCGCGTTAATGCCGAAAATGTTTGAGGTAGATGTGCCGAGCCTGTTTCCATTGACCGCTGCGGTACAGATGCACGAACCACTGCACCCGATGAAATACAATTACTTCGTCAGCTACCGCGACCAGATTCGCGGTGGTATGGCCCACATGGTTGCCAAACACGGCTTCAAAAAGGTCTGCGTGCAGGTCATCGCCAACGACTACGGCCACGAAAACGAAGTCGGATTCGAGCAAGCGGTTGAGGAACTGGGGTTGGAGGTCGCTTACAAGGGCCAGCACAAGTCCACGGAGACCGATTTCATCGGCACGATCACGGCGATCAAGAACTCGGGCTGCGAGATGCTCGTGCTTGGGCCACTGGTTAAGGACACGATCCTGATCTACAGCGCGGCGCGGGACGCAGGCTGGGACGCACCGATCATCAGCAACATGGTGTCCTATGTTCCCGAGGTGGCCAGCGCGGCGGACGGAGCGCTCGAGGGACTGTACGCGGCTGCATCATTTTACGTCCCCGACTTCAGGACCGAAGTTGCCGCCGGAAGCTGGATCGGTGAGTGGTACACGAAATATGTCGAAACATTCGGTGAAGAACCGGCACCGCAGTCGGTGATCGGCTACGTCATCGGCGACCTTATCGTGCACGCGCTCGACGAGGCGGGTCCGAATGTGACGGTCGAAAAGGTGCTCGCCGCGCTCGAGCGCGTCGATCGCTATGAAAACCCGTTTGGCGGACCAACATTGTCATTCAGCCCAACCAAGCACCAGGGCGGTGACTCACTAAACCTCTACCAGGTACAGGGCGGCAAGTGGGTAACGGTCGAGAAGAGTATCCCATTCTGATGGGAGCAGGCTCGCGGGGTGCCGGCCGGTAAGCCGGCCGATCGACATGGGGCCGCTGCAGGGCTGCAAGATTATCGAGATAGCGGGCATCGGCCCGAGTCAGTTCTGCGGCATGTTGCTCGCCGACATGGGTGCGCAACTCATTCGCGTCGATCGTCCCGGCACAGCAGATCCCGGCGTTGCAATTCCGGCACGCTTCAACCTCATGAATCGGGGTCGGTCGTCCATCATCGTCGATCTCAAATCCGCACGCGGCGTCGAACTCGTGCTCCGGTTATGTGACGATGCCGATGCAATCTTCGAGGGTTTCCGTCCCGGCGTCATGGAAAAACTCGGCCTCGGACCGACAGAGTGCACGGCGCGGAACGAGCGTCTCGTCTATGGGCGAATGACAGGCTTCGGCCAGCACGGGCCGCTGGCCGATTCCGTGGGCCACGATACGAACTACATCGCGATCGCCGGGGCGCTGCATGCGATCGGCGATGGCGACCGGCCGCCACCGATACCCTTGAACCTGATCGGCGACTTCGGCGGTGGTGGCGCCTACCTCGCGATCGGTCTCCTTGCCGCAATGCTCGAAGCCGGCAAGTCCGGGAAGGGACAGGTCGTCGATGCAGCCATGGTGGACGGCGCTGCCAGCATGATGACACTGTTCTACGGGCTGGCCGCTGCCGGGCAATGGGACGATCGGCGCTGCTCGAATCTGTTGGATGGTGCAGCGCCCTTCGTCAGAACCTACGCGACCAGCGACGATGGCTTCATAGCGGTCTGCGCGATCGAACAACGATTTTACAGGGCACTGCTCGAGTCACTGGACATCACTGGTATTCATCCGGATGAACAGTTCGACAGGGACCGCTGGCCCGGGCATGCGGCCATTTTCGAGCGAACCTTCAAGACAAAAACGCGAGATGAGTGGTGCAGCGTGTTCGAGGGAACTGAATCCTGCGCGACCCCGGTCCTGTCAATGCATGAAGCCGCCAGCCACCCGCATAACGAGGCGCGCGGGACTTTCGTAGCCGTTGACGGCATCGTGCAGCCGGGCCCGGCGCCAAGGTTCTCGAGGACCGGGTCGGAGATTCGGCGCGGGCCCGATGAACCGGGGCAAGCGGCTCGTGATGCGCTGCTGCAATGGGGCTTGAGTGGACGAGAGGTCGAGTGCCTCTATGCCGGCGGCACGGCAGCCGGGGAATAGATCGTGGTCGCTCAGGCGGGGGCGAGGAACTTCTGTCGGTATTGGGCCGGTGGCATGTCGTACCAGGACTTGAAAGCAGTCGTAAACGAGCTGATGTTCGAGTAGCCCAGCAGCATCGCGATCTCCAATGACTTGAGGCGCTTGTCGCTCAGGTAGTTGACGGCCAGCACCGCCCGCACCTCGTTGAGTACCTTCTGAAAACTGGTCTTCTCAGCGCGCAGTCGCCGCTGTAGCGTACGCCTGCTGAGGCGCAACGCCCGGCACGCGGAATCCGCATTCGCCTCGCCCGCAGCCAGCAACTCCGCGAGCTTGCGCTTGAGCTGCTCAGCGATGTTGTCCTGCTCGTAGAGTGACCGGAGGTACTTTTCTGCTTGTTCTATGAGTCGGTCGTACATGGTCATACGATGCTACCAGAAATAGACGATTCGCGCGGCGACGGCGTCATTAAGTAAACTGTCGTGCGGCCGCAATCATCTGACACAAGGACCCATCATGAACTCACCCGTAAGCTACGAAATCGTCGATTCCATTGGCGTCGTTACGATCGACAGTCCCCCGGTTAACGCGCTCTCACAGGCGGTCAGGCAGGGCATTCTCGACGCAATCCGGATGGCGCAGGGTGATGATTCGAAGGCCGTGGTCATCATCTGCGCAGGTCGAACGTTTATTGCCGGCGCCGATATCACTGAGTTTGGCCAACCACCGCTGGAGCCGCACCTGCCCGAGTTGCTGAACGAGGTCGAGGCATCCGCCAAAATCGTCGTCGCTGCGTTGCATGGCACGGCGCTCGGCGGCGGCTTCGAGACGGCGCTGGCCAGCCACTACCGTATCGCTCTCGATGTCGCGAAGGTCGGCATGCCCGAAGTCAAGCTGGGCCTGTTTCCCGGCGCAGGCGGCACGCAGCGTCTGCCAAGACTGACCGGCGTTGCAGCAGCCGTCGAATTGATGGCGAACGGCAATCCGATCGGCGCAGCGCAGGCCGCAGAGCTCGGCGCCATCGACAAAGTTGTGACGGGGGACTTGCGCGAAGAAGCGCTGGCGTACGTAAAGCAGTTGCTGGCAGACGGTGCCCCGGCCCGGCGCACGCGGGAGCTCAAAATCGAGCCCGTTGATAGTGCGGCACTGGATGAGATCGAGAAACAGGTGCGCAAGCGAGCCAGGGGTCAGGTTGCACCGCTCAATATGCTCGAGTCTGTCAAAGGCGCACTGGCGTTGCCGTTTGACGAGGGTCTCGCGAACGAGCGCGCACTGTTCTGGGAACTTATGCAGGGCTCCCAGTCGCGTGCCTTGCAGCACATCTTCTTCGCCGAGCGCGAAGCGGCCAAGATCAAGGGATTGCCGCGGGATACGGCTAAACGTGAGATTAGCAGTGTTGGCATCATTGGCGGTGGCACGATGGGTGGCGGCATTGCGATGAGTTTCGCCAATGCCGGGTTCGATGTGACCATGCTCGAGATTAACGACGAAGCGCTGCAGCGCGGATTGTCGATCGTCGACAAGAACTACGGCGGCAGCGTCAAGCGCGGCAAGCTCAGCGAGGACAGCGCAAAGGCGTGCCGCAACAAGATTTCGGGGGCGACGGAGTATGCATCGTTAACCGATTGCGATTTGGTGATCGAGGCGGTATTTGAGGACCCTGAACTGAAGAAAGAAATCTTTGCGAAACTGGACGCAACGTGCAAACCAGGCGCTATTCTCGCGACGAACACCTCGTACCAGGATGTCGACGCGATTGCCGCGGCAACCGACCGGCCCGAAGATGTCCTCGGCATGCACTTTTTTAGCCCGGCGCACATCATGAAGCTCTTGGAAGTCGTGCGTGGTGCCAGGACGGCCGACGACGTGCTGGTAACCGTCATGTCGCTGGCGAAGAAAATTCGCAAAGTGCCCGTGATGTCGGGTGTCTGCTACGGATTTATCGGCAACCGCATGCTGACGCCGTACTTCCGCGAGGCGCAGCTCTGCCTGGTCGAGGGCAGCACGCCCGCGGCGGTTGATGGCGCGATGCAGGAATGGGGCATGGCGATGGGTCCGATCAGTGTGGCCGATCTCGCTGGCCTCGATGTCGGCTACAAAGCGCGCCAGGCGCTGCCCGAGGACAAGCGCGGCGATCCTCGCGCCTCTCGTGTGCCCGATGCGCTGGTGGAAGCGGGGCGCCTGGGGCAAAAGAGCGGGGCCGGTTTTTACCAGTACGAGCCCGAAACCCGGCGTCAAACAGCCGACCCGGACGTTGTCGCGATCATCGAACGTGAGGCCGCTGCACTCGACATCGAACGGCGCGAGATCGGGAGCGACGAGATTGTCGATCGTCTGATCTACGCGCTCGTTAACGAAGGCATGCGCATCGTCGAGGAAGGCATCGCCCAGCGCCCCGGCGACATTGATGTCGTCTATATTTATGGCTATGGCTTCCCGGCCTGGCGCGGCGGGCCCATGCACTACGCCGATGAAGTCGGCCTGGACAAGGTGCTGGCGCGCATCAGGGAATTCCAGGAACGATTCGGGGATGCCTGGGCGCCGGCGCCGCTGCTCGAGATGCTGGTTCAGGAGGGATCTTCACTGGCCGAATGGAGTGCAAAATCTTGAAAGGCCGCCATCCTGTAATACACTGAAGACAGAACGCACAAAATCAGGGGAGAGAGTCAGCCGTGATCGAATTCGAACTTAACGGAAAACCGGTTTCATCGGAAAGCGAGCCGGACACACCCTTGCTTTGGGTGATCCGCGACGAGCTCAAGTTCAAAGGCACCAAGTTCGGGTGTGGCATCGCAATGTGCGGTGCCTGCACCGTGCACTTCAATGGCGCTGCAGTGCGATCCTGTGTTGTCCCGGTGTCCGCTGCTGACGGCCAATCCGTCACGACGATTGAGGGTTTGGCGTCGGATGCTGGCAAGGCGTTGCAGAAGGCCTGGGTCGACGAGCAGGTCCCGCAATGCGGCTATTGCCAGTCCGGTCAGATCATGTCGGCTGCCAATCTTCTCGAGAACAACGCGAACCCGACGGATGCAGATATCACCAACGCGATGACCGGCAACATATGCCGGTGTATGGCGTACAAGCGCATCCACAAAGCCATCAAGACCGCCGCCGGCGGCGGGGAGGCGTGATCATGGCGATACGAGCAGAAAAATTGCAGGGCCAGGTAAGCCGCCGGACATTCCTGGCCGGAAGTGCCGGTGCGACGCTGGTTATGGGCCTCGGAGTTGTGCTTCCGGGTTGCAGCAGTGAAGAGGCGACCAGCGATATTGCGGCGGGAGATGCCAGTCGCAGTTTCGCCCCGACGGTATGGTTCGAGATTGACAGTAGTGGCGGTGTCCTGATCAACATCGCCAAGGCCGAAATGGGCCAGCATGTTGGCACCGCGCTGGCGCGCATCATCGCCGACGAGCTCGGCGCCGACTGGGACGCAGTGACGATCAAGCACGTCGACAGCGATCCGAAGTGGGGCTTTATGGTGACGGGCGGCTCGTGGTCAGTCGTTACGAGCTTCACTATGCTGTCGCAGGCGGGTGCCGCCGGCCGCACGATACTGCGCGACGCGGGCGCCGCATTGCTCGGCGTGGACCCAGGTGAATGTGCGGTCGAAGCAGGCAGCGTCACCGCGAGCGGTGCGGGTGTTACGTTTGCCCAGATCGTGCGGCGCGGCGACATTAGCCGCGTATTTACCGAAGAGGAACTCGGGGCATTGCCAGTCAAGCCGGCGTCAGAGAGGAAACTCATCGGCAAAGCTACGTCGGCCATCGATATTCCCGAGAAGTCGACGGGCGCCGCTGTTTACGGACTGGATGTGGAATTGCCAGGAATGGTATTTGCGCACCCGCTGATTCCACCCACCCGCTACGGCAGCACGATCAAGTCCATCGACGATACTGCGGCGAAGGATATTCGTGGCTATCAGCAAACGCTCGCGCTCGATGACCCGAGCGACGTATTGCAGGGCTGGGCGGTTGTGATCGCAGAAAATTTTCCCAGCGCGATGAAGGCGGCCGCCGCCGTGAAAGTGGACTGGGAACCGGGCCCCACTGCGGACGTCGGAGAGGCAGACATCGTTGCCGAGGGCCAGAAAATCGCGGCGGACAAGCGCTCGGGTGTTCTGGTCGTT
>Ga0224508_10003589_pt1 | contig 12816 bp, 14 predicted proteins | sample SF_Jan12_sed_USG_4_FD_170157 | JGI IMG/M metagenome (GOLD analysis project Ga0224508, IMG submission 170157) | Sediment microbial communities from San Francisco Bay, California, United States - SF_Jan12_sed_USGS_21 | ecosystem: Environmental > Aquatic > Marine > Sediment | place: USA...
GACACGTACAGCAAGCAGGTCGGGGAACCTCGCTACGTCGATGGGTTTGCGAAACTGGGCTACCAGATAAACGACTCGCTGCGAATAACCGGCAATTACCTCTATTTCGCAGACGATATATTTCTCAGGGATTCCGAGGGAGACAAACAGGCCAAGGCCAAGGGAGACGACAGCTACTTCTGGCTGCGATTCGATCACACACCGGACTCGAAGCTCTCGGGATCGACGTTGCTGGCGCATTCGAAGCTCACGAACGATCGCAGCGGATTCAGCATAGAACCTGGCATCAGCGCCGGAGCTCTGGCCGACCGGCGTTCATCGACCATCTACTCCCTGCAGAGCGACTGGTCGTCCCAGCTCAGCGATCAGTTTCTCTTCCAGTTCGGCGGCACAGTGAGTCAGATGAACGGCTGGTACAGCTACCAGGACGAGGTGGAGTTCGACGTGCTGTTCGACCTTCCCGGGGCGCCCACCGAAGCCTCCAGAACCCGCGACATTCGCGTGAGCCCGCGGGGAGAGCAATACTCCCTCTACGGCAACGTGCGCTACAGCCCCACCTCCCGTCTGACGGCCGATTTCGGACTACGCTGGGACAAACAGACCCTCGACCCGAATCACACCGGGACGCTGGGACCCCGGGCTGGGCTTCGCTACCAGCTCGGTGAGCGGACATACCTTCGCGGCAGCTGGGGCCGGTTCTACCAGTCACAGGCCATCAGTGAACTGCAGGTCGAAGACGGGGTGCAGCAGTATTTCAGACCACAGAGATCCGACCACACGGTCCTCGGGCTCGAGCATGACTTCGCACAGGGGCTGAATCTGCGGGTAGAGGCGTACGATAAGGCGATGACGAACCTTCGTCCCCGCTATGAGAATCTGTTGAACTCACTGATCCTCCTCCCGGAGTTGAAGCCGGACCGGATCGCAATCACACCCAGCAGCGCCAGGGCCCGTGGCCTCGAGGTCTTTCTCAGCCAGCAGCTCCAGCATCCACTGACCTGGTGGCTCGGCTACAGCTGGTCCTGGGTGAAGGACCGAATTGACGGCGAACGACTCTTCAGAAGCTGGGATCAAACGCATGCCGTGAGCGCCGGCCTCAACTGGGACACCCCGAAGTGGAACGTCGGCTTCGGGCTGATCTATCGCTCGGGCTGGCCAACGACCCCGGTTGCGCTGGATGCGAGCGGCCCTACCCCCATGGTGGAGGTCAGCCGGAGGAACTCCGAGCGAGTCGACTTCTATCGCTCGGCGGACCTGCGCGTCACGAGAAAATTCGAGCTGGATGCGAGCTCCGTGTCGGTTTTCCTCGAAATCACGAACCTGTTCGGCCGCGACAACCCGTGCTGTATCGAGTATGAGGTTCTCCCCGCCGAAGAGGGCGGCGGCCTGGAGCTGCAGACCCTCCGCTATCTGCCCACGATTCCTTCCGTGGGCTTCATCTGGAATTTCTAGTCCGCCCAGCACCCGAACGAAGGATTCCCACGCCTTGAACGTCCCTTTTGGATCAGGGACCCGAGCGACTGCGGATGGCGACGGATCAGATATACCCGGTCGTACTCGCCCGGGACGCGGCGGCGACGATCGAGCTTACGTTGGATACCCTCAGAGATTTCCCGGAGGTGATCGTCTACGCCTGGGGCTCCGGGGATCGAGTCCGGGAGATCTGTAGCGGCTACCCCAACGTCCAGTACGTGGATGGCGACTTCCTGGGCAACGGTCGCACGAGAAATCAGGCGGCAAGCCTGGCGGAAGGCGACTGGATACTGGCTCTGAACGCCGACGAGCACTTGAGCGATGCGCTCTTGACGAGCCTCATCCGACTGACGTTTGACACCGAGACGACAGCCTACTCCTTGCAGCGCCATAACCTCTTCCTGGGTAAGGACATCCGTTGGGGCGGTTGGGGTAACGATTGGTTGATACGTCTCTACAATCGCCGGAGCTTCCACTTCGACGACGCGCTGGAGCACGGGAGGATCGCATTGTCGACAGGCGCAAAGATCGAACCGCTCCAGGGCGCACTGTGGCGCCAGACGGTGACGGATATCGATCAACTCCTGAGTCGGGCCAGCTGGCGTTCGGAGCTGGGCCGACACGCAGAAGGGCGCGTCCTCTCGCCACCGCTCGCCGTTCTCAGCGCGTCGTGGGCTTTCTGTCGCTGCTATTTCTGCCGTCTGGGGTTGCTGGAAGGCTGGCGTGGATTGCTGATCGCCGCGACCGCCGCAATCGAAACCTTCTTTCGACACATGAAACGCTACGCGCAAGTCCCGGAGGACGCCGTCGCCAAACTGGGTACCAAATCCAGGGTGCTGAAATGAGCCTCCCGCGTCGAATCGCGTTTGTCCAATCGTTGCCCGGTACGGTCGCTCCGAGCGAAGGATCTGAACGCCCGCCGCGTCCCTAGGTCATCACCCCCGATGGAGCTCGGCATGAGAAGATCAATCCGCACCCCACTGACTCCACTGATGGCCCTGTTTTTCGTCTGGCCGCTATGCCTGGTGGGCACGACCGCGGCGGCCCAGGATCAGTTTGGCTGCTCGGAGAGCGCCCGGACATGAGGGTCTTCGTCATCAGCCTGCTCCAGTGCGAACTGAGACGCGCACATGTGGACAATCAGATGCGGATGCAGGACGTGCCGTATCGGTTTTTCGACGCCATCGACGGGAAGGCAGGCTATAGAACCAGCTTCGAGCACTACGACCAGACTCAGTTCATTATTCGCACGGGTCGCGACGCGCGGCCGGGAGAGGTCGGGTGCTTCGCGAGTCACCGGGAGCTCTGGAAGGACTGCGTCGCCAGCAACGAGCCGTTCGTAATCCTGGAAGACGACGTCGAGCTGGCACCGAATTTCTCCACGGCTCTCGGCGTGTCGGACGGGCTCATATCCCGGTTCGGGTTTGTCCGCCTGCAGGTCGAGAATCGTGCCAAGAGCCTCAAGCTCCTCGACATCGATAAATTCGAATTGCACTTCTACACGAAGGTGCCTCACGGCGCGGCCGGCTACTGCATCAGCCCCGATGTGGCGAAGAGGTTTCTCAAAGCAACGAGCACGCTCGCGATGCCTGTCGACGTCTTTATAAAGTACGTCTGGGAACACAAGCAGCCGGTATTCGGACTGCTTCCCTACACCGTCGGGCCGAGCTGGATGGCCAGCCATTCGACGATAGGCGCGCGACCCAAGCTGAAGAAGAGCTTCCCGGAACGCTCGGCCCGATTCGCTCAAAAGCTCCGGTTCGTCACGAGCCGGTCGCGCTTCAATCGCGCCGCGACTCGCCGGCTGTAAGCAGGCAATCCGCGCGCGTGGGCCCCGGCCGGAAACGGAGTCTGGAGAACGGCGCATGATTCCCTATACTTGACCCATGCGTTTCCCCAAACTGCCGTGCTTGAGACGGCTCCGACTGGCTTTTGTCGTCGGAGGCATGCTGGCCATCCCGATTAGCGCCGCCAGCCAGGGCTGGGAGGTCATGCACCCGGAAGCGGAATTTCACATGGCCAGGCTGATGCCCAGCGGCTCCCAGGCATCTCGAGGCGGATGGCGGCCATGGTACGCCATCGACTGGCCGGAAGCGGAAGATCATCTCTCCCAGGGCCTGAGGCGCCTCACCCGACTCGACGTGGCTGACGACAGCGTCCACGTGCAAACGGTAGATGACCGAATATTCGACCACCCCTGGCTTTTCGCTCAGCAGCTCGGTCGCTGGACGCTATCCGTGGAGGAAACGGATCGCCTCAGGGAGTATCTGATGCGCGGTGGCTTTCTCGTTGTGGACGATTTCCACGGCGCTCGCGACTGGGCGAACTTCGCCGAGATGATTCAACGCGCACTTCCCGGTTATCGGATCATCGAGATTCCCGAGGACGATCCATTGCTTCACGTGCTTTATGACCTCGACAGAAATACCCAGATCCCGGGTGCGCGGCACCTCTATCGCGGCCCCGGCGGGCAGACGCTGGCTCAGCTCCCCGGTGGCCCCCCCCACTGGCGGGGCATGTACGACGCCAAAGGACGGCTCCTGGTGGCCATCAACTACAACATGGACATGGGGGATGCCTGGGAGCACGCGGACGACCCCTGGTATCCAAACCCCATGACCGCGCTGGCCTATCGATTCGCCATCAACTACATCATCTACGCGATGACTCATTGACCGGACCCGGACGAGTCCTCACGTGACCGATATCCCGTTTTTCTGGGTCGCGCTCGCCATCGTTGCGCTCATTCTGCTCGCCCGCTGGTGGCGCTCCAGAACCCGGTTTCCACGAAAGGCCTCCGGCTGGGGGGTGGATGTCGAGGCAGATCTGCTGCGCGCCTGCCGCGGCGACAAGTCCATGGCCGAACGCCTGATTCAACACGAGATTGATCGCAAACCAGAATTATCACGAACCGCGGCTACGCTCCTGGCGCTATCGAGGCTCCGGGACGACGCACGTTGATCCCGCGGTACGAGCTGACACGGATCGACGGCGATGGGTTCATCTCCCCTCATTCTCGAGGAGCTCGAGATGGGAGGACAGGAAATTATTTATACTGCGGCGATGACGACGGTGATGTTGAGCGTCGTCCTGCATGACAGGATGGCGGGGACGGGCGCGCGCTGGTATTCCGGAACGTTCACCGGAGATCCCGAGAAACAGGAGATGGCACGAGATGAGCAATGATGATGAGGTTTTCACTTACGGCGGCGAGGAAGCAGACGTGTCCTGGCATGGAGCGCTTTGTATTCACGTTCAGGAATGTGGGCGTGCCAAGGGGGAGCTTTTCATCGGCGGGCGCAAGCCCTGGTGCCAGCCCGATCTAAGCTCCGTCGATGAGGTCGTGGAGGTCATCAGCCGTTGCCCGACGGGCGCCCTCAGCGTGAAACGCAAGGATGGCGGTGCGGGGGAATCGGCGGTCCGCGAGAATACCGTCATCGTCACCAACAACGGGCCGCTGGTCGTCAAGGGAGATCTCGCAATCGAGGGCGCACCGGAGAACGCGCCTGGCCTTCAATTCCGGGCGAGCCTCTGTCGCTGCGGCGAATCCAAGAACAAACCGTTCTGTGACAACAGCCATGAGGATGCCGACTTCAAGGAGCATGGCGCCGTCGGGGAAACCGGTGAGTCCATCGATGGGGGAGGCCCGCTGCAGATCCGCAAGGCACCCAACGGTCCCCTGCTCTTCTCGGGGAACTTCACCATCGTTGCGAGCAGTGGCCGGATCGCGTGGCGTGGCTCTCGGGCGGCACTGTGCCGCTGCGGCCAATCGAATAACAAGCCCTTTTGCGACGGGGCCCACAAGAAGGTCGGCTTCGAAGCGGATTAGTCGTTACGCGGAGAGGTCTCGGAGAGGAGGTCTGGCGTTGGCCGATCCCGGTTTTACGAATAGAATCTGGACGTCACCGATCGTTCTCTCGATGAACCCTCCCTCGCAATAGCAGAAGTAGAACTCCCACATGCGGATGAACTCCTCCGAATAGCCTAAAGACCGGATCTGCCCAAGCCCTGAGGCCATTCGCTCCCGCCAGTGCCGCAGTGTCGTCGCGTAATGCGGTCCGATCTCCTCGAGATCTTGAAGCCGAAGGTTGGTCACTCGAGCCACTGAATCCATCAACGCCCTTACGGAGGACAGGGACCCACCGGGAAAGATGTATCTCTGGATGAAATCGACGGACTTCTTTGCGGTCTCGTATTGATCTTCGGCAATCGTAATGGCCTGTAGCAACATCACGCCGCCCTTTTTCAATAAGCTACTGCATTTTTCGAAGTAAAGATCAATGAAATCGTGGCCGATCGCCTCGATCATCTCGACAGAGACGAGCTTCGTATACTCACCGCTGAGATCGCGGTAATCCTGGAGCAGCAGGGTTATGCGATCCGTGAGGCCCGCATCCTGGATCCGTTTTCGAACGTACCTGTATTGTTCCCTGGAGATCGTAGTCGTCGTTACGCGGCAGCCATATTTCTGCGCGGCGTGGATCGCCAGACCACCCCATCCCGTGCCAATCTCGAGCAGGTGATCGTCAGGCGACAATTCTAGCTTTCGACAGATTCGGTCGAGCTTAGCGGTCGAAGCTTCCTCGAGTGACATGCCCGGCTCCTCGAACACCGCAGATGAATACATCAAGGACTCGTCGAGCCAGATTCTGAAGAATTCGTTGCCCACGTCATAGTGCGCCGCGATGTTGCGGCGGCTGCCCGCCTTATTGTTGCGACTCAGCCAGTGAAAGAGCCTGTTTGCCGGCTCGGTCAAACGAGCGAGGCCTGTCTCCATCGCATTCAGCATCTCGCGGTTACGAAGCAGCACGCGAACGACCTCCGTGAGATCATCCGCCGTCCAGTAGCCCTTCATATAGGCTTCGCCGGAGCCAACGGTGCCACCAAAGGCAACGTCCCGGTAGGCACGGGGATCGTGGACGAAGACAGTGGCCTCGGAACGGGCGGCATCCGTCGTATCACCGTATACCCAGCGATTATCGCCCTCCAAAATGATAACGCGGTCAGTCTCGATGCGGCGAATTTGCCGGTGCACGAGCCACCTGGCGAGGCTCGTAGTCGGGGCGGATCGTGCGGTCACAAAAAACGTCCTCCTCAAACCCACAGCGTCAGACGCCATCATTGCTGAATCGGCACTGGCGCGTCTTTGTTAGGATGGTCATACACCGGGCAACGCTTCATCCAAAGCCGCAGTGCCTGCCAATAGATCCCGATCACTATTCTCATTGTTATTGCTGGATAGATCAGCAGGACCCGCGCCAAAGAATATCCATTTATCTCAGACCGCTCCAGTCTCAGTGTCGCGTCAAAGAATTTCTCGCCATCCTTTCGGTTCTCCATGTGAACGGCCAGGCGCTGCGCCGGTTCGGTAAACCGCCAATCGTAGTCGAGACTCATTTCCATGAACGGCGAGACATGAAACTCCTTTCCAAGTCTGAAGCGCTTCAACGCCCGCGTGCCTTCATTGGACCGCTGCGAAAGAACATAAACGTGCTGCTCCCCCCACGGCGTGTTATTCACTTCCGTTACGATGGTCTCCACTGTGTCGTCCTTCGCATCGAAGCAGTAGTAGAAAGAGACGGGGTTGAAGCCATAGCCCAGGTAGCTGAGTTGAGTCAGCAGCCGAATCGGGCCGCCCGGTCGTTGCCCCGTCTCCTTCTCGACGAGGTCTCGGACGCTCTCTTCCAATGGCTCAGTCGGATCACCGAGGTGGTCTCGGCGTCTGAACCGGGCAAGTGCCGCTCGCTCGGAGGACCAGAGCCACCTGCCGCGAAACACCCTGTCGAGCTCCGAGAGATCGAGATACACCATGAACAACCGGTACTCGAATTCGTGGACGATCGGCGAGCGCCGTCGATGGCTAACTCGCCCTTCGAAAATACAGCTCTTCATACCGTAATCGCTCCTCGAAGTGCTCGATGGATGCCAGTGCGCTGACCACGCCATCCTCGTGAAATCCATTACGCCAATAGGCCCCGCAATAGTAAGTGCGATTGACACCATTGACCTCCGCATGACGTCGTTGTGCGATGACGCTCTCGCGCGTGAAGACCGGATGATCGTAGGTCATGCGCTTGATCACCCTGTCCGGGCGAATCCTCGCCGAATCATTCAGCGTGACGCAGAATGTCTGCGGTGCCTCCAATCCCTGCAGGATGTTCATGTTGTACGTCACCGACGGGGGCCCCTGTCGTTGCTCGCCGATATGGTAGTTCCAGGCCGCCCACGCCAGCCGGCGTTTAGGTAGCAACGCCTCGTCCGTATGCAACACCGCCTCGTTCTCCTGATACCGGATCGCGCCAAGAACCTCTTGTTCCAGCGGAGAAGGGTCAGTAAGCATTCGCAGAGCCTGATCACTATGACACGCAAGGAATACATGATCGAAATGCTGAGGCTCCGCTCCCGGGACTTTGACCTCGACGAAGCCGCGATGACGCCTGATCCACTGCACGGGCCGGCGCAGCCAGATCCTCGATCGATGCCCCTCGACCAGTTTCTCCACGTAGCGTCGCGATCCGCCTTGGATCACCTGCCACACCGGACGGTTCTCGATGCTGAGAAGGCCGTGATTCTCGAGAAACCGGATCAGGAACCTTGCCGGCGCCTCACCGATGGTCCGTGGGTCGGCCGACCAGATGGCGGCACACATGGGCACGAGATACTGTTCTGTGAACTCCCTCGAGTACCCGTTCTGCTCGAGATAATCGCCGAGGAGCGACTCGTCATCCTCGCCTGCAAACGCACGTGGTGCGAGTCGATTGAACCGCACGATATCCCGAAGCATCCGGTAGAACGACGGCCGCAGTAAATTCCGTCTCTGCGCAAAGATCGTGTTGAGAGTCGTGCCGTTGTACTCCAGTCCCGTGCGCTGACATTGCACACTGAAGCTCATCGAGCTGGGTTGATAGGCCACACCCAGCTCATCCAGCAACGCGATGAAATTCGGGTAAGTCCAATCATTGAATACGATGAATCCGGTGTCGACGGCAAAGGTCTCGCCACCTACTTCCACTTCGGCCGTATTGGTGTGACCGCCGACGTAGTCGTTGGCCTCGAAAACCGAAACCTCGTGCTCGTCTCGCAACCGATATGCGACAACGTTGCCGGCGATTCCGGAACCGATGACTGCTATTTTCATTGAATTCAAACGCCGTGTGCAGCCCGTTCATTCAGGCTCATCATTACCGTGATTGTTATCGTTGCGACGCTAAGTCAGCTCGTATCGCAGTCTTCGACCACCACCGACGGCCGACTCGAGCCCCAACCACTCCTGATCCTGTGAGTACCAGAGCTCGATATTCAGACCTTCCGCCGTGAGGCGATATCGATACGCGGGCACGGGTTCTCCCCTTACGGTGATGACATCGTCCCCAACGAGTTCCGCCGCCACATCGATATACTCTCCGGTCTGCGTGTTCAGAAGCCGGGGCTGAGCCAGGAAGTCCGGATCCCAGTAGGCGAATGTCATCACGCAGCCGTTCAAGGTTGCCCGGTCTTCGACGTCACCCGTGGTCATGGAGATGAGGAAGTCCTGGTTCCGCGCGGTGCCGTTGACCGCGTAGGAGCTACCGTTTGCTCTCGTCTTGGACTCTATCGCTTCGAGACATTGACCGTCCCAAATTTCTGTATTGTTGTGCCTGTATTTGTAGATGGGTACCAGTAGGAACTTGACCTTGAAATCCGCTTCGGTCCGCATCTCCTGGCTTTCGCCGAAATCGGTGAGCGTAAAATTGTGGTATCCGATTTCGGAGTTATCCAGGAAGACCCTGAATCGCCATTCCTGAGCGTCCTGTGTGGTCGCCGTGGCGAATACGGTCGATCCCGAGTAGAGACCGGCACTGAGCAGGACACATAGAAGCTTCTTGAATCTGTGGTTCATCTGTCTATCTCAAGTCGAATTCAATGGTGCGGGGCCTTCCGTGGACCCGGGAAGAACGCGTTAGTGGTATTCACGTAGCGCGCGTAGTCGGGGCGTCGTTCTTCCATGTTCTTCTCGAGCATGGTGACACCGGATACTCTCAACAGCAGGACACTCATTAACAGCGGCGATACGATCGACCACCATCCGCCAGCGGAAATTGCGAGCAGATAGAACCCCCACCAGACGCAGAAGTCACCGAAGTAGTTCGGGTGACGCGTGTACCGCCACAACCCGGTGTCCAGAACCCGGCCTTCGTTTTCGGGGTCGGCACGAAATCTAGCCAGCTGAAAGTCACCCCCAGCTTCGAAGACGACGCCGGTCAACCAGAACGCGACGCCCAGGATATCGAGCCAGCCGAGCGCGGACTGCCCGGCGACGGCCGCCAGGAGCGGCAGTGAAATGATCCACGCCAGCACTCCCTGCAACCCGAAAACGATGTAGAGGCTCTTGACTTCGAAATTCGGTTCGTTGTTCGCGCGGATTTCCTGATAACGATAGTCCTCACCCGAACCCCAGTTTCGCCAGGTGATATACGCCGAGAGGCGAATGGCCCATACCGAAACCAGGACCAGGACCAGGTACGCTCTCGGCCCGGTCTGCGCCGCACCGTATAGGTAAGCAACCGCGGTGAGCACGAACATGAGCGACCATAGACTGTCGACGATGCTGACATCTCGTCTCCAGAGGCTCACGCCCCAGCCAAGGACGCCCAGTGTCAGCACCAGCGCCAGAGCCAGCAGATAGGCGTCCAGGTCAAACATACGCCCGCCCCTCCTCGGTCGAACCGGTCGAACCGGTCATGCCGTCGAGCTGAGTCGACAAGGCGCTCAGCAGTGGCATCATCACGGCCCAGCCAATTCCCAAAGCCACCAGGCCCGCCCACGGATCCAGGAAGGTCACCCCGCCGAGCTTCGCGCCGCCGTAAAAGGCGAGGGGACCGGCCACGGCCCCAAGCGCCGCGGCGAGCGTGAATCGCGACCGCAACCAGCGCAGTGAGACATTCAGTGTGGTCGCGAACAGCATCCACATGGCCACGATCCAATAGGGCGCGAGATTGGCTGCCACGGCCCCCGACGGATACGCGATCCAGCCTGCGGCGACGAGCGCGCTGTCCCAGAACGCCCCCAGGAGCCCCGCAAGACCAATCAGAAGTGCCTCGCGACCAGGCCGGAAGGACTTGCTCAGATGCAGCACGACGACGGCTGCGACCACGATGGGGCCGAGCAGCGGCGCGCCGTTGGCGGCGCCCAGCACACAGGCGAACCAACCCACCTGGAAAGCCACGAAATTGATGATGAGATACATGCGGTTATATTCGCTCCCGGATCCCGGGCGGATTCAATTCGACGACTTCGGCTCGAACAGGTAATGACTCACCCACCACTCCTGCCCGTTCGCATACCCGAACAGCTCCGCGCAGGCCATGAAGAAGATGCGCCATCGCATCCACCACTGAGAGGCGTGCTCCGCTCCATAGGTCGCGTTGATCATGGGCATGATGGCCGCCTTGCGTTCATCCATGTTCCGCAACCACGCATTCGCGGTCTTTTCATAATGACGACCATCCCAACGCCACTGAGTCATCAGGCGGAGGTGATCCTGAAACCTGGCGGGCAGGTCGTCACTGGGCATAATGCCGCCTGAGAAGAAGTGCCGGGCCATCCAATCGCTGGCACCCTCGTCGGTGAACTCATAGGGCGCGGAACGATGACAGAATATGTGCATGAAGAATCGCCCACCGGGATTGAGCCAGTGGGAGATACGCTCCAGAATTCGCCCGTAGTTGCGCATATGCTCAAACATCTCGATAGAGACGATGCGATCGAAGCGCCTGCCCGGTTCGAACTCGTTCATATCCCGAGTCAGGACGGTCACATTCTTCAGATCGCGACGCGCTGCCGCCGTGACGATGTGGTCGCGTTGACTCCGTGAGTTTGAGACTGCGGTGAAGTGACTGTTCGGGAACCGTTCAGCACCCCAGAGAGTGAACGACCCCCAACCGCAGCCGAGATCGAGCACCGCCTGCCCGTCCAGCAGTTCCGCTCGCTCCGCGGCCAGGCTCAGGGCAGCCGACTCCGCATCATCCAGAGATTCGGCATCGTCGACCCAGTAACCGCAACTGTACTTCAGCCGATGACCCAGGACCTCCTTGAAGAACGCTGCCGGCACCTCATAGTGCTGATCATTGGCAAGCTCCGGAACAGGGGCAATCTCACTCGCCTCCATCATTGCGATGAACCGCTCCCGGTCCGCGGCGATTCGCTCACAATCACCGGCGCCGATCTCCTCCAAACGGCCCTTCAACAGTCGGCGGATCCCATGGCGGATCACGTTGTCCGGAAGCACACCAATCTCCGTCCATCCCAGGACCCGGTCGAAATTTCTTGCTGCAGATCTATTCATCGTTGACTCTCCGGGTGGGTTACTCTCGAATCGAGCGAGGCGGACAATCGCTTGAGCCCCCGCCCGATATCGGCGCCGAGCGGCTCCGCGCCGGCGCGAACGATGGCGTCGCAACAAGCGACCGAGGTCGTCCCGCCCACGAATACCGGCACGCTGGATTCGTTCACCAGCTGAGCGAGTTGCTCGACGATGACGGGCGACTCCGGCAAGACCGAGGCGGACAGGACGATGGCCTCACAGGCTGCCTTAACCGCCGCTGCGGCGAGTCCGTCGAGCGGCATGTTCGCCCCCAGAAGTACGAGCCGGAATCCCGCCTCGTGTGCCGCTAACGCGAACAGCAGTAATCCCAGCTCGTGGTGCTCGCCCTCGAGGCACGCCGCCAGAATGCGCCGCCCGGCGGCCTCGCGGTGACGGTGATGGAAACGGGCCCCCAGCTTATTGCGAAGAAAAAACGCGAAGAAGTGCTCCTCCGCGATGCTGCCTTCCCGGCTCTGCCAGCGCTCGCCCAGCTCCATCAACAGCGGCGTCAGCAACTCCCGGGTCACTAACTCGATCGGATGGAGTGCGAGCGCGTCCCCATAGACCTGCTCCAGCCGATTCTCGTCGAACCTGGCGATCGCCCCGATCATGCCGTTGCGGTAGCCATCCCAGACGGTGGACGCCCGATCTCCCGCCCGGGATGCGTACGCGCCCAGCTCCTGCCGGACCTGTCCGATGCGCAGACCGCCATCGACCAGCGCCACGACCTTGTGGATCAGGTCGATATCCTCGCGCGTATAGAGTCGATGGCCACTCGGCTTGCGAACCGGCTTGATGAGCCCGTAGCGGCGCTCCCAGGCGCGCAGCGTGATGGGCGGGACGCCTGTCAGGTTGGCCACGGTACCGATGGGATAGAGGGCACGCTCTTCCCGAATTTCCGGAGCCGCACCGCTATTCATACCTGAGCTCGATCATATATATCTGTACTAAAATTATACATTTTTTTAAATTTTCTATATTATTCAGAATAATACGAATTC
>Ga0224508_10003590_pt1 | contig 12814 bp, 10 predicted proteins | sample SF_Jan12_sed_USG_4_FD_170157 | JGI IMG/M metagenome (GOLD analysis project Ga0224508, IMG submission 170157) | Sediment microbial communities from San Francisco Bay, California, United States - SF_Jan12_sed_USGS_21 | ecosystem: Environmental > Aquatic > Marine > Sediment | place: USA...
GTATTTGTGAATGCGGATGGGGCCGTGCGGATCGACTTCGCCGCAAATTGGAACGGCGAGTTTGCCATCACATGTCCGGAATTCAGCACCGTCCTCAGGCAGCTGTATAACCTCATGGGTAATGCTGCGCGCCACACTGCAGATCACACAATTTTAGTTCGTGTCTTCCCAATGGGGTCAGTCAAACCGAAGAGCATGCGCCTGGTGATCGCAAACGCTCTCACTCAGGCTGATCGAGCAAAATTGTCGCCGAGCGTGCTCGCCAAGTTATGGCACGGGTATACGACTACCGGGAGTGGTCTAGGTCTCAACGCAAGTGCTGCTCTTGTGGCTGAGGCGTTCGGTCTTGAGCGCCCAGACCGAGCGATTGACTTGGGCTACGTCGGGAGCCGAGTCACGGAGAACGGATACATTTGCTGGATCCACTGGCCCATAGTTATTCAAGATGCCGACTAACTACCAGTGTCTTCCACATCGAGCGCAATTGTTACCATCGTTACCGTTTGCGTTGTAGTGACTGTCGTGTTCGATTCGTTCTGGCCCTCCTTGGAAGTCTTATTCGCCCTTGGTTTAAGCACCCGCGACAAGACAAGTTTGTGCGTGTAACCTTTGCTGATTTGATGGGTATAGCAGTTTTTTGGGTATTTAAACAGTGACGGTAGTGCCATGTTGCATAACAAGCGCATGCAGTAGGACCCAGCAAAGCTGAAACGCTGAGGGTCCGTTGTGGGTTGTCAGCTCAACCGACGATGGCGAGGAGGACGCCGGCGGCGACTGCAGAACCGATGACACCGGCCACGTTCGGGCCCATCGCATGCATCAACAGAAAGTTTTGCGGGTTTGCCTGCAGGCCGATCTTGTTGGCAACGCGCGCCGCCATCGGTACCGCTGATACACCGGCGGCCCCGATCAACGGATTGACCGATTTGCCGGTAATCCGGTACATGATTTTGCCCATGATCAGGCCGGCCGCGGTTCCAATCGAAAATGCGACCATGCCAAGCAGTAAAATACCCAGGGTTTCGGCGCTCAAGAACTTATCGGCGGCGAGCTTGGAGCCGACCGAGAGCCCGAGAAAAATCGTCACGATATTAATCAACTCGTTTTGTGCGGTGTTGCTCAAACGATCGACCACGCCACTTTCCTTTAACAGGTTGCCAAAGCAAAGCATCCCTACCAACGGGGTTGCCGATGGTAATAGCAGTAGCGTCACCAACAAAAGGATCAGCGGAAACAGGATCCTCTCCAGTTTCGAGACCTTGCGCAGTTGCGTCATCTTGGTCTTACGTTCTTCCTCGGTGGTGAGCAGTTTCATGATCGGGGGCTGGATGATCGGCACCAACGCCATGTAAGAGTAGGCCGCAACTGCTATCGCACCGAGTAGATCGGGCGCCAGGCGGGAGCCGACATAAATCGCGGTGGGACCGTCGGCGCCGCCGATGATTGCGATTGCGGCCGCGTCGGCCATGCTGAATTCGATGCCGGGTATCAGGTTCATGGCGATCGCGCCAAACAGGGTAAAGAAGATACCGAACTGGGCCGCGGCGCCGAGGATCATCAGGCTGGGCCGTGCCAGCAATGGGCCGAAATCGGTCATCGCGCCGACGCCCATAAAGATCAGCAGTGGAAACACGCCGGTTTCGATTCCGGCCTGGTAGAGAATGCCGAGCAGGCCGTCAGGGCCGGCAATGGCCGCAACCGGAATGTTGGCAAGAATGCCGCCGAAGCCGATCGGAATCAGTAACAGGGGCTCGAAGCCCTTGTGGATTGCGAGGAAGATGAGCAGGCCTCCCACCACGATCATTGCCACCTGGCCGAAGGTGAAATTGTACAACCCGGTCGACGCCCAGAGTTGCAATAGCCCCTGTTCCATCTGGCCTAGCCTATGGTCATCAGGGATTGATCGGCCTGGATCGCATCGCCTTTCTTGATCGCGATCGATTGTATTTTTCCGCTCGCGTTGGCGCGAATTTCGGTTTCCATTTTCATCGCTTCAACGATCATCACCGGGTCGCCGTCGCTAACCTGGTCGCCTACTGCAACCAGTACGTCGATAACGCTGCCGGCGAGTGGCGCCCTGATCTCGGTGCCACCAGTGCTGGGTGGTGTAGCCGCCGCTGGTGCAGCAACCGGGGTGACCTGGCTGATATCGGCATCCCCGGGGCCCACCACGACATCGTACTGGGTACCGTTGACGCTGACGCGGTAACTCTCCACCGTCGCTTCGCTGGCGGCCGGCGCTGCTGCCGCAATCTGCGTGATCGGAGTCTCGGCGGGCTCGGTTCCGGGCGCGGGCTCGAATGCATCGGGATTGCCCCGGTTCTTGAGGAAATTGATACCGACCTGCTGGAACAGGGCGTAAATCAGCACATCGTCAATTTCGTTTGCCGCGAGCTTGATGTTTTCTTCCTTGGCGATATCGCGTAACTCGGCGCTGAGCTTATCGATCTCTGGCTCGATCAGATCGGCGGGCCGACAGGTCACCGGATCCTTGCCATCGAGCACGCGTGCCTGCAGTTCCTTGTTAACCGGTGCTGCTGTGGCGCCATATTCCCCGCGCAGTACGCCCGCGGTTTCCTTGCTGATCGACTTGTAGCGTTCGCCACTGAGGACGTTGATGACCGATTGTGTCCCCACGATTTGCGATGTCGGGGTGACCAGTGGCACGTATCCCAGGTCCTTGCGCACTGTCGGGATTTCCTTTAAGACTTCGTCAAGCCTGTCAGTGGCGTTTTGATCGCGCAGTTGATTTTCGAGATTGCTTAACATGCCACCCGGAACCTGCGCCGTCAGAATTCGTGGATCGACACCCTTTAGTGCGCCTTCGAATTTCGCATACTTTTTACGGACTTCGCGGAAATAGAGCGAGATTTCTTCAAGCAATTCGAGATCCAGTCCGGTTGCACGCTCGCTTTCTTCCATTATCGCGACAAAGGTTTCGGTGGGTGAATGACAGTAGGTCAGGCTCATCGAAGAAATCGAGGTGTCGATCATATCGACGCCGGCGTCGATGGCTTTCATCAGCGTCGCGGTCGACAGGCCCGTGGTCGCGTGGCTGTGTACCGTTAACGGTACTTCACAGCTTTCCTTGATACGACTGACCATTTCTTCCGCGGTATAGGGTTTGAGCAGGCCCGCCATGTCCTTGATGCAGATCGAATGACAGCCCATGTCTTCTAGCTTCTTCGCCATCTCGACCCAGAGATCGACGTTGTGTACCGGGCTCAAGGTATACGAAAGCGCCCCCTGGGCGTGTTTACCGACCGCGATCGTTGCCTTGACCGCGGTTTCGAAGTTACGCATGTCGTTCATCGCATCGAAGATGCGGAAAACATCCATGCCGTTCTCGGCGCAGCGCTCGACAAACTTTTCGATCACGTCGTCGGCGTAGTGGCGATATCCGAGCGCGTTTTGTGCGCGCAATAACATTTGCATCGGGGTATTGGGCATCGCTGCCTTGAGCTGGCGCAGCCGTTCCCAGGGGTCTTCACCGAGGAAGCGAATACAGGAATCAAAAGTGGCGCCGCCCCAGGTTTCGAGCGACCAGAATCCAACCTGGTCGAGTTTCGCGGCGATTGGCAGCATGTCCTCGATGCGTACCCGCGTGGCCAGTAACGATTGCGAGGCATCGCGTAACACCAGGTCGGTAATCAACAATGGCTTTGACATATTCGGCTACCTGTTTTTTCTATATTGATGAAGTGCTGCGGATATCGCGACGATATGATTATTGTCGACACTAGTTTGAATCATCCCGGGTGGTGGTGTCACTTCCTCGGGGACAATTTTTGACACGATGGAAATAATCACGATCAGCAGCACCAGGATAATAAATACCGCGCCCATACCCAGGCCCAGTAGCTGCAAACTCTGCATTAAAAGTTGTTCAATTTCCATGGTTGCCCGATCGGTATGCGCAAAGACGGCGGATTATACTATATGGCGCCGTCATTTTAAGCGTTATAAATCAGCGGGTTGATCCTGGAACGACCGCCCGGTTTTATGATATCCCCACGGTTCACTTTGCCTGCGCTCGCAAACTCTTAACGCTCGCGGTTGGCGTGAGTATGTCCGGATCGAGCATCACTTCGATCAGGGCCGGCCTGTTGGCTGCCAGGCTGCGCGCGAAGGCCGCTTCAAACTCTTCGGTTTTTTCAACCCGCTCGCCATGCGCTCCGTAGGCTTCGGCCAGGGCGACAAAATCGGGATTAACCATGTCGGTGCCGATTACCCGTTGCGGATATTCGCGTTCCTGGTGCATGCGGATGGTCGCATAAATGCCGTTGTTAATGACGATGACGATGATATTAGCGCGGTACTGTATCGCGGTGGCGAGCTCCTGCCCGTTCATCATGAAATCTCCATCACCGCAAACGGCCACCGCGCAACGCTCTGGATAGCGAAGTTTGGCCGCAATCGCCGCTGGCAGGCCGTAACCCATGGTGCCACTGGTCGGTGCCAGCTGGGTACGATACTTACGGTAGCGAAAAAAACGATGCAGCCAGCCGGTGTTGAGACCGGCACCGTTACAGAGGATGCTGTCCTCATCGACCAGGTTTCTAACGCTGTGGAAGATATCTGACAACTGCACCGGGCCGTCGACACTGACGGAGCGGTTCCAGTCGAGATAAACCTGGTGCGCCTGCGCGACCTGTTGGCTCCATGCAGTGGCGTCTGCCGGCTTCAGCCTGGCCCCGGCGAGTGCCGAGACAAAGGTTTCGGCACTGGCGTTGATGGCCAGGTCAGGCTGGTAAATATGCCCGAGTTCTTCGGCCCCCGGATGGACATGAATCATGCACTGGCTGGGGCAGGGAATATCGATCAGCGTGAATCCGCCGGTGGTCATTTCCCCGAGCCTCGCGCCGATCACCAGCAGGCAGTCGGATGTCTGGATGTATTGGGTCAGGTCGGGATTGACGCCGAGCCCGAGGTCGCCGATGTAATTCGGATGCTCATTATCGAAGTAATCCTGGCAGCGAAACGAATTGACCACGGGAATCTGGTTGGCCGCAGCAAAATCCTGCAACTTGAGGCGCGTGTCCTCGTTCCAGCCGCTGCCGCCGACAATGATCAACGGGCGTTTGGCAGTTTCCAGCAGGCTGACGGTTTGCGCGATGTCGGCTGATGCGGGACTGGTTTTGACTATCTGCCAGGGCTTCGCATCCCTGGCGTCGGTCTGATCGGTCAGCATATCCTCGGGCAACGCGAGCACTACCGGGCCGGGCCGCCCACTGGTGGCCACACTGAAAGCCCGGTTTAAATACTCGGGGATGCGATCGGCATCGTCGATTTGCGCCACCCACTTGGCCACTTCGGAAAACATGCGACGATAATCTATTTCCTGGAAAGCCTCGCGCTCGAGATCCTTGCGTGCAATCTGTCCGACCAACAGGATCATCGGGGTAGAATCCTGCATCGCGATATGCAGCCCGCCACTGGCATTGGTAGCGCCGGGGCCGCGCGTTACGAAGCAGACCCCGGGCCTGCCCGTCAGCTTACCCTCAGCCTCGGCCATATAAGCTGCGCCACCCTCGTTGCGGCATACGATCAGTGAAATTTCGCTACGATCAAAAAGCGCATCCAGTGCGGCGAGATAACTTTCGCCGGGGATACAAAAGATACGTTCAACAGCGTTGATTTTGAGCGCGTCGATTAAGACCTCGGCGCCACTACGTGACTTGTCTGGTGTTTTCAAGTAACTAGTTGCAAATTAATGGTGAATCGGTTTTTCCCCGATTAACATCGTCAGACATGACAAGTTCGACGTTGCGGTTCGGAGTATTTGTATCTTCGCCACGATCCGGATAAAAAGCAATGCCTTGATAGATCCAAACCCGGTTGATTTTTCGTCGGCCCTGAATTCACCGACCCGTAAAAAATGGATAGGAGAAAGCCGCGGATAAACTTAGAATCCCCTGCATGAAGTCGACACATGCAAAAGGTTTGCTGATAACCGCCTGCGGGGTACTGGTAATTTCCCCGGATGGGCTGTTGACGCGACTGATCGCAACGGATCACTGGACGATGATTTTCTGGCGCGCACTGTTTTTATCTTTTGGCATGTGGTTGGTGGTCAACCTTGTCTATCCCAACCGTGCATGGCAACAGTATAAAACGGTATGGGGCCCGGGTTTGCTGATGGTCGGGGCCTATTCGCTGGGTACGATATCCTTTATTTTTGCGATCACGCATACCAGCGTTGCCAATACCCTGATTATCCTCAGCACCACGCCGTTGTTCGCTGCGATTATCGGTCGCTTGCTGTTGCATGAAAAAATTCTACCCAGAACCATGGTCGCAATTCTGCTGGTTTGCATCGGCATAACGGTCATGGCATCCGGTAGTGTCGATCAGCAGGGGGGTTTACTGGGGGACCTGGCCGCGATACTGGGTTCGTTTTTCCTCGCCTGCGGCTTTAGTTTCGTGCGTCGTTTCCCCGGGGTTTCTGCTTTTTCAGCGATATCCTGCAGTGGCTTGTTAACGGCAGTGATGATTTTGCCGTTGGCCTCGCCGTTTGCGGTGTCGCAGGCAGACATGGGTTACCTGCTGGTCATGGGTTTATACATGCTGCCGATCGGGACCGCGCTGATGTTTCTCGGCCCGCGCTATATCCCGGCACCTGAAGTTGGCCTGTTATTGCTACTGGAATCGATCCTGGGGCCGCTCTGGGTCTGGTTGGCACTGGGTGAAGAGCCCGGGATCAGCACGCTGACGGGTGGGGCAATCGTGATATCGACACTCGCCGTCAATACCATCTGGGCGCTCAAGTATCCACGCCTTGAACCCGCCGCGGTTTAAAAGCTCACAGGTTTGAATTCGGTTTGCGTTTTTCTTTAGCGATGCTTCGAGCGGCGGTTGAATTTTAGTGCTCCGCGTGCACGCAGCTCGAGCGAACGCAGGCTGTAGAAAATAAATCGATTCAGTGGAGTTTCGAGGTCCATCTCGTAGGCAAGGCGCACTACCGCGCCATTCTGGGCGTCGAGCTCCGACGGCCGGCCTGCGACCAGGTCGCGTTGCATCGAGGTTGTCGAGTGGGGAGGGATATCTCCCAGCGTGGTCAGGGTCTTGCTGACGCTTTCCGCTGGCAGGTCGATTCCCCTGGCAAGCCCGAGTTGAAAAACTTCTTCGGTTGCCTCGGTTAGCAGGTCACGCATTTCCGGCTGATCCAGCAAAACCCCGATTGGAGCACGAGACACGGCCCCGAGCCCGCTCCAGGGAGTGATCAACATGAATTTTTGCCACATTGCGACCTTGATATCATCGGGAATGCTCGACTTGACGCCATTGCAATGATTCAAGATTTCGGACAGGGTATTGACGCGAGGGTCGGCGTGATTGTCGAGATGACCGAAACGAATCAGGGGATTGCCACCGTTATGCTTGACGTGGCCGGGGTTTGCCTGAAAGGCGACGATTGCACAAAGCCCTCCCAGCACGTTATCCGCGTCGAGTATGCCGGCAAGTTGATCCGGGGCTTCGATACCGTTTTGCAGCGGGACGATCAGCGTGTCTGGGCCCACCATGGGTTTCATCGCCCTGGCGGCTGACGTAACCTGCCAGGACTTAACGCAACACAGCACGTAATCGACGATACCGACTTCGGAGGGGTTATTGGTAACATTTACCTTTGCGATACTGAAATCACCGGCGATACTGCCGACTTTGAGGCCATTTGAGCGCAGCGCCGAAAGATTCTCGTTGCGCGCTATAAAGGTGACATCCTGGCCAATCTGGGCCAGTCGTCCTCCGAAATAAGCACCCACACCGCCGCTACCATAGACCGCTATTCGCATTCTGTCTCCATGGAAAAGATCAGGATTGACTTTACATTATGGCGCAGTGTCATTGTTTTGTAGGAAAAATTCCTGAACGGGCGTCACGCAACCGGCAGATTCAACCAAAAAAAGTAGGTTACTTCACTTTAAAAGATTGCCGATGCCGGGAGGAAACGCTTAGAATCTATAATGATAATAATTTCCATAATGTGGAAATTATCGAATATTTATAAAATATTCAGTCAGTACAATAACTTAAGCAATATTTATAATGGGTAATACCCATTTTGGAATATATTTTTAAAACAAAAATGTCGTTTTTGGAACTGTTCTGTGAATTCCGGGCTGTTAAATTACGCTTCATGAATAATCAGGTTACCAATTTTGCGCGCAAACGCGGCAGACCGCCCGGACCGAACAGTCGTGCCGGCGACGGTAAGAACCAGTCGTTGATGCGCGCGCTGACTTTGCTTGAGCGCCTATCCGAGACACCGACCGGTTTGAACCTGACCGATCTTTCCTACCAGTTAGGCATGCCCGCCGCGACCGTGCATCGTTTGCTCAATACCTTCGAGGAGCTCGATTTTGTCGAGCAGGACAGCGAGCAGGGATTGTGGTTCGTGGGCATTAAAGCGTTCACCGTCGGCAACGCGTTTTTAAGCCGGCGTGATTTCGTCGCCAGCGCAAGGCCACATATGCACGCACTGGTGGAGCAATGCGGAGAAACGGTAAACCTTGGCGTGATCGATGATGGCGAGGTAGTTTTTGTCAGCCAGGTTGAATCGCGGGAGGTGATGCGCATGATCGTGAGATTGGGTAGTCGTTCACCCATTCACGCTTCGGGGGTCGGTAAGGCGCTGTTGGCAAGCATGACGGAACAGCAGGTTGCAAACATATTACAACGTCGCGGCCTTGAGCGTTATACCGACCAGACCATCGATAACCCCTCCCAGTTACGCGAAGAGCTCGAACAGGTCAGACAGCTCGGATATGCGCTCGATGACGAAGAACATGCGGTCGGCCTGCGTTGCGTGGCTTCAGCAATCTTTGATGAAAACGGGCAGGCGTTGGCGGCGATTTCACTTTCAGGGCCGAAGGCCCGGATAGTGGATAACCGTTTGAGCGAACTCGGCAATGCGGTTCGTCAGACAGCCGATGAAATTACCCAGGCACTGGGCGGTCACAGGCCGACCTGAGCTGGAACTAACGTGCCGCGTGAGCGCGGTGTAACGATTTTAAATTACGAGAGACAAGAAAATGTCAGCACAACCAGAGTTTAACCAGAAATCAGCAGAGGGCATTGAAATGTTCCCACAACTTGAAATTCCGCATACGCTGGCCGCAGGACCGGGACCGGGCAACACGGACCCACGCGTACTCGCAAGATTTGCCGCCGCCGGCGTTGCCGATCATATGCAGGCCGACGTCGTGCGTGGCATGAAAGAAGCCAAGGCCATGCTACGTGAAGTATTCGGCACCACGAATGCCTACACCTTTGGTGTTTGCGGTACCGGTTGGGACGGGCTGGATTGCGCGTTCTCGCCAATTCTTCCCGGCGATACCGTGGTCGCTTTCGTCAACGGAACATTCAGCGGTATCGACGATTTCAATATCCGACTGAAGGCCTCGACCCCGGAAGACCTGGCGGCGGATCCATTGAATCCAAAACCCGCTAACGTTGTAACCGTGAATGTACCCCACGGCGAATCGGTCACCGGCGACATCGTCGAGGCTGCACTTGCCGAGCACAAACCGATGTGGGCATTCATGGCACACTATGAAACCGGCAGTGGCCGCGTTAACGATATCGAGGGATTTAATAATGCCTGTGCCAAACACGATGCCATGGGCATTGTCGATGCGGTTTCCAGTCTCGGGATTGGTTATTTCAATATCGATGACTACCAGGCAGTAACCACCTGGGCCTCCTGTCCGCAAAAAGGGATTCTCGGATTACCCCTAACCTATGCCCCGGTCAGTTTTAACGACAGGGTTATCGATCTGCTCAAGCAGCGCGGTTGCTATAGCTACGTGCATCACCCGATCCTGGAAGCGCGTCACTGGTGTATCGCCGATGGCCAGGATGTCGAAACCGCAGCCTACCACCGCACACATTCGGGTTACGCGGTTGCCTCTTTCCACGAAGCGCTGCGCCTGTTACTACTGCACGGTCGCGAAAAGAAGGCTGCCGATTACGTCTTTTACGAAAAAGGCTTGAGCAACGCAATCGAAGCTATGGGCTGCAAGGTAACTTCGAATATGCCGAGCCTGGTGGTTTTCGATCTTCCTGCAGCGTTCGAAGGTAAGGAAAAAGAACTGGTTACCGGCTGTCGCTCGGCCGGCTTCGCGATCTGGAACACGCTCTCCGAGCCGGCGCAGATTCGTATTGGAATCCTCAACCAGCTTACGCATGAAACCATAACCGATATCGTCGGTCGCTTTGCCGATGCGATGATTGAAATGGGAGCCGGGGTGGATAAGGGCCAGGTACTGGACGATTTGAACAGCTATCTTGCCAGTCGTTAAAATTGGCGAACAACCTGGAAACGCCGGCAAAAGCCGGCGTTTTTTTTGCCTGTCCGATTACTTGCAGCCCGGGCAGTGCTTGAGATCGACATTACCCCCGGTAATGACGACTCCGACGCGTTGTCCCTGAAATAGCTGCTTGTTGTTGAGCATGACTGCCAGCGGCACCGCGGACGAGGGTTCGATTATGATCTTCATGCGCTCCCAGGTCAGGTACATGGCGTCGAGAATTTCGTCCTCGCTGGCGAGCAGTACATCGCTAACAAAGCGGGAAACAAAATGCCAGGTGCGCGGACGCAAGTTGGTTTTCAAACCATCGGCAACCGATTGCTGCGCATCTCGGGTAACGATTTCCCCGGCCTGAAAGGAGCGGTGGGCGTCATCGGCCTGGGCAGGCTCGGCCGCATATATCTTTGTCTGCGGTGATAACGTCGATAATGCCAGGCAGGTTCCGGAGATCAACCCACCACCACCAATCGGGGCGACCACGGCATCGAGGTCGCCGATGTCCTGGTGCAGTTCCAGCACGCAGGTTGCCTGCCCGGCGATAACGCGCGGGTCATCATAAGGATGAACGACGTTGGCCCCCGATTGCGCAACCTCCTTTTCCAGGGTTGCCTCGCGCGCGGCCTGCGTGGGTTCGCATTCGATTATGTTGCCACCGTAACCGCGCACCGCGGCTTTCTTGGTTGCGGGCGCATTGTGGGGCATCACCACGGTTGCATCGATACCGCGCAGCGCGGCGGCAAAGCTGAGCGCTCCCGCGTGATTACCCGACGAGTGCGTGGCAACTCCGTTCGCGGCATCGGCGTCGCTCAGGCCAAACACCGCGTTACTCGCACCGCGGGCTTTAAAGGCGCCGACTTTTTGCAGGTTTTCACATTTGAAAAAGATCTCGGCGCCGGTTAACTGGTTGAGGTAACTCGAAGTCAGTATCGGGGTGCGATGAATGTAGGGCGTGATGCGCTCATGCGCTGCAACTACGTCGTCGAATGTCGGGATATCCATGTGCTGGCGGCCTCGCCGGTTGGTGAACGCAGAAGGCCTTATAATGCCACAGAATCTAAACTATCTTGATATTGGAAACACGAATTTGAAAACGGTTGCCGCTTTGCATTGAAACATTCAGCTTGAGATTCATGAAGTCTGCATAAGATTTAACCAGCGAGAACCGGGCCAAGGGCCCATCGTTGTCGTCGATGTTATTACCATTATAGAAGTCCTTGAACATGGTCTTCAGTTCGTCACTGGTAAGCGACTTCGACATCGGGTTTTCGATTTCAAGCGCACAGTATTCAGCCCCGATTTGAACCTCGATCCTGATTTCCGATCCCATCGGGCTTTGCGAGATCGCGTTCGTAACCAGGTTCGCGAGTAAATGCTCCATCCACTTGGCATCCACCAACAGGGTCGGCAGCTTTTGCGCGGGTAACTGCAGCATGATTTCTTTTTGTTCCGCATCTTGCCCAAGCTTTGAGCATACCCTGTTAAGCAGCTTGGAGAATTTAATTTCGCTAATCACCAACTCGAATTCACCCTGATCACATTGGCATTGTTGCAGCAGGTTCTGGATCAATCGATTCAGGTGGGTGTTGGAGTCGATACTCTCCTCGTGCTCGTGCTCGTCCACGGACAATTTTGGATTGATCCTGCGTTTTACCAGAGACTGGATTCGTGCGTGCAAATCATCGCAGGAAAACGGTTTGACCAGGTAGTCATCGGCGCCCTGTATCAGGGCAGTTACCCGGTCATGGATTTGATCACGCGACGAAAGTATCAGTATCTCAACCTCGCGATCCAGTTCTCGTATTTCATGCAGCACCAGCAGGCTGGATTCCTTCGGTAACATCAAGTCGAGAATAATGACGTCATAGTCGCGACTCGATGCATAGGTGATCGCCTGGGTGCCATCGGCTACCACATCGACCGCGTAACCGAATCCCTGCAATCCGGAGCTCATCGAATTTTGTAACCTGGCTGAATCTTCTACCACGAGTACTTTCATGGTTTTGTTGTAGCGGACGAATCTGAAGATTGGCTTAAGATAGCTAACTAAATTCAGGCTAAATCGACCTTAAACCCGGGATATAGCTAATCTTTTCCCGTCAGAAATAATAGGCCCGGAGTTTTACGAATTCAGCTTTTAGCAGTCGGGTAGCTTCGCATCACGCTGATCCCGGCAAACAGTTGCAGCATTTCGGGATTATCGATGAACGATATATTGTATGGATGCTCGCAGATGATCTTGTCGTAATGATTGCTTGCAGGCATGGTTTCGACCAGCTTTGCGATCTTGCCCCAGAGCAGCAGCGTGACGCGGCGCGATGAATTATTGGCGATCAGGGCAAGCAGGCGCTCGAGAAACTGTAGCCAGTATCGTGCTTCATGTGCGGGTTTGCGCTCGGAATGCAGCACCGGGGTCGCGTTCAGCATTAAAAATCCGGCGTTTTCGAGATTCTGGAACAGTTCGGGCAGGGTCTGGATCAGGCCATGCTTGTCGAGCCTTGCGATCG
>Ga0224508_10003591_pt1 | contig 12813 bp, 17 predicted proteins | sample SF_Jan12_sed_USG_4_FD_170157 | JGI IMG/M metagenome (GOLD analysis project Ga0224508, IMG submission 170157) | Sediment microbial communities from San Francisco Bay, California, United States - SF_Jan12_sed_USGS_21 | ecosystem: Environmental > Aquatic > Marine > Sediment | place: USA...
GACAACTGGCATGGACGAGGAGGTCCTTGATGTGGATCTTGTCGAGTCCCAACTAGCTCGCCCACCCTCGGCCATGCCGGTTGCTTGGGCTGGGGCCCCAAGCAACATCGTGATGAGGCCGGGAACCCACAGGGTTCCTGCGCCGAAGAGCCAGACAACTGGCATGGACGAGCAGGTCCTTGATGTGGATTTTGTCGAGCATCTGGCGAGCGTAGCTCGCCAGATGAGCCAACGGCCAACCGCCGACCATCGAGAATCGGTGGGTGGTCGGCGGTTCGCGGTCGGCGGTTAGCTTGATCGCGTGAATACCGTCCTCGCACTTCTCGGCATCGGGCTCTACGTGGCTGTGGGAGTCCTGTATATCGCTAGCGGGTTGGTGATGCCGTACCCGTGGGTGTTCGGTATGTGGGCGCTGTGGTTGGTGGGGTGGGTCCTAGTCGTCCGGGTGGTGCAAGCGTCTCCGCCGTGGACGTCGGCCGTGGCGGTGGCGGCCGTGGGTTGTGGGTGATCATCGTCCAGTTTGGGAGTTGGCTGTTCGACGAGACCGCCTAGCCGAACTCGTACCCATCCGTGCACACGCCTGGCGACGTATAGAGACCGTGACTTCTTTTAGGCTTGCCTCGTGACTCCACCACTCACCCTCGTGACCGGGGCCACCGGCTACATCGGGGGACGCCTGGTTCCCCGGCTTCTCACAGAGGGACATCGGGTCCGGTGTTTGACTCGAGACCCGACCAAACTCGCTCTCGACCCCTGGGTTGATCAAGTGGAAGTCGTCCGGGGCGATGTCCTCGACCCTTCGACGTTGACGGCCGCGCTCGAGGGATGCGACTACGCCTACTACCTGGTTCACTCCATGGGCAGCGCCGACGATTTCGGCGAAGCCGACCGGACCGGAGCGAAGAACTTCCAGGAAGCGGCCGACGAAGCCGGGCTCCGAAGAGTCGTGTATCTCGGCGGACTGGGCCAACCCGCCGAGGAGAAGCTCTCCAAGCACCTCAAGTCCCGCCAGGAAGTTGGTCGATTGCTGGCAGGTGGGACAACCCCGGTAACCGAGCTCAGAGCGGCCGTGATTATCGGCTCAGGCTCGGTCAGCTTCGAGATGCTCCGATACCTCACTGAAGTGCTTCCCATCATGACCACGCCCAAATGGGTTCGGACCAAGTGCCAGCCCATCGCCATTCGCAGTGTCCTGGAGACGTTGACTGCCGTCCTCGACGACGAGCCGGTGAACCGCATCCTGGAAGTGGGGGGCCCTGAGATCATCACCTACGAAGACATGATGCAGATCTATGCTGAAGAGGCTGGGCTGCGGCGCCGCATCATTATCCCGGTCCCCGTCCTGAGCCCCACCTTGTCGTCTCGCTGGGTTGGGCTGGTTACGCCCTTGCCGGTGGGAGTCGCCCGGCCGCTCGTCGACAGTCTCAAGAACGAGGTGATCGTCACCGACGACACCGCCCACCGACTCTTCCCAACCAAGCCGATCGGATACCGGGAAGCCGTCCGCCTCGCCCTGGAGCGCACCACCGGGCGCGCCGTAGAAACCCGCTGGAGTGACGCCGCTACCAGCCCGGCCCGGCCGGTGCCATCCGACCCCTCGTGGGCGGGTGGATCCCGGTTTGAGGACGAGCAAGTGGCGACATCCAATGGTTCTCCGGACGATGTGTACTGGGCCTTTTCGCGTATCGGCGGAGACATTGGCTACTACGGCTTCGGCTGGGCATGGCGGGCGCGAGGGCTGCTCGACTCACTCGTCGGGGGCGTCGGCCTCCGACGCGGTCGCCGTCATCCCGAGGACATACGGCCCGGCGAAGCGCTCGACTTCTGGCGGGTCCGAAGAGTGGAGCCGGGTACGTCACTGCTCCTCGAAGCCGAAATGAAACTCCCTGGCGACGCGTGGCTGGAGTGGCTGGCCGAAGCCGACGGCGAAACAACTCGGCTCACCCAACGAACCACATTCGTGCCCCGCGGGCTCCTGGGCCGCCTGTACTGGTATGCCCTTGTCCCGTTTCACAAACTGATCTTCGGCACCATGGCCCGTCGGATCGCGGCGGCCGCCAGCCAACGGACTCCCGAAAGGACTCGCGCCTGATGTCATCCAGGACCGGATCGAGTCTCGTACTACTCCCGTGACCACCGTCACCGCCATCGAAGCGCGCTTCAAGAACCTGCGCAGATGGAACATCAGCATGGGGGCCTTGCACGCCGTCCAAGCTCTGCTGGTCTTATTTCTGGCCAACGACTTCGCTCTCCCCGTCACAGCCACATTCCTGACAGACGCCCCGGGTGCCAACGCCCCCGAGATCACCAAGCTGTTTGAGATCCGGATCGCCTGGGGAGTAGCCGCCTTCCTCTTCTTGTCGGCGGCCGCCCATTGGATCATCGCTTCGCCTCGCGTGTTCGGCTGGTATCGCAAGAACCTGCTGCGCGACCGCAACTATGCCCGCTGGATCGAGTACGCCCTCAGCTCATCCCTCATGGTGGTGCTCATCGCCACCCTCCCCGGCATTACCGATGTCGCCGCTCTCGGAGCCATCTTCGGTGTGAACGCCGCCATGATCCTCTTTGGCCTGCTCATGGAGCACTACGAGACGCCCGGGATGCCCGATTGGCTCTCGTATTGGTTCGGCGTCCTGGCCGGTGCCGTCCCGTGGATCGTGATCGGTGTCTACATCTGGGGCCCGGGAAGCGAAGGCAGCCCCCCGACCTTCGTGTACGCGATCTTCGCCACGCTGTTCGTCTTCTTCAACAGCTTCGCCATCAACATGGTGCTGCAGTACCGGAAGACGGGCCGCTGGGCCGACTACCTCTTCGGCGAGAAGGTGTACATCGTCCTCAGCCTCACCGCCAAGTCGGCGCTGGCCTGGCAGGTATTCGGCGGGACTCTGGCGACCTAGCCGCTACCAGCCGAAGGTTCCCGGCCCTCCCTTGAAGGGTCCAACGATGCTGCTGGTGATCCAACCACCGTAGAAGTCACCGGCCTGGGCTTGTACCTGCTCTTCTCCGACGAAACAGGCATCAACTCGCCCGGGGTAGAAGGCAACCATGCCGGTGAGTGACTCGAAGCCGGGTGACGGTTCCAGATAGGTCCAAGCAGCATCGATCGATTCGGAATCGCCGACCCGCAGCGAGTAGTAGGAGGCTGTGCCCTTGAACTCACAGAACGTACTGGTTTCGGTCGGTTGGAGAACTCCGGGCTCAATGTCGTCGAGGGGGACATAGACCACGGGTGGGTGACTCGTCTCCAACACCCGAACCGCTCGCGTGGACCGGGCGACGTCACCGCCCGCGAACTCAACGCGGATCGGATCCGAGACCGGCTCGACCCGAGGGGGGCGCGGATAATCCCACACGGATTCCTGTCCGAGACCGGGTGACACGGGCTGCATGCCGGCAGCGTAGAGACGGGGATGCGGCTATTCGAGCAAGCGGATGAAACAGTAGACGCCCTCGAAGATCCCGAACACCGGCCATATGCCCCAGATGATGACCCAGTAGTAGAACGTGTTCTCGCGGAAGCCGAGAGCGCGGTCCCAGATGAAGAAGTAGATGGCGGTGTACCAGAACGGGACCGACGCGGCGAGCGCCAATAAGAACCCCCAGCGCTCCCCCATCACCATCCCGACACTTCCCGCCACCTGCAGCGGGGCCAAAAAGAAGGGATCGGCCCAGGCCGAACCTTGGTTGAAAGCAAAGTAGGCGGTGGGGTCGGTCTTGTCCGGTGTCCCGCCGTAGACGTTCTTGATGGTCCACGGGCTGCGGGGCCTGAACACCGCCACCAGCTGCACGGACCCGAGGAGCCCGACGAGTACCAGGCCGGTGACGGCTACGACCCAGGTCAGAGCCGTTACTTCCATGATGACCTCCTCATGTGGAGAGCGACCCGCCTGCGGCGATGAGGGTGATCAACCCCATGACTCCCCAGACGACCAGGAAGACGATCCCCACTCGGACATTCCCGGGAGCACCCACCCGCAGCCCTCGCCGCATCATGATCGCTCGAGTTACGATTCCCCGGCCGGCGAAGTAGACGTACATGCCCCCTCCTACCAGGCCGAAATACGCCCACGTCGCCTGATCGAACACGAGCAGGACCCCGGCTACGAGCATGGTCCACAAGGTGAAGGCATCCCACCGCGCCTCCCCCTGAACGTCGGCCCAATAGGTGGGCTCGACATCGGACTCAGCCTCCATGACGCCCAACCTCACCGCGGTATCGGGTGCCAACCACGACAACGTTTGGCCCCCCCAGGCAATCAGTGAGAGGCCGATAACCACGAAACCCCAGTAGATCATCTCTGCTCCTCGGCGGCTACCCGACCAGCATTCGTCGCCGACAGCGATTCCGCCAAAGGCCAAAGTCCATATTCGGCCGGGTCTAGGTGTAGAGCTGGACGTCGGCCTCTCTCATCACGGCCATGAACGTCAGGTACTCGACAACCAGCAGGCCAGAAAATGCGAACTCGTCCTTGTCGACCTTGAAGTGCTGCATCGACGGGCCACAAACGTAGATGGTGGCCCCCAGTGTGAGGAGCTGGGCCAGCTTTTGTTGGGCGGCGATGTGCCCAGTCTTGGCCATCCCGGCTGCCGCCAACCGGCTGAAGGGCCTCGCCCATCCTCGCAACTTGGGCCGGTAACCGCGGGTCAGGACACGTACCGCAGGACCCTGTACGAAGAGGGACACATCCATGCCTTCCAGGGCGCCGGCCAGGGCGAAGCCGAGCGGGGACAGCAACTCCTCCAGACCGGCGTCGGAGATGACTACCGCCAGACTGGACTTGGTCGGTCTCTCCGACCCCTTCTTGATCAAGAATCGCCGCCCCGCCGGCACGACTTCCGAGGCCAGCAATTCATGGCCGGTGGAGTCGGTCCAGGCGGCCACATCCAGTTCTATCGGCTTGAAGTCGTCGGTGATGAGCTCGAGGACCTCTCCCTCCGCCATGCCCGCCAGCTCGCGCTCGGCGTCGTAGACCACGAATGTGGTGATGGTCTTGCCGGTTCGATCGATGGCCTCTGTGATTGCAGTAGCCGTCATGCGATTTCCCCCCTTCCAGGTCGGCTACACCCATCTCACCAGATCGGGTCGGCCTCGCCCAGAGTCGATAGTCATCCCGTGTGACACCACCAGGAAAAGGTAGAAACCACCCCCTCGGCTCTCGCTATCGGAGGTGGGCTCCGCCGTTGAGGCGTTGGATCTCCCCGGTGATGAAGTCGTTGCGAATGAAGTGGAGGACGGCCTCGGCCACCACCTCGACGCCCCCCACTCGCTCCAACGGAGTCTGGCTGGCCAGACGCTCGGCGTAACCCTCCTCGGCATCGGCTGGGGGAAGGATCACCCCCAGGGCAACTGCGTTCACCCGGATGCGGGGAGCCAGCTCGCTGGCCGCCGCCTTGGTGAAGGTATCGATGCCGCCTTTGGCGATCGTGTAGCTGAAACGAGGGTCGCGATACGGTCGCTCGGTTTTCCAATCGGTGACGTTGACCACCGCCCCGCTCCGATCCGCAGGCAGGGCGCGGGCGAATGCCTGGGTCAGAAAGACCGGTGCGGTCAGATTGAGTGCCAGAGTCCGGTTCCATTGGTCAAGGGATACATCGACCAGCCGATCACTGGGGAACCCGGCCGCACTGTTGACGAGGATGTCGGCGGGTTTCTCCAGCAACGTGGCGATGGATGCCGGGTCGCTCAGGTCGGCCCGGCGCAGTTCAACGTCGGCACCGAGGCTGCGAGCTTCCTCCGCCGTGTCCTCCGCCGCCCCCACCGAGGAGTTGTAGTGGAGCACCAGATCGGCACCGGCACCGGCCAGGGCAAGCGCAACTCCCTTGCCCACACGGTGAGCTCCTCCCGTGACGAGTGCCCGGCTGTTCGAAATGTCCACGGCCAGGAGAGTAACCGGCCACCAAATGAGATTGGAGCCGGGGGCAAGCCGCTATTCTCCTGCCGTGCAGCCGAACCCCGACCCAAAGCCCGGCCGCTGGATTCTTCCCGTTGTCATCGTGGCAATGATGGGATTCGCGTGGCTGTTCATCAACGCCGCCGAGGACCCGACAATCAGCCCGTCGGACACCACCACTTCTGCCGGCAGCAGCACCACGACCACCACTCTGCCTACCGTTACCTCGACCACACTGGCCGCCCTGCCCGATGACGTTGTCGCCTACCGGCTCGCCATCACCCAGGCCGGGACCGCCATGACGGCCCTTCAACAGCGAGTGGTGCAGGCCAATAACGATTGGGATACACGCACCGTCGGATTCCCCGAGACCCTGTCTTCCCTGCAAGGACTGGACACTGAGATCAAGGCGTGGCGAGCCGGGATCGACGCCATCGAGATTCCGACGTCGTTCAGCGAGTACGAAGGATTCCACGCGATCATGGCTGCGGCTGCCACCGAAGTGTCTCGCACTTCGGGCACCATTGTCCCTGGTCTGCGAGCGCCCGACACCGGTGAGCTCCGTGCGGCTGCCGTTGCTGCTTTCAATGAGGCCGTGAGCCAATACGGCACCCAGGTCGACACCATTGCCGCTTACGTCCCCGGTGGAAATTCCTAGACTGAAGCCTGGATTGGGCAGGGGCCCCCGCGCCCTATAGTGCCCGCAACCATCTGCAACTGAGGGAGTCGAATCGTGCCGTATCGCGCAGAATACATCTGGATTGATGGGTCAGAACCGACCCAACAGCTTCGCTCAAAGACGATGGTCCTGGCCGACGGAGCCGAGCTGCCGATTTGGGGGTTTGACGGCTCGAGCACCAACCAGGCGCCCGGCAGCGAGTCCGACTGCGTGCTGAACCCGGTCAAGACGATTCCCGACCCCATCCGTGGCGGGGACAACCTGTTGGTGCTGTGCGAGGTGCTCAACACCGACCTGACCCCCCATTCCTCCAATACCCGGACTGCCCTGGTTGAGGTGGCCGACCGGTACGCCTCGCATGATCCGTGGTTCGGTATTGAGCAGGAGTACACGTTCTTCAAGGACGGACGGCCTCTCGGCTGGCCGCAGGGCGGGTTCCCGGCTCCCCAGGGCGGCTACTACTGCGGGATCGGTGACGATGAAGTGTTCGGTCGGGATGTGGTCGAGGCTCACACCACTGCCTGTATCGAGGCCGGTTTGCAGATCTCGGGAACCAACGCGGAAGTGATGATGGGTCAGTGGGAGTTCCAGATTGGACCCCTCGGTCCGGTGGAAGTGTCCGATCAGATCTGGCTTGCTCGCTGGTTGTTGTACCGCATCGGTGAAAACTTCGCGATCTCAGCGACGCTCAATCCCAAGCCGATCAAGGGTGACTGGAATGGTGCCGGGGCTCACACCAATTTCTCTACCAAAGAGATGCGTGAGAGCTACGACCCGATCATCGCCGCCGCCGAAGCCCTCGGCAAGGCCCATGACGAGCACATCAAGAACTACGGAGCAGGCATCGACCAGCGGCTGACCGGTCTTCACGAGACCGCCCCCTGGACCGAGTACGCCTACGGCGTGTCCGACCGGGGAGCGTCGGTGCGCATCCCCTGGCAGGTGAAGGTCAACGGCAAGGGGTATCTCGAGGACCGGCGTCCCAATGCCAACATGGACCCCTACGTCGTGACCCGCCTCATCACCGAAACCGTCTGCTCAGCCGCCGAAGGCTAGGCAGGACTCAGAGAGCTGCTCGCAGCTCGTCGGCGGCCATCGCACCCTCGAACCGGGCCGTGACGATCCCGTTCTCGTTGATCACGAACACCCACGGCTCACTGGGGAGGCTCCACCCGTCCAGCCCGGCGGCGGGAGCCAGGTGGGCCGGGTCGGGCTGGAAATCGGGCTCGGTGAGGCCGGTATAGACCTCGACGTGCACGAAATTGGTGTCGGGATAATCGTCGGCCATGCTCTTAACCAGGTCCAGGAGGGGCCCGCAGGCTGCGGTCACGCAATAGGCCGGCGTGCTGAAGACAAGCACCGTCGGCCTGCCGGAGGCCAAGGCGTCGGGTAGCGAGATTTCGTAGAACCGGGGATCCGGCATTGGGTCGGTCGTGAGCTCGGCGTAGGGGAATTCGGCCAGGGTTGGCGTATCGACCACGGGAGCCCGGTCACCGATGTTCGGGCTGAAGGTCTCTTCTAGGACGTTCACGGCGGCCGGCGCCAAGGTGTCGCCATTCTCCGGTTGGACGGTGATCTCCCACGTTCCCGGGCGATCGAATTCGAACTCGACGCGATAGAGGCCGACAACGTCTTCGATAATCCAGGTGAAGATGCCCGGCGCCGACTGGGTATCCGCCGGATCATCAATGGGGTTGGCGACGAGGTCGACACTGATGTCGGGTGACCCGAGGCGGGCCCCATCGGGCTGGAGAATGCCAACCAACACCCGGGAACTGCCCGTCCCGACGTCCCGATTGGCCACGATCCCGAAACTGTCCTCCGGGAACGAAGGTTCGGCACTCCCGCCACAGGCTGACACGAGGAGGCCGGCGACCGCAAGCCAGGGGAACATGCGTCTATGCATCGCCTACCTCCAGGGCCGATAGCGTTCCATCGGCCAGGGTGGTGTAGCCAACGCTCACCGGGGCCCCGCTCACCATGTGGTCACGAACGTGGTCGATCGGGGCGGTTCCGGCAAAGAGCAATCCATCTACGGGTACGAAGATCGCGTCGGTCCCATCGCTCAGCCTGACGGTGAAACTGGAGACCGCTCCGAGGGTCCCCTCCACGTCAATAACCACACCCTCGACCGAACCGGTCGGTTCCAGTTGGTTGGCGGGGTCGGCCGGCTGCTGCATGGTGGTAGTCGAGGCCGGACCGGGGTCGCGTGGGGGAACTGTCGTTGTTACCGAGGAGGCCTCACTTGCCGACAAGGTCGGCTCGGCAGCCGAGGTGACATCGCTCGCCGAATCCGATGAACAGGCCGTCAGCGTGAGGGTGACTGCAAGTATCAGCGCGCGGACAGGAGGGGAGCGCAGAAGCATCACGTAGCACGCTAGTGCCACCCGATCGCTAGGCCATCCCGGCCCGGCGCGCCACAATGCGTGCCCATGGACACGCTCGCCTCGCTCTATGCCGCCACCGCTGAAGGGATTTTCCCCCCGCCAGATGGCACGATCCTCGTAGTGCCGCCGCCCACTCCCCTCGATGTCGAAGCCGTCGTGGAATTCACAGCTTCGGCCGTGGTGGCCACCGGCCTGACCGAATCGGACGTTCTCTCCCAGCCCGTTGACGCCTACGGGGAGGTGGTTTCTCCCGACTTCCTGCGATGGCTGGCCGGGCCGGGCGGGATCATCGGCTGCCACGACTCCGTGCTCGTCCGCCGCGGGACGGGACGGGCGTCGCTGCCGGTTCGCACCGACCTCGACGACCACCCGCGGGTGAAGGCGTCACGCAAGCGCCGCACCCAGGTGACCGTCTATGGCGACGAACGAGGGCTCGTGACGGTCGGGCGAGGGCTGGCCGACCGCTGGGAGGTGAGCGTCGAACTGCTCGGCGACACCCGCCACGGCCAGGGAGCTGGGCGGGCCCTCATCGCCGAATCGGTCGGACATGTACCAGATGGTGAGCCGGTGTTCGCCTCGGTGGCGCCCGGCAACGCCGCATCGCTGCGAGCCTTTCTGGCGTGTGGATTCACGCCGATCGGCGCCGAAGTGGTCCTCCACCCCGACCGCTAACTAGTCAGCTCAACCCCAGGAGCCTCAACTTCCCACCACTTCCTGCCGATAAGAGCCTTCTGAATCACAGAATGGGGGACGACCATGGTGATAAAGACGCTCTTCGTCAACACCATGCCACGCCGCCTTGCCGAGGACACCGTCACTCAGGAGGGCGGCGTTATTCGTGCCCGGAGCACCCCCAAGGTTCAGCCACCCGAGTGGAATCCGCTCCTTGAGCTCGATTCAGAAGAACGGTTGCACCGCCGGATGGCCCAATACCACGCCGCCGAGGAAGCCGACGTCCCTTCGGGGATGGAAGGCAACTACTACCACTAGGCACCAGCTACCAGCTACCAGCTACCGGCTACCGGCAAAGAGGGACGTCGCGGTTGGCGTCCGACTGTTTCTCCCCCCGGAGGGGGGAGTACGGCGCAGCCGGGAGGGGGGCGCGCCCTCCGGCCCTTCGGGCCACCTCCCCCTACGGGGGAGGAAACCGGGAGCTATCGAGCCGCGATGGTTTCGATTTCTACCGATACACCTTTGGGGAGGGCGGCAACCTCGACGGCTGAACGGGCCGGAGGATCGCTGTCGAAGAAGGATCCGTAGACCTCGTTGACGACGGCGAAGTCGCCCATGTCGGCCAGGAAGATGGTTGCTTTGAGGACGTCGGAGAACCCGAGACCAACGTCGGAGAGCAAGCCACCGATCTGTTCCATGACCTGCTGAGCCTGGTCGGCGGTGCTGCCGGCGGGATTCCCTTCTCCGTCGAGGGCAATCTGACCGGAGAAGAAGACGATCCCGTTGCCCTCCACGGCTACCGAATATGGACCGAGAGCAGCGGGGGCGGACGGAGTTGAAAGTACTTGTTTAGGCATGGCAAGAGGCTACCCATCCGACCATCGACTCACATCCTTCGCTTTGAGCACCCGCCGATGCCCGCAAAACGAAACCGCCGGCTCTCACCGACGGTCTCTGACTGTCAACTGTTAACTGTTAGCTGAAGCTGCTGCCGCAGCCGCAGGTGCGACTGACGTTGGGGTTGTTGATGGCGAACCCGGCGCCTTGCAAACCGTCCTGGTAATCGACTTCGGCGCCCTCGAGGTGAGGAGCGCTGTCGGAGTCGACCACGACCTTGACGCCATCGAACTCGGCTACCTGATCGGCATCGGCAAAGTCACCGTCGAAAAACATCTCGTAGGAGAAACCGGAGCAGCCACCGGGCTTTACGGCAACGCGGAGCGCCAGCGAGGTGTCGCCCTCCTGCTCGAGCAGCGATTTCACCTTGGCGGCCGCGGGTGGGGTAAGCGTGAGCATGTAAATGGTCTCCTGTCCGGATGGATGCAACATTATACGCCACCTTTTGAAACATCTGTATGGATAGATATATGCCCCCCGATACCCTCTGGCTCGGAAATGACAACCACGAACGACATCGAACAAGCCCTGCGAGGCGTCGTCGACCCCGAATTGGGGGGTGACGTCGTCGAGCTCGGGATGGTCAAGGGCATCGAGCTGGCCGACGGCATCGCCACGATCAAAGTGGCCCTCACCATCGCCGGCTGCCCGATGCGCACCCAGATCGAGGGTGACGTAAAGCGCAAAGTCGGCGCCCTGCCCGACGTGGACTCCGTGGCCGTCGAAATGGGCGAGATGACCCAGGAGGAACGCTCCGAGGTGATGTCCAAGGCTCGTTTCAAGGCTCGCGAGGACGCCGAGCCGACCATGGTCGACCCCGTCACCCGCGTCGTCGCCGTCAGCAGCGGCAAAGGGGGTGTCGGCAAGTCCTCGGTGAGTGTCAACCTGGCTCTTGCCCTCGCCGACCAGGGTTTCTCCGTCGGCCTCCTCGACGCCGACATCTGGGGCTTCTCGATCCCGCGCATGCTCGGGGTGGGCGCCGACCGGCTTGAAGCCAACGAGGACGGCAAGATCGTTCCGCTCGAAGCCCAGGGTCTCAAGCTGGTCTCGACCGGCCTGTTGGTCGACGATGAGGACAAGGCCCTCATGTGGCGGGGCCTCATGCTGTCCAAGGCGCTCGAACAGTTCCTCAAAGATGTGGCGTGGGGACAGGTCGACTACCTGGTGGTCGACATGCCACCGGGCACCGGCGACATTCAGATGGCCCTCTCCCGGCTCCTACCCCAGGCCGAGATGGTGGTGGTGACTACCCCGCAGAAGGCGGCCCAGAAGGTAGCTGCTCGGGTGGCCGACATGGCCCGCCGCAGCTTCATGCCGGTGATTGGCGTCATCGAGAACATGGCCGGGTTCACCTCCCCGTCCGGTGAACACTTCAAGCTGTTTGGCGAGGGCGGCGGTCGGGAACTGGCCAACGAGCTTGGCGTGCCGCTCATCGCTTCCATACCCCTCGACCCGTACATGGTGGAAGGCGGCGATGATGGAGCCCCGGTCGTCCGGACCCACCCGACATCCCCGGCCGCCCAGGCGATGACCGAAGCCGGCAAGCGAATTGTCGAACTGGTGCCCCCGGCGGAGGACGAGACGTGCACCGCCCGCATCGACCGCTTGGTGGAGGGCTTGAAAGCGATCGGCTGACCGGTCCGCGTCGGACACATGCCACCGAGCGAGAACGGCTCGACCGTCGGGGTAGGATCGGCCGGACACGGGTGGCCAACACGCTCCCCAGAACCAGAAGGAGTGAGCGATGTCAATCCTCACCGTTTTCGACCTCTCGTCGATGACCAAAGACAGTTACGACAAGGCCGTTCAGGGCCTGGCCGAGGCCGGCCAAGGATCCCCGAACGGGCGGCAATACCACGTTGCGGGCGCCAAGGAAGACGGCAGCATCATCGTGGTAGACGTGTGGGACTCGGGTGAGTCACTGGCGGCCTTTGCGGAAACCATGGTTCCCGAGTTGCAGAAGGCCGGGGTATCACCGGTGGAGCCTGCGGTGTATCCCGTCCACAACGTGATCGTGGGGTAGCCCAGAGGGCGGCCAGGTTCACCCCGATCTCGGTCTCGCCATCCCCGGCCCCTAATCGGTCGGCCGGCCCTCAGATCTACATCTTGCCAGGCACCGCGCGGTCGAAAGCCTCTACGAAGCCACGGAGCCGGCAAGGCACAATAGATGGGAAGGAAAGGTCGGTTTAGCGCAGGCAGTCAGGCCTAGATTGGCAACCGGAGCTCAAAGGGGGCAACGATGCGACACCACCGATCGAACGCAGTCCGCTTGTCGGCAACACTGATT
>Ga0224508_10003592_pt1 | contig 12813 bp, 9 predicted proteins | sample SF_Jan12_sed_USG_4_FD_170157 | JGI IMG/M metagenome (GOLD analysis project Ga0224508, IMG submission 170157) | Sediment microbial communities from San Francisco Bay, California, United States - SF_Jan12_sed_USGS_21 | ecosystem: Environmental > Aquatic > Marine > Sediment | place: USA: California...
GCTGGAGCAGATGAGGATGAAGGTATTGACCGCGGTGACCGGAATGTTGAGCACCTCGCCGGGTAGCGGCCACGTGTTCCCCGCCCCGAAGCGGAGGATGATGTAGGAGCCGATCAGGCCGGCGAAGAACATGACCTCCGAGCACAGGAAGACCCACATGCCGACTTTCTTGTCGTAGACGCCGAGGCCGCGCTCCGGAAGCCGGGCGTCCATCTCGATCGCTGCGGCTCCGACGCTCATCGCGTTGTCCTGCTCGGGTTCATGCGCTCTCCTCGCTCACGAATGGTGGGCCGGGGACACGATGTCCGGCCGCTCGTTCTGCGCCAACCAGTCCTTGTCCATGTCCGGGTGGCTGTACTCGTACGGCCCGTGGTACACGACCGGGATCTCCTCCCAGTTGCCGTGCTTGGCCGGCGACGGCGTCTGCCACTCGAGCGTGTTGGCGTTCCACGGGTTCGCCGACGCCTTCTCTCCGTGCTTGAGGCTCCAGAAGAAGTTCCAGGCGAACAGAAAGCCGCTCAGGAACAGGCCGATCGCGCCGATCGTGATCAGGATGTTGGTATCCTGCATGCCCTGGAACAGCTCGTACTGGTTGGGATCGTAGGTGCGCCGGATCATGCCGCCCATCCCGATCCCGTGCATCGGGAAGAACGTGATGTTGAAGAAGACGAAGGTGAGCCAGAAGTGAATCTTCCCGAGCTTGTCGCTCATCATGCGCCCGAACATCTTCGGATACCAGAAATAGAACGCCGCGTAGAGGGCGAACAGGCTGCCGCCGAACAGCACGTAGTGGATGTGGGCGACGATGAAGTACGTGTCGTGGATATAGATGTCGACCGGCGACGAGGCCATGAAGATGCCGCTGAACCCGCCGATGGCGAACAGCATCACGAAGCCGACGGCGAACAGCATCGGCGTGTGAAACCGGATGGATCCACCCCACATCGTTCCCATCCAGTTGAACACCTTGATGGCCGATGGCACAGCGATGATCAGCGTCGAAATCATGAAGCTCATCCCGAGCGCCGGGTTCATGCCGGACTGGAACATGTGGTGGCCCCACACGATGAACCCGAGCAACGCGATACTGATGATCGCGAACACCATGCTCTTGTAGCCGAAGATCGGCTTGCGTGAACCGTTCGCGATGATCTCCGACACGAAGCCCATGGCCGGCAGGATCAGGATGTAGACCTCCGGGTGCCCGAAGAACCAGAACAGGTGCTGCCACAGGAGCGGTTGGCCCCCCTCCGTGGGCAGGAAGAAGGTCGTGCCCAGGGTCTGGTCGAACAGCAGCATGATCAACGCGGCGGTCAGCACCGGGATGGCCAGGAGACCGAGGATCGCCGTGATGAACAGAGCCCAGATCACCAGCGGGAGGCGGAACCAGGTCATTCCCGGCGCACGCTGGTTGATGACCGTCGTTATGTAGTTGATGGATCCCAGCAGGGAGCTGAAGCCGAAGATGGCAATGCTGAGAATCCACAGTATCTGCCCGGTCGATACGCCGGATGCCTCCGGGGACGCGCTGAGCGGCGCGTACTGGGTCCATCCGGCCGCCGATGCGCCCCCGATCACCCAGAAGCTCGACAGCATGACGAGCCCGGATACGAGGAACATCCAGTACGAGATCATGTTGAGCCGCGGGAACGCCATGTCGTGCGTCCCGATCTGTACCGGAATCAGATAGTTCGCGTATACGCCCACGAGCAGGGGCATGATCGCAAAGAACACCATGAACGTGCCGTGCATCGTGACCAGCGAATTGTAGAACTCCGGCAGGATGTACCCGTCGGCCACCATCGCTTCAGGCAGCAGGTTGCCGCCCGGCATCGGCTGGTCAGGGAAGCCCAGCTGAAAGCGCAGCATTACGGCAAGCAGGCCGCCGACCGCCAGGAAGAACAGACAGGTGAACAGGAACTGAATCCCGATGACCTTGTGGTCGGTCGAGAAGATGTACTTCTTGATGAATGATTGCGGGTGCTCTTCCACCCGCACCGGGATGCCCGAAGATTCGGATGTCATCGTGGCCATGCTCGAAGCTACCTCCGGTTATTCGGCAGCGGCGTCAAGCGCCACGCCCGTTTGTTCGTCGTACCAGACGTCGAACGCATCCGCCTCATGCACGACGACACGGGCCCTCATGCGGTAATGCCCGAGACCACAGAGTTCCGCACATGCGATCTGGAACTCTCCAGTCTCGGTTGCTTCAAACCAGATCGGGATGGTCATTCCAGGAACGGCGTCCTGCTTCACCCTCAGTTCCGGAACGAAGAAGGAGTGAATGACGTCCTCGGATTCGAGCCGAACGATGACGGGTTCCCCAACCGGAAACTCGAACCGGTTCCGAATCGTGAAGTCGTCGTCGTTCCCGAGAACCCGATCCGCACCCGGATAGATCACGTTCCACTCGAACTGCTTGGCGACGACGCCGATCGTCATCGCGTCGTCCGGAAATGAATCCGGGCTGCGAATGTCAGCCCAGATCATTCCGCTGTAGATACCCAGAAAGACCATCGTTATCGCCGGGACAGCGGTCCAGACGATCTCCGCTCCCATGTGGCCGTGCGTGTACTTCGCTTTATGCCCGTCGCGTGCCCGGTACCTCCAGAGAAACCAGAGAATACCGACCTCCACGAGGACGAATGCCACGCCGGTGATCCAGAAGATCAGCCAGAACAGATTGTCGATGTGCACGCCCTGTGTGGACGCGTTGAGCGGTAGCGACCAATCCATGTCGTATGTCTCTCTCTAGGTAATCTGTTGAGCCCGCGACGGTCAGCTCGCCGCGTGACCCTCCGGGTGCGCGAGGTCGATGGGCTCGCCCATAGGTACGGGACCGCCTGCCATGTCTTCACTGAACGAAAAATCGGCCGTGCCGGTCTCGGCGGCTCCTACCGTGACCGACTGCGTCGACACCCCAAGGGTCTCATGCCAGGCCTCGATGACGTAGTCGCCCGGCGGGAGCCCGCTGATCGTGAACGAACCATCGGCCGTTGAAACGGCGTGGTAGGGGTTGTCCGTTACGCCGATGTAGGCGCTCATCCAACCATGGACGTCGCACTTGACCGGGATCATCACCTCGGCGGAATTGAACGTGCGAGTAGTCTCCATTCCGGCACGCGGCTGGCTGATATTGAAGCCACGATTCGTCGTGGGCTGCGTGTTGATATTGTGCAGCACGGCGTCGCTGTTGCGGATCGCCAGGTCCTGTCCGGCCATCACGCCGACGACGTGCGGCTTGTACTCGCAGCCCTCCTGGTCGATCACCGCAGGCTCGGCGGGCACCGAAAACGTCATGTCGCCGAGGCCTTCCTTCACGTAGACGAATACGTCGGCCAGGCCGCCGTCGGCGCCGGCGCGGATCGACATCATCATCGGATCGGTGGCATGCTTCTCTGCACACGTCGGCTCATCCGACATGTCGATCGGGGTCCCGGCCGGAGCCGTACCCGCAAAGCTGATAGTGCCGGTGATCGTGGCCGCCACGGCCGGATCGACGGCGGGAGCCGCCGCCGGTGCGTCGGCAGCAGCATCTGCGCCCGCATCAGCACCACCAGTGTCAGCGCCGCCATCACCACCACCGCAACCAATCGTCAAGGCCGCCACGAGGGCGAGCCATGTTGAATTCATCCTGGACATTCAAGCCTCCTGTGTAATGCTCGTTGTGTGTTCAGATTCCCGAGCGCCCGCGGCTGTTTGCCGCCGCTGCGCGTTACGTACGAGTAGGAGCAACAAGCCTCCGCTGAGCAGGATCGCCACGATCGGCGCGACCACCACGTTCGAAGAGGGCGGCTCCTCGAGATACAAGTAGATCCAACTGCTGACCGAGCCTCGGTCCGGAGACTCCGCGCTCGAGCCGTCCCACGCAAACACCGCGGCGGGAATCGCTACACCCTCGGCGAGCTCGATCGCCCCTTCGGCACCAGTCCCGATGGACCGCGTAAGCACGATCTCCCAGTGGCCTTCGTTCCATCTTTCCTCGGCCGCGAGGTCACCCCCAGGCAGGGTATCGATGCGGCCCAGACCCCTGCCACTCGACTCCGCTGCCCCCGACCGGCTGTCCCAGGTCCACAACGTAACCGGGTCGTTTGGATCACCCATGAGGAAGTACGGACGCTCGCTATCGTCCGGAATCACCGCTGGTAGTTGAATGGCGAGTCCGTCCGTCATCGGAGCGTCCGGAGATAGCGGGGCGCCATCCGGATGCAACGTGTTCGCGAGTTTCGTCTGCCACTCGGTCCACGTGGTGTCCGGACTGTCTGACGGGTCACCCCAGCTGAGATGCAGGGCAACGCGTTCACCATCATGAAGAGCCCGAATCCAGATGCCGTCCACCGTCGGCGCGAAGTTACGGGGTGTCTGTATCACCTGGCCGACGAGCGGAATGAAATACGTTTCGGCCGTGCTCCACGCGTCATCACCCGGCGATGTGGGCACGTTCGACTCGACCCGGGATGCCAGGATGAGGTCGGCGGTCCGCGGCCCCAGCGTTGGAGCGAGGCTCGCCACGTAATGAGCCACATTCCACAGCTCTTCCGGACTGACCACCTCTGAGTCGACCGCATCGCTGTAGGCCGGCATGGGAGTGCCGTCGAGGCCAGTCATCATCCGCAGGTAGATTGCGTCGGCACCGCCCCCACCGTTGAACGTCCACGGTTCGGTGAGATCAGCCGCGCGGATCGGAAACTCCCGCCAGTCTTCGAGCGTCGGCGTCGACTGGCCGCTGCCCCGGCCGGAATCGCCGTGGCATTTCCAGCACTCCAGCGTCTCGAAGGCGGCTCGTCCGGACTCGATGGCTTCGGCGCCACCTCCTGGATCGGCGACGAGATCCGGCAGCTGCGGGTCCGCGCCGTCGAAGAAGCGGGAGAAGCTCTTGAGATACGCAGTCACGTCGCGACGTTCTGCATCGTCCAGGTTCGGCCATGCCGGCATCGCAGTTCCGGGCATGCCGACATCGAGCACGCGCAGGATGTCGGCATCTGTGGGCAACTCGCCGTTAGCCGTCGTTCGGATCTGGTAGCGAGCCTGCTCGAAGTCCCGCGGCCGTGGGAGCATGTATTCTGCCGCCGGACCATCACCGCGGCCCTCCACCCCATGGCACTCGGCACACCACTTGTCGTAGATGGCGCGGCCGCTCTCCAGGTCCTGTGCGGCGACCGGCACGGCGTGCACCGCCATCAGGCCGAGAGCGATTGCAGAAAACACGGGGCCGCGGAACGCGAAGGTGCTCAATGGTCACCTCCCTCGCCCGCCTCGTGCTCTTCCTCCCAGGTGCGCGGTGTCCACCCGGTCTGGTCATACATGTAGAGGATTACGGCCCAGATCTCGTTCTCCTCCAGGATGTCTTCCCAGGCAGGCATGGCCGAGTTCCAGGGCGTTCCTTCCTTCGGCAGCCCGGGGCCGCCCTTGGCGATCCTCCAGAAGACGTAGCTCTCCGTGAGCTGCGCGATCGTACCATTGCTCGTGAAGTCGGCCGGTACCGGGTTGAACCCCCCGGCGAAGTGCCCGTCGCCGTCGAGTCGATCACCATGGCAGGGCATGCAATTGCGCACGTACACGGTACTTCCGACCGCCAGGTGCTCGGACATTTCGCCCGTCGTCCGCAGCGGATTTTCCAGGCCGGCGAGCTGCAGCGACGTGCCGCGGAACGTGATGCGATTCGGCGGTGCCGGGTGCACCGATCGCAGCGACGGCGGTGCGCCGACGCTCGCGCTCACCTGCCGATAGGTCAGAAAGCCGACGAGCAACGGAAGCGCGATCAGCATCACCGTGCGCAAGACCTTCTTGTCGGCATCCACGGCTACCGTGTGGATCGGCTGTTTGAACTGCGTCCAGCGCATCTCGTCGGCGCTCACGTACAGCAGCACGCCGACCAACGCCGTGGCCATGAACTGCAGCACGACCGATGCCGGAACGGGCGCACTCTCGATGCCGATCAACGGAGGCAGGAACGCGATCCCGAACCTGAACAACAGGTAGGACCCGACAAGCAGCAGAACTGCCTGCCAGAACGGATGGCGGACTCCGCGCGGTTCGTTCATCATTCAGCTCCGCCCGCGAGATACGTGACCAGCGCTTCGAGTTCGGCGTCCGTGAGTTGCTCTCCGAAGGTGAGAGGCATGGTCCCGGCGAGGGCTTCGAAACCCGTCGCCGTGTCCGCGGCCGGATCGATGATCGAGCGGCGCAGGTAGTCGAGATCGAGTCCGGCCATGGCCGAAATCGCCGGACCGACTCCGCCTGGCGCTGCTCCGTACGCATGACAGGCCGCGCAGCCGAGCGATTGGAGGAGCGCCGCCGCATCGATGTCCGCGGGAGCCACGTCTCCATTTGTGACCGGGTCGGTAGGCGCCATCGCCGGCGGCCCATCGTCCGAGGCCGCGAGATCCGCTCCCGTGACCGTCACCTCACCGCCCTGGCTTTCGAGAAACGCCACCAGGCTCCAGATCTGGGCGTCGGACAGGGTCCGACTCATATCCGGCATGATCGCCTGAAAGCCTTCGACGACGTAGGCTCCGGGCTCGACCAGCGCCTCGTACAGGTAGTCCTTGCACGACTTCCCGGATTCGCGCGTCTCACAGGTGCTGCCGATTGACCCCAGGAGATCGGGAGCCCGGGTGCCCAGCCCGTGACACGCCGTGCATCCGCCACCGCTCCCGGCGAACAGAATCTCACCGGCGGCGACCAGCTCTTCGGGGGTGACGTCGGCGCTCAAAACGAGTTCCTCGGGAACGTCCGACTGGACCTGCGGAATCATGTTCGCCACGGCCGTATACACACCGAGCGTACCGAGCACGACGAACGCGACGGCCAGATTCGTGCGCCACATATCAGGCCTCCCCTCCTGCCTGGGCCGGCGAGGGCACGGCAATGACGAGATCGGCCGTGTCCTTGTGTGCCGGCTTCTCGGCCAACCCGCCAAGCCAGAAGATGATGGCTACGAGAGATAGGAAGATGAGCACGCACACGCTGATCATCGTGGCCGCCGGACCGAGCGCCGGCGTCGCTGCCTGGACGCTCGCATCACGGATCACTTCGTAAACGTGCCAGTGCTGGCGGATTCCGCTCCGCGCGAAGCCCATCAGCCCCATCAGCCAGGTAAACGTCACCGCCAGAACGAACAGCGCGTATTGGGAGCGAGCCGGCATCTGGCCCCATCGGATCTCTCCGCGCGACTGGGCGCCTCGGAGCATCATCACGTCCAGCACGACGACGAGCAGCATCGCGGCGAGGACCGCCAGGACCTGGTAAACGCTGAACCCGATCCGGACGATCGCGGTGACGAAGTACCCGTACACTCCGTAGAACGTGACAACGACCGCCGCGATCGCCAGCGCGGCGCCCTGGGCGATCGTACCCGACCGTGCCCAGCTCACCACGGGGATCTTGTTCGCTCGCCGATACAGCATGAACGACAGGAACGTGGTGAGGATCATCAGGTTCACCGCCGTGTTCTTCGCGCTCATCACGCCGAGCGCTCCGAGGAACGGGTGGTGCGTACCACCCATGGCGGCGATTTCATCCCTGCTTGCGATGATCGTGTGCGGGGTCGCCCATACGATGACCCCCGCCACGAGCACAATCAGCATGTACTTGACGTACGGCGTGAACCGCTCGGCCCCGGGAATGCGACCCATCCCTATCCACAGGTAGTAGTTGCCGGCAAGGAACAGCACGCCGATCAGGAAGGCCTGGATGATCCACAGCCAGCTCATGAAACCACCCATCATGGTGATTCCCATCTGCTGGTTGAATTCGTAGATCTCGCGGCCGAGGTAGTAGCCGGCAAACGGCAACACGATCAGCGCGCCGATTGCGATGAAGTTGCCGATGTAGCCCATCCAGTCGTAGTGGGCACGCTCCTCGTCGGTCTTGGCGGCCAGAAATCGGTATGCCGCGTACATCCCGACAATCGCTCCACCGAATACGACATTCGCGAGGATCCGATGGATGTTGATCGGCATCCAGGTAGCGTTGAAGATGGCGCTCCACAACTGCACCTGGTCGGGGGCCGTGTCGGCGGCGACTTCCGCCGGCGGGCTCATCATGTACGTGAGCCAGCCGTTCGCGATGAACATCACGATCGTGCCCCAGACATTGAGCAGAATCCCGAGTCCCCAGTGCCCGTACTTGGCCTTGCCGGCGCTCCAACGATCCCAGCCGTAGTAGTAGAGATAGAGCGTGAACGATTCGACGATGAACAGGGCGGCGTAGAGCCACATCGAAGGCCCGAAGATCGTGGTCAAGTAGGCCCAGAACACCGGATACAGAGACGACAGAGCGAAAGTCAGCATCGCTCCCCAGATCGCCGTGGCACTGTAGGCGATCAACAGAAGCCGAGTGAATTCCTTGGCCAGCTTGTCGTAGCGCTTGTCGCCGCCGAAGATGCCGATGGCCTCCACGACGATGGCGAACATCGGCACGCCGAGTACGAACGCGGCGAACATGAGGTGGACCTGCGCGGTGATCCAGATGGCGCCTCGGGCCCCGATGATCGGAAAGTCGCCGTAGCGGCGGATCTGTGAGGCATCCTGGGCCAGCAGCTCGCCTGCTCCGACAAGCGCGAGCAGGCCGAAAACAGCGAGAACGAGGCCGGCCCCCAAGTAGGCTCGACGGTGGCATGCTGACCCGCTCATCGATCTCTCCCGAGGAAGAACGGTCGGCGGCGCGAAAAGTCGACCGGCATCCTGCTCCGCATCTGACTCAACATCTCTGCTGTGACCTCTTCGTGTCCGTTCTGTTTTGCCCAGGATTCGACTCGGTCCACCACCACACCTCGCACGAACGACGGGATGCGGTTCACGCGGGCTTCTGCTTCGGGCGTCCAGGGCATTTCCGTCGCACGCGCATCGGATCCGTACGTCACGGAAGCGGCAGCGGGCCGAACCAGTTCGGCAGTGCCCGACGGTTCGTAGGCGCACGACTCGTCCTCGCCGAGCGGATCCCCCGTGTTCGCGTAGGCTCGCGCCCGACATCCACCGCACACTTCCCGGTATTCGCAGGCACCGCATTTTCCGCCCAGCGACGGATCGCGGAGAGAAGCAAACAGTTCCGAATCGTTCCAGATTTCCGAAAACGTGGCCCGGGTCAAATCGCCCGCGACGGCCGGCATATACGGGCAGGGGGTGACCTTCCCCTCGGGCGTGATCCGGCAATAGTGAATTCCGCACGGGCAGCGGGTTTCGTAGGTGAGCAGCGGTGAGTCGGATTCCGCTTCGTAGGCGTGGCGCATGATCTGAGGCTGACACTTCGAGCGAACCATCATACGGCCGCGATACTTGGCCTCGAGTAGCAGGAGCTCCGCCAACACGGAATCGTTCTCTTCCGGCGACATTCCGCGCATGCCCTCGCCGCGCCCCGTCTCCACCAGGAAGTAGAGGTTAAACGAGACCGCGCCCTTGTCGGCTGCCCAGTCGACGAGATCAGCCAGTTCCGCCCGATTCCCACGGGTGACGGTAGTCTGAATGATGAAGTCGAGTTCGTGCTTCGCGAGGCGATCGACGGCTGCGAGGGTTTGCTCAAGAGCCCCGGTTCCGTGACGAAATCGGTCGTGATAGGTCGGGCTCAGAGAATCGACGCTGATGGCTACACCCTGCACCCCGGCTGCTTTCAGGGATGTGATCCGTTCGTCGGTGAGTCCTATTCCGTTCGTACCGACCACGACCGTGGCGCCACCGGTACTCGCGTGCGCGGCGATCGTCTCGAGATCATCGCGCACGAGCGGCTCGCCGCCGGACAGGATGAGCATCGGAGACGGGTTAGCGGCAAGGATCTCGTCCACCACCCGCAGGCAATCCTCGGTCGCGAGTTCGGCGGCGGCTGAGTGCCAGGAGCCGGCGGAGATATAGCAGTGAGCGCACGCCAGGTTGCAGCGCTGCGTGATGTTCCAGGCGACGACGTGCGGGATCGGCACGCTCAGTCGGACTCCGCCATGAACTGTTCCATCGCCTTCTTCGCTTCCTCGGGCGTCGCCGTCTTGAAGTCCACGGGACACTTGTCGGCCGCCTCCTCCATGTCACGGATCGGACAGCGGGTGACTCCGCTTGCCTTGGCCTCCTCGATGAACTTCCTCATCTCGGGCGTGATCCCGTCGAGCCCCTCGGCCGCTGCCTGGATCTGTTTCGTCTGCAGTTCCTTGAACATGACGAGCATCGTGTCGACGTCGAACGTGTCGGCCTCGATCATCGCCTGCTTGTTCTCGTCCATCACCATCGTCGTGACTCGCCACAGTCCGTGCTCGCGTGCGAACTTCTCGACGGTGTTTCGGGCCAGTGGGCGGGCGATCAGCGGAACCGCCCTGAGACGGGCAAATCCCTCGATCGTCCACTCGACGGGGTCGGTTTCGATCCGCTCCCGGCTCTGCACGTTCCCCGTGTAGGGACACTTGGTTTCGATCATCGGTGAGTCCGGGACGGGGTCGCCGTCGCTTCCGACGACCACTGTGCGCTGCATCGCCTGCTCGGCCTTCAGCTCGGCGAGTGCCAGTTCTTCGGCCGTACCGATGCCCATGATCAGCTGCATGTGTGTCGGGAGGAGCTTGGTGATGGCTTCGTCCAGACGCTCATTCGTGACGATGGGCAGCTCCTCGGGCGTCACGACGGGTGCGTCGCCGGTGCCGTTGCTGGACCCGTTGCCACTTGCCACCGCCTCCATCTTGCTCGGCCCGTCGACAAACGCGGCGGCGTACCGGCTGCCCGGGCCGTGGTGCTCGAGGACGTACTCATCGACTGCCTTGCGAGCTATTCCGAGGGCAAACGGGGGCACGCGGAGGATGCGGACTTCCGCCTCGGGGGTCCACTCGAGTCCTGTCTCACCGTCCTCTTCGATCCACGGAATGTCCTCGGGTCTCACATCGGTCGTCCCGACAAGCAACGTGTTCACTTCCGCGGCGCGGACGATTTCTTCGGCCTGGGAGCCCAGCTCCGTTCCCTCAATGCGGTGCGAACCGTGTCGCGCCAGCACGAGCAGGGAGGGATTCTGTTCTTCGGCCCACTGCAGGATCACCTGGAACGGCTTCCCTACGAGGATCTGGGTTTCGATCTCGATGTCGGGGAATTCGCTGGCCATCACTTGTGCCCGCTTAACGTTCGCCTTGCAGAGCCGAAGCAGACCCTTGTCGATGACGTTGTTATGAAGAGCCTCCTGCTCTTCGAACTTGAACACCTTGGAGGCCTGGACGGAAAGGACGTCCTTGATGTTGTTGAACACGGCGTGATGGAACTCGACGTCGAAGGCGCCGCCGACCAGCAGTTTGCAGCCATATTCCTGGGCCAATTCGAGGGCCAGCCGCATGCACTTGTACGAGTAGGCGGAGCCGTCGATGCACACCATGATCGACCCACCCTCGATCGGCCGCTCATCGCGGACGATCAGGACGTCCTTCGAGATCTTCCTCAGCGCACGTTTTGCCACACCACCAATGCGGCTGTACACCTGCCGTCCGATGCCGTAGGCACCCATAACGACCAGGTCGTAGTCCCGGCCGCTGCGGCCGGACAGCTTCTCGTCATGCTCCTCGTCCTCTGCGATGATCCTGCCGTCGTCGCCCAGCTGCACATCGCTGCGGACGTTGTCACCACCGTCGTACTTGTCCGCGATGTTCGGATCGAAGCCGATGAGGCTCGGAAGTTGGCCCGCGCCTTTGTTCGCCTCATTGGCGATTTCTTCGAAGTTGATTCCCTCGAGCAGCTGGCGGGTCAGCGATACGTCGGCACCCTTGGCCCTCTTGTCCACCTCGTCCAGGAAGCTGTCTGAGATCAGCTGAAGCCCCTTCTCGATCAGCTTGTCGTGGATCTTTCTCTGCCGACGGATTTCCTGGGGCTCCTGGAACTGGGCGGGGAGACCTACTTCGAGCTGGCGAAAACGGACGTCGTGGAGGCGGGCAGCATATACGTGGGTCGCAGTGATGCGCCCCGCGCTGCGCTTGCAGATCTCTACGGCACGATCAACCGCCAGATCGGAATGCGCAGAATTGTCGACCGGTACGAGCACCTCACGGTACATCACCACCTCGATGTTCGAGCCACACCGCGCTGCCTCTATTCGAATAGGAACCGGGAAGGCACAGGCGCCTGTCTCGATCCATCCGTCTCATCTGTCGAACGGTCGACCCGGCTGCCCGACGCAGCGGTCGCCATCTATGCGCGGAACGGGCCTGTCGGCCCGCTCGAATTCGGTGTGGATCCCTGCAGGTCCGCGGTTCCGGTCGATCGGTGACGCACGGCCGGCGGGAGTATAGGCGGGGCCTGCGCATCTCGTCAAACGTGGGTGGGTCGCGAAACCGATTTCCGGACATGTTCGTAGGGAATTTGACGGTCGCCGGTTCACTTCAAACCCCGGTGCGGACCATGCCTGAATCACGAAAGCGTCAGCCTGGAGTTCGAAGAGAACTCGTCGTCTTTCTGGCATACTTCACCGCGTACCTCGGCTATCTCTTCCTCCACCAGGAGAACGAACTTCTCCACTGGCTCTCGCTCGTTCTCGTGCCCTTGTTCCTGGTGTATGCGCTGCGGAGACGTCAGGGCGGGACGATAAGAGACTCCCTTGCGTCCGTAGGCCTCAGTTCGGATTCCTGGAAGCGCGGGCTGTGGTGGGCCGCGTTGCTCGGCATCGGCTTGAGCGCTGCCCAGCTGGTCGTTTCGAATCGAAGCGCCGAGTTCCTGCCTCTGATCCGTTCGGGACAGGCGCTCTACCTGTTTCCGATCGTACTCGGTTTCCTCCTCATGACGGCCGGCTTCACGGAGGAATTCTTCTTCCGGGGCGTGATTCAGACCCGACTCGGAGAGGTATGGCGCAGTAAGGTGGGTGCCGTGC
>Ga0224508_10003593_pt1 | contig 12808 bp, 15 predicted proteins | sample SF_Jan12_sed_USG_4_FD_170157 | JGI IMG/M metagenome (GOLD analysis project Ga0224508, IMG submission 170157) | Sediment microbial communities from San Francisco Bay, California, United States - SF_Jan12_sed_USGS_21 | ecosystem: Environmental > Aquatic > Marine > Sediment | place: USA...
TTTCGACCATCGTATGGCTATGGGTGATCAGCCTCTCGTATCCGTCGTAACTGCCACCTACAACCGCAGCAACGTGCTCCGTCACGCGATCGAATCGGTCCTGCGACAGACCGTGTCCCGCTGGGAGCTGATCGTGGTCGGCGATGCCTGTACGGATGACACGGCAGAAGTCGTGGCGTCGTTCGAGGATTCGCGGATTCAGTTTCACAACCTCGCCAGTAACGTCGGAGAGCAGTCCGGGCCGAATAACCACGGCGCCGGGCTGGCGACCGGAAAATATCTGGCATACCTGAATCACGACGACATCTGGCTGCCAGAACACTTGGCAGTCACGACGTCCGGCATCGAGGAGTCCAACGCTGATCTCGTCTTCTCCGCGGCGCTCGGTATCGGGTCTGAAGGAAACTGGATCCTCTCGGCGATGCCTGGTGGGGTGTATAGCCCGCATGTACCCGTTCCCGCCTCCTGTTGGTTGATGAGGCGATCGCTGATAGAAGAGGTAGGCCCGTGGCGATACTTCCGCGAGATCTATACGGTTCCATCTCAGGACTTCTTGCTTCGCGCCTGGCGTGCCGGGCACCACCTCGAGCCTCTTCCCGAAATCACGCTGGCGATCTTCCAGTCGGGCAGCAAAGTGGATTCCTACGCGCATCGGTTGGAGGATGACCACCTTGAGTTCCTCAATGGGCTGGCACACGAACCAGGGTTTCTGCAGCAAGCATTTGCGCAAGCAGCTATCGCAATGGCGGCGGAAAGGCACGAGATGGGTCTTATCCAGCCTGTGGAACGTTTCGCCAAGAACGCCGTCCTCCGTGTTTGTGGTTTGCTCGGGATTAGCCCGCAGAGGCTCCGCAGTAGGGTCGTTCACCGACGCAAAGGCCGGGCCATAGACAAGCTTCGGAAGGTACGCGGGCTAGAGCCGCTTCCTCCTATTTCGTCAGACTCCGCCGGCAACAAGAACTGAACCGATTGAGCTGTGTTCTGTTCGCCGATCTGGTCTGAGGGTTCAACGGGCGGAATGGAGGACGCTCCAGCTTCAAGACGGTCCCAACGGTGCGCAGGAGCCGCTCGTGTGCTGCGGGCGAGTAACATTGCTCCTCCTTGCCGGGGTAGCTCAGGGGTAGAGCAGCTCACTCGTAATGAGCAGGTCCGGGGTTCGAATCCCCGCTCCGGCTCCACTGTTGGAGCGGACAGCAAGCGCGGAGAGTGGTCATACGATACGCTCCTAGTGGGGCAACACACCTTGGAGGGCAGATGGGTTCGAGGGAGCCGGTACGCGATCAACAGACAGTGACCAAAGATGGAGAGCAGATCGCCGCTTTGCCGGTGGGCGCTGTCTTCCGGCCAACTGTCACACAAGTAGATGATCGTGGGAGCCTCTGGGAACTGCTTGATCCGCGATGGGGGGCGCATCCAGACCCCATCGTCTATGCCTACAGCGTGACGTGGCGGCCCGGCAAGATCAAGGCGTGGGCAATTCACCGGAACCACGACGATCGGTATGCCGTTCTCTTTGGCGAATTGCTCGTGGTCATGTACGACGTCCGGCCGGAATCGCCGACGCACGGCATGGTCTCGGAGCTCGTGCTATCCGAATACCGTCGCGGCCTGCTGACAATCCCTGTCGGCGTCTGGCATGGCACGCAGAATATCGGTACGACCGATGCCGCAGTTGTGAACTTCCCAACTGAGCCATACGACCACGAACACCCGGACAAGTACCGGCTCCCTGTCGGCACTCCTGAGATCCCTTACACTTTCCCGACGTCATCCGGTTGGTAGGTCCAACGACTGGCCGGGACGATTCCCGTCGGTAATTCGGGCCGATTTCTCGGAGCCCTCCCGTCGGCTGTTTAGGTGGTCGGCCTCTCGTCTCCGTCCCACATGCCGAGTACCCTGCAGACCCCACGCCATGAAGGGTAGTTATGGCCGACCAGGCCAACTTTGAAAATGATGCCATGCAGTTTGCGCCGCAGCTGTATTCGGCCGCGCTGCGCATGACCCGCAACCCGGCCGACGCCGAGGATGTTGTGCAAGAGACTTTCCTCAAGGCCTACCGCGGGTACCACACGTTCCAGGAGGGCACCAACCTCAAGGCCTGGCTCTACCGGATCCTCACCAACACCTACATCAATCGGTATCGCAAGAAGACCCGGCGACCGCAAGAAGTCGAGCTGGGCGAGCTGGAAGATCTGTATCTCTTCAAGCGACTGAACCAAACCGGGAGTACCGGCGGAGCCAGTCGCAGCGCTGAGGAAGACGTTCTCGAACGATTCGGTGACGATGACGTCAAGGCGGCCGTTGAGGCGCTTCCTGAGCACTTTCGCCTACCGGTGTTGCTGGCCGATGTTGAAGGGTTCTCCTACAAGGAAATCGCCGAAATCCTCGACGTTCCCATCGGCACGGTCATGTCTCGTCTCCATCGGGGAAGAAAGGCGCTGCAAGAGCGGTTGTTTGATTACGCACAGGAACACGGACTTGTAGGACCGAGAGAATGAACTGCGACAAAGCCGTCAGCGAGGTCTACAGCTTCCTCGATGGAGAGCTCACCGGCGTTCGCCGGTCGCAAATCGAGTGGCACCTTCGCAGATGCGGTCCCTGCGCCCAATCGTTCCAATTTGAAGAACGTCTTCTTCTCCTGGTGAAACGCTCGTGTTCGGACAGTGACGAAGTTCCTGCGGAACTTTTTGACCGACTCCAAGCGTTAATACATCAAGAGGCTACTGAGGGGACTTCCGGCGACTAACTGCCGGGTCCTTTTCCCCAGGGGGTCAACACAAAATGAGTGAATCAACCTTAAAGGGCAACCGCATTCGCGGCGGCGTCCGCCCTTCCCGAACATACAAATCAGGCCGCGTGTGTGCCGACAAGGAGTGCAGCACCCGGTTGTCGCAATACAACCGCCGTGAGCACTGCTTTCAGCACGCTCCTACCCGCTTTCCTCGACTGCGAGGGCGAGTCGTTTCTGACTGATCCTTTGCGAGCAAGCAAGACAACCACCGGGCATTTGGCCCGGTGGTTGTCTTTGTGCGGCCTCGGGGCCACTAATCTCGTCTCCATGAAGCGCCTCCTCGCCCTCGTCTTGCTCATCATGGCGGTCGCCGTGCCTGCCCAAGCGGCCACCGTCGGCCCGTCGACCGTTGCCCAGCAGGCCCAGGAAGAGCCGGCCGTCGTGATCGACGACTCGGAGGGCTTGCCCGAGGAAGCGGCCTGGACATTCCGATTCCTCGTTCCCACCCTGTTGGCGCTCACCCTGGCGCTGGTCGCCGGATTGTTCTTCCGCTACCAGCGGGGTTTCAAAGGGCGATATCGGATCCGCCAGTAGTGGCCGGGGCCGGGAGCAGCGAATGATCGACTGGGAAGTTGCGGTGCGAGTCGCCACACGCCTGGCCGGCACCTACCCGCTCGAGGACACCTACCACTCCGACCTGCTGGCCCGCGATGCTCCCGGTATTGTTGCGGACGCCGCTCAGATGGTGGAAGCCGAAACCCGGCTGGCCTCGGTGGGCAGCCCCGAGGTTGCGGTTGTTACCCGTCGCCAATGGGCCGAGACCAATGTTGCGGTGTTCTCGCGTTTGTTGGCGCCGGCTGAGGCGGCGATCAAGAAAACCAACCCGCTGGCGTCCCGGGTAGTGGCCGCTGAGATGGGCGCCTTGCTCGGGTTCCTGGCCCGCAAAGTGCTTGGCCAATACGAGCTGGTTTTGCCGGGCGACTCCGACAACGGCGACGTCGTCTACCTGGTGGGAGCCAACGTACTCTCGATGGAACGCAGCAATCAATTCCGGCCTGAGGAGTTCCGGTTGTGGATCGCCCTGCACGAGTGCGCCCATCGACTGCAGTTTGTGGGAGTGCCGTGGCTGCGAGGCTATTTTCTCGACCTGGTGAGTGAGCTGGTGGCTACGGCGGTCCCCGAACCGGGACGATGGGCCAGGGTGATGGCCGAGGTCCGCAAGGCCAACACCGACGGCGAACCGCTAATTGGAGAGACCGGCGTGTTCGGACTGTTTGCCTCCACCTCCCAAAAGGACCTGCTTGAGCGCGTGCAAGCGCTCATGTCACTGCTCGAAGGTCACGGTCACGTCGTGATGGATCGGATCGGGCGTCGGGAGCTCAGCTCCCAGCAGCGGATGGCGGCAGTGCTCAAACAACGGCGCAAGGACCCCCGCACCCAGACCTTCCTGCGAATCAGCGGCCTCGAAATGAAGATGCGCCAGTACGAACAGGGGGAGCGGTTTGTGCTGGCCGTCGAACGCGAAGCAGGTTGGGAGACACTCGACCGCGTGTGGCAGGGGCCCGAGTCACTCCCCACGCTCCCCGAAATCAATGAGCCGAGCCTGTGGCTCACTCGCGTCGCCTAGCCGAGGCCATCCGGGAGCGAACCGAGCTCCCGGCCGGACCGTTGGTGATCGCCCTGTCCGGCGGAGCCGACAGCAGCACCCTCGCCTGGCTGGCCAGTACCGCCTCCAGCGAGGTGCGAGCCGTATTCGTAGATCATGGATTGCCGGCATCCCACCAGCTGCGGGTGGGAGCAGCCGCCGTTGCCGCTCAGTGCGGCATCCAGCTGGATGTAGTCGAGGCGAGGGTCGACCCGGCCGCACCCTCATTTGAAGACACCGCTCGGCAGGCCCGTTATCAGGCTCTGCTGGCGGCGGCCAAACCAGAGGAGACCGTTGTAACCGGCCACACGTCGGACGATCAGGCCGAAACAGTCCTCGGCAATGTGCTGCGGGGCGCCGGGGCCGCCGGACTGTCGGGCATTCCGGTCCGGCGCGGCCGGATCCACCGTCCGCTGCTTGGTGTGAGCCGTGAGCAGACCCGGGCGCTGGCGAACGAGCTGTCGCTTCCGTTCGTCGACGACCCAGAAAACGAGTCGCCGGCACTCCGTCGCAACCGGCTGCGACGGAGCCTTATCCCGCAGCTGGAGAGCCAATTCAACCCCGCCCTGCGAGCCGCCCTCGCCCGGACCGCCGCAGTCATCTCGGCCGATGACGCAGTGCTCGAGGAGCTGGCAGGGCGGATTCCGGTGGTGGCGGACAGGGAAGTGGTGGCAATACCCGCCCCGGCTCTTCAGGTCGCCCAGACGGCCGTGGCCGCCCGGGCGGTCCGGCGGGCGTTGAGCCAGATGCGTGGGCCTCACGGCGGAACGCAGGAAGAAGTGGCAGCCGTGCTGAGTGTGGCCACCGGAGCCCGCAAGGGGGCTGAGTTGACAGGTGGGTTGCGCGTTGAGCGAGAAGGCCCGCTGGTGGTCGTCAGCGGTGAGGCTCCGGTCCCGGCCGCTCCGGTGACCGTCTCTGAGTCGAGGGAGATCGAGTTCGACCGGTGGGTACTCGGAGTTGAGTGGCTGGCCTCGCCACCCCGCCCTCGCCCGCTCGGTACCCGCACTTTGCTGGCCGATGCCGGGGTAGTCGGTGAGGAGTTGCTGGTGCGGCCGGCCACCCGTGATGACCGGATCGATATCCAGAGCGGGACGAAGACGGTGGCCGATGCCCTGGCCGAGCGGGGGGTCCCGCCCCGGCTGCGAGGGCGTTGGCCGGTGGGAATTGCCAACGGCCAGGTGGCAGTAATCCCCGGCATCCGCGTGTCTGCCAGAGCGCGGCCCGGGCCGAATACGACGCGCTACCTTCAGGTCAACTTCGAGGGAAGACTCTGATGGAGACGCTCGGGACCGTTCTGATCACCGAAGAGCAAATCGCCGACGCCGTCGCTCGCCTGGGAGCGGAGATCTCCGCCGATTACGCCGACTCCGATGTCTTACTAGTCGGGATTCTCAAAGGCGCCTTCTTGACGATGGCCGACCTTTCACGCCAGATCCAGGTGCCGGTGGAGTTCGACTTCATGGCCGTTTCCTCCTACGGCGATGCCACCAAATCCTCAGGCGTGGTTCGGATCCTCAAGGACCTCGAACAAGAGATCTCGGGGAGGCACGTTGTCATCGTGGAGGACATTGTCGACACCGGCTTGACCCTCCATTATCTGCTGGAGAATCTGTGGGTGCGCAAACCGGCCTCCATCGAAATCGCCGCCCTGCTCGTCAAAGAAGGCATCCAGGAGATTCCGATTGAAGTGAAGTACCGGGGGTTCAACATTCCGCCGGACTTCGTCGTTGGCTACGGACTGGATTACACCGGCCTGTACCGCAACCTTCCCTACGTGACGGTTTTGGATCCGGACGATTTGCCCTCCTAAGAGAGTGGCTGGTTCAGGTTGGCCCCTCGCTTGCCGACGGATATCCCCTACCATTGACCACACGTAAGCGCCGAATGGCGGAACCAACCCGGATCGTCGAAGGCTTGAAAAGGGCGTCGTGAGCAAGACCGTTCGAAATTTCCTCATTTACCTGGGCGTGATCGTCGTGCTGGCGATTGTCGTCCAGTCGGTCATGGCCGGGTCGAACGCCCCGGCCGAGGTCAAGTACACCGAGCTGCTTGCCCAGATCGACAACGGCAATGTCGATTCGGTCACCATTCTCGCTGAGTCAAACGTGGCAGAAGGCACCTTCAAGGAGCCCGTAGACGGCGAGCTCGACTTCCGAACCGCCTACCCCGACGAATCCGAATCCGACCTCGACTTGCGCCTACAAGAGGCCGGCGTCAACTTCGACGTGGATCAGGAGGGCACCACGATCCTCGAGCTGCTGATCGGACTGCTGCCGTGGATTCTCATCTTCGGATTCATGATCTTCGTCATCATGCAGGCCCAGGGCGGCGGTAGCCGGGTAATGCAGTTCGGCAAGGCCAAGGCTAAGCAGGTCAGCAAGGATCAACCCAAGGTGACCTTCGACGATGTCGCCGGCATCGACGAGGCCGTCGAGGAGCTCCAGGAGATCAAGGAGTTCTTGCAGAACCCCCAGAAATTCCGCCAGATCGGGGCCAAGATCCCCAAGGGCGTGTTGCTGTTTGGTCCGCCCGGAACCGGCAAGACCCTGCTCGCCCGGGCTGTGGCCGGCGAGGCGGGCGTCCCGTTCTTCTCCATTTCCGGCTCTGATTTTGTCGAGATGTTCGTCGGTGTCGGCGCCAGCCGGGTCCGTGACCTGTTTGAGCAGGCCAAAGCCCAGGCTCCCGCCATCGTGTTCATCGATGAGATCGATGCGGTGGGGCGTCATAGGGGCGCCGGTCTCGGAGGCGGCCATGACGAACGTGAGCAAACCCTCAACCAGTTGCTCGTCGAGATGGACGGCTTCGACGCCAACATCGGTGTCATTCTCATCGCCGGTACCAACCGACCCGACATCCTCGATCCTGCCTTGCTCCGCCCCGGCCGCTTCGACCGCCAGATCATCGTCGATCGTCCCGACCTCAAGGGCCGCGTCGAGATCCTGGGCGTGCATAGCAAGGGCAAACCATTGTCCGATGAGATCGACCTGGAGGTCCTGGCCCGCCAAACTCCCGGCTTCACCGGCGCCGACCTGGCCAATCTCATCAACGAAGCAGCCATCCTTGCCGCCCGTGGCGACAAGACCCAGATCGGCATGGAAGAGCTGGAGGAGTCCATCAACCGCGTGGTGGCCGGTCCCGAACGCAAGAGCCGACTCATCAGCGAAGAAGAGAAGCTCGTCATCGCCTATCACGAGGGCGGCCACGCCCTGGTCGGCCACGCCGTCCCCAACGGGGACCCCATCCACAAGGTCACCATCATCCCTCGCGGCATGTCGCTCGGGCATACGCTGGCGCTGCCGACCGAGGACCGGTACATCACCCGACGTTCCGAGATGGTCGACCGTCTGGCGATGATGCTGGGGGGGCGGACCGCCGAGGAGCTCATCTTCAAAGACCCGAGCACCGGCGCAGCCGATGACATCGAGAAGGCCACCAACCTGGCCCGCAAGATGGTGATGGAGTTCGGGATGTCCGACAAGCTCGGGCCGATGAAGTACGGCAACAACCAGGGTGAGGTCTTCCTGGGCAAGGACTACGTTCAGCATCAGGACTACTCCGACGAGCTCGCTTCGCTCATCGACACCGAGGTCCGCAAGCTCATTACGCAGGCCCACGACGAGGCCCGTGACATCCTCACCACCCACCGGGATGTGCTCGATCGGCTCGCCACGGAGCTCATGGAACGTGAAACTCTCGATCGGGCAGAGGTAGCCGAGGTATTCGCGCCGGTTGGCAAATGGATCTATTCCGCCAACGGTGGGGGACGCATCGAATCTCCGCCGGTCACCGGCGAGCCGGGTGTGGTTGGAGGCGACCCCGGCGTTGCCGCCGCCTCCGCCTTAGAGGGTGGCTCCAGCTGACCTGGGTGGCTGACGGCATCCCGTTCTGGGATGGGGGCCGGACGGTGATCATGGGCGTACTCAACGTCACGCCCGATTCCTTCTCCGATGGTGGCGAGTATTCGTCGATCCCGGCCGCCGTTGCCTATGGTTTCGAAATGGTCGAGCAGGGCGCCAACCTGATCGACGTTGGGGGCGAGTCGACTCGTCCCGGGGCCCAGCCGGTGCCGGTGACAGTAGAGCTGAACCGGGTGCTTCCGGTCATTGCCGGCCTGGTAACCGGAGGCGCCCGCGTATCGATCGACACCCGGAGGCCGGAGGTGGCATCGGCAGCGCTGGCTGAGGGGGCGGTGGTGGTCAACGACGTCAGCGGGTTGTCACATCCCGAAATGGTGATGGCGGTGGCCGCCACGTCGGCCGGGGTCGTCATCATGCACATGCAGGGAGATCCCTCCACGATGCAGGATTCCCCCCACTACCAGAACGTCGTTGAGGAGGTGCGGGCCTACCTGGTGGAGCGGGCGGTCGCCGCCGAGGCCGCCGGTATCAGCCGGGATCGGATAGCCATTGACCCCGGCATCGGTTTTGGCAAGCGCCTGGAGCACAATCTCGACTTGCTGAGAAATCTTTCACAATTCGTCGATACCGGTTATCCCGTGCTGTTGGGTACCTCGCGCAAGGGTTTTCTTGGCAAAATCCTCGCAGATTCAGGCCCGCCGGCTGGGCGCGACCCTGCCACCGCCGCTACCGTGGCTCTGGCTATCAGGGAAGGCGTAGCCATTGTGCGAGTACATAACGTGGCCATGACGGCGCAGATAGCGCGTACCGTCGAAGCGATACGAGGTTCTATCTGATGGCGGGCATCCAACCACGCGGTTTTGTGTGGATTATCAGCGGCCGGGTCGCATTGTCGGAGCGAGTCGGCGGCCAGGGGCTCCAGCATCGCCGGGTGAGGCGCAGCGAGGAGATCGATTGGCTGCGCGAGGAAGGCTTCACCGACATCCTTTCGCTGCTCGAGGGCAACCAGAACCTGGCTTCCTATCTCGAAGCCGGCATCCGCCCCCACCACAACCCGCTCCCCACCGAGTACGAGGACGTAGAAGCCGAGACCGTGTTCCGGTCCCTCGAGACCATCCTCAGCGACACTCGCAACGTCTTGCTGGTCCATCGCGACCATCTCGACGACACGCTGGTCGGGTTCATGGGTGGCTATCTCGTGCGTTCGGGCATGATCCAGGATCCGATCATGGCGACAGCCACCATTCAAGAGATCGCCGGCCGGCCACTTGGGCCCGAAGGCCGGCGCCTGGTCACCGCCAACCTGGTGTGACCCGGGTCGCAATTGGCTTCGGCTCCAACCTGGGGGACCGCAAGTCGCAGATCACCACGGCCTTGAGGCAGCTGGCGAAGGAGGCTCGCCTGGTGTCGGTGTCCTCCCTGTATGAATCGGCCCCGGTAGGCCCGGTCGAACAAGGCCCCTTCCTCAACGCCGTCGCTGTGTTTGAGACCTCCAGCCAGCCCCGCCCGCTGCTCAATACCTTGCTGGCGATTGAGGAGAGCCTGGGCCGGGTGCGTCTCGAACGGTGGGGGCCGCGGACGATCGATCTCGATCTGCTGCTTTACGGCGAGGAACAGGTGGACTTCAACGACCTAGAGGTGCCGCATCCCCAGCTGGCCGTCCGCCGCTTTGTGGTCGATCCGCTGCTGGAAGCCTGGCCAGACGCAACTCTCCCCAATGGAAGTCCGGTGCGCTGGCTGCGGGGAGCAGTGGAAGATCAGGAGGTTGAGCTCGTGGGACCATGGGTCGGTCGTTTTCGCCGCTGGTGGTGGCGCCTGACGCGCTCCACTGCCCGCCGTAATCTGGTGCCATGAGAATCGTCCTCGTCGGCCCCGGTCGGGCCGGCATGTCCCTTGGCTACGCCTTTCGCGAGTCCGGCCACGACCTCGTCGGCGTACTCGGCCGTGACTCGGCAGCCGAGGCCGCCGGCTTGCTGGGGACGGGGGCGCTGTCGTGGGACGAGCTGGTTCCGGCCGCCGAGCTCGTTGTTGTCGGCGTCGCCGATGATGCGATCGCCGGGGTAGCCGATCGGCTGGCCCCGCAAATGATCGGTGTCGAGGCGGCAGTCCACATTTCGGGTTCGGTGAGTGTGTCGGCCCTCGACCCCATCGCCGAGGTTGGCCTGGCCACCGGCTCCTTTCACCCGCTCCAGAGCCTTCCCACAGCCGAGGTCGGTCGACGGCGCCTGGCAGGCTCGTGGGCGGCGATCACCGCCTCCGACCCGGGGCTGCACGCCACGCTGCACGAGCTGGCATCTTCCCTGAGCATGGTTCCGTTCGATGTAGCCGACCAGGACAAGCAGCTCTATCACGCCGGGGCATCCGCCGCCGCCAACTATGTGGTGGGGAGCCTGGCGTTGGCCCAACGACTACTGGCGGCGGCCGGCGTGCCGTGGGAGGCGGCCGCCCCGATGGTGGCGGCTGTGGTGGACAACGTCGCAGAGCTCGGTCCACAGGCCGCCCTCACCGGTCCGATCGCCCGGGGGGACGTGGCAACCGTACGGGCTCAACGGGAGGCCGTACGGGCGGCAGTTCCCGAACTCGAACCCGACTTCTCGGCGATCGGCCGGGCGGTGGCTCACCTGGCGGGCCGGGAATCAGAATTCGAAGGTGTCCTCGCATGATCACCGTTCGATCCTTCGAGGAAGTACGAGCGGCGTCGTCTGGCCGAATAGGCCTCGTGCCCACCATGGGAGCCCTGCATGACGGCCACCTGAGGTTGCTCCGGACGGCTCGCGCCGAGTCCGACACGGTGGTGGTGTCGGTGTTTGTGAATCCGCTTCAGTTTGGGCCCGATGATGACCTCGATCGATACCCCCGGGACCTGGCCAGGGATCAAGGGCTGGCAATGGAGGCGGGCGCCGACATTCTGTTCGCCCCCGAAGTAGTCGACATGTACCCGACGGACTCCCACACCCACCTCACTATCTCAAAGCTCACCGATAACTTCGAAGGCGCCCACCGGCCCGGCCACTTCGAAGGCGTGGCGCTGGTGGTCGCCAAGCTCCTCATCGGGATCCGCCCCACCCGCGCCTACTTCGGGCGCAAGGACGCCCAGCAGTTGTCGGTTATTCGCCGCCTCGCCATCGACCTGTCGCTGCCGGTGGAGATCATCGGGGTTTCGACCGTTCGGGAGCCAGACGGCCTGGCCCTGTCGTCGCGCAATCAGTTCCTTGGCCCGGATCAACGCCGGGCGGCCACGGCTCTATCCCGTGGGCTCCTGGCCGCCGCTTCGGCGGTGGAAGATGGAGAGCGTCACGGCCCCCATCTCGAAGAGATCGTCGCCGAGGAAGCGGGCACCGAAGCACTGCTCGAGCTGGAATACGTGGCCCTGGCCGACGCCGCAACCGTGCAACCGCTCGGTGAGCTCACCACCGACGCCTTCCTGGCGGTCGCCGCCCGGGTGGGCGAAACCCGTCTCATTGACAACGTGGCCTTTAGCGTTGACTCAGACACGGTGACGGTCGACCGGGGCGAGCTGCTCTCGGGACCGTCTGTGCTGGAGGAAGCCTGATGCTGTTGGTCATAGACGTTGGCAATACCGAGACGGTGCTTGGTGTGCTCGAGGGCACCGAATTGGTCGCCCATTGGCGGGTCACCACGGTCCGGGGCCGAACCCGCGATGAATACCGGATGCTCCTCGGAGGCATGCTCGAGATGGGCGGCTACGGACCCTCCGCCTTGGATGGGGTGGCGATCGCCAGCGTTGTGCCTCCCGCCACCCATGCTCTGCGCGATGTCGCCGAATTCCTGGCGGATGGGCCTTTGCTGGTGGTGGAGCCGGGCATCAAGACCGGCCTTCCGATTCTCATCGACAATCCCCACGAGGTGGGCGCCGATCGCATCGTCAATGCCGTGGCGGCCGCCGAGATGTACGGGGTGCCGGCCGTGGTCGTCGACTTCGGCACCTCCACCAACTTCGACGTCGTCAGTGCCAATCGTGAATACATCGGCGGTGTCATCTCTACCGGCCTCGAGGTATCGCAGGAGGCCTTGATCCGCGCCACCGCCGCCCTGAGACGGGTCGAGCTCACTCCGCCTCGCTCGGTGATAGGCAAGGGAACGGTGGAAGCCATCCAGAGCGGCCTGCTCTACGGCCACGCCGGATTGGTGGATGGCATCATGCAGCGCATTGTCGATGACCTGGGAGGTGAGGTCCACACCCTGGCCACCGGTGGCCTCGCCTCGACCATCGTGCCGTACTGCTCGACAGTCGACACGGTCGAAGAGTTCCTCACCCTCCACGGCTTGCGGTTGGTTTTCGAGATGAACTCATGAGCACTGAGCAAAACAACGAGCGGCTGGCCAAACTGGCGGCGCTGCGAGAGGCGGGGATTGATCCCTATCCCGTTGGTTTCGAGCAGACCGTTGAGGCCGCCGAGCTGCACAGCCGGTTTGGAGACCTCGGCGCTGAGGCCTCCACCGGCGAGATCGTTTCGGTGGCCGGCAGGCTCATGGGCAAGCGTGACCTCGGCAAGCTGAGTTTCGGCGTGTTGCAGGACCGCTCAGGCCGGATCCAGTTGTTTGCCGACCAGG
>Ga0224508_10003594_pt1 | contig 12803 bp, 14 predicted proteins | sample SF_Jan12_sed_USG_4_FD_170157 | JGI IMG/M metagenome (GOLD analysis project Ga0224508, IMG submission 170157) | Sediment microbial communities from San Francisco Bay, California, United States - SF_Jan12_sed_USGS_21 | ecosystem: Environmental > Aquatic > Marine > Sediment | place: USA...
ATCTGGCAGCCTTCTTTCTGTTCGCGATCGGCGCGACCATCTTGCTCCAGATTGGAGGCCGCTTCTTCGGCGTCGCCATCGATTCCACCGAACTCTCGGGATTTTTTCTCGCGGCGACGTCGTTTCTCGGTCTTGCCTATGCGTTAAAGAGCGGAACGCATGTTCGGGTAAACTTGCTCATCCGCGGTTTGCAGGGAAGGACAAGAAAGGCCGTCGAACTCTGGTGCTGCGGCGTGGGCGCGCTTGCTACCGGATATTTTTCGGTCAACGCAGTGCACTTCGTCTATGAATCCTTCACATTTGGCGACATAAGCCCGGGACTGATCGCGGCGCCTTTTTGGATCCCGCAATCCGGCATGGCGATCGGCGCGGTCATTCTGACGATCGCCCTCATCGACGAATTTATCCGGATCGTGAAGGGCGCAGTGCCGAGCTATGAGGAAAATATCGACGCGGTGCTTGCGGATGCGCCCCCGGATGACCCGACCGAAGAGCGGCGGCCGTAGGCAGCGATATTCATGGGCGCAGGTATCACCTCCATTGTTCTCGTCGTCGCGATGTTCCTTTTCCTGGGAAGTGGTATCTGGGTCGCGATATCGCTGCTGGCGGTCGGCTATATTGCGCTTGAATTCTTTACACCTGCGCCGGCCGGATCGTTGCTGGCTTCGACCATGTGGGATGCCAGTTGGAACTGGGCGCTCACGGCGCTGCCGTTGTTCATCTGGATGGGCGAAATCTTGTCCCGCTCGCGCCTGTCTGAGGACATGTTCAAGGGCCTTGCTCCGTGGTTGAGTTGGCTGCCGGGGCGGCTGCTTCACGTCAATATTGTCGGCTGCGGTGTGATGGCGGCGGTAGCGGGCTCCTCCGCCGTCACCTGCGCCACGGTCGGCCGCATGAGCATTCCCGAGTTAAAGAAGCGTGGCTACGACGAAAGCATGTCGATCGGTACGCTCGCCGGTTCGGGTACGCTTGGCTTGCTGATCCCACCTTCCATCATGCTGATCGTGTACGGCGTCATTGCCCAACAATCGATATCCCGCATGTTCATCGCGGGCGTTTTGCCGGGCTTGATGCTGGTTTTGATGTTTATGGGTTACGTCGTTATTTGGTCCTGGCTCTATCCGCACAAGACGCCGCCGAGCGACATTCGGATGAGCTTGACCGAAAAAATTTGGAGCTCCCGGAAGCTCATCCCGGTTATTTGCCTGATCGTCGCGGTGATCGGCTCGATCTACGGCGGCATCGCGACGCCGACTGAGGCGGCCACGCTCGGCGTTATCGGCGCGCTGGTGCTCGCGAAAGTATCAGGTGCGCTGAGCTGGACCACCTTCATGGGGAGCCTGCTGGCCGCGACCAAGACCAGCTGCATGATCGCTTTCATCCTCGTTACCGCGGCCTTTCTATCCATTGCGATGGGCTTCACCGGGCTGCCACGGGAGCTCGCGGGTTGGGTCAACGGTCTCGGTCTGTCGGTGCCTATGTTGCTTTGTGTCTTGACGATTTTTTTCATCTTTCTGGGCTGCTTCCTCGACGGCGTATCGATGATGGTGCTGACAGCGTCGGTGGTTCTGCCCATGGTGCAGAGTGCCGGGATCGATCTGATTTGGTTCGGCATCTACATCGTAATCGTGGTCGAAATGGCGCAAATCACGCCGCCGGTCGGTTTCAATTTATTCGTACTGCAGGGCATGACCGGCCGCGACATCATCCAGGTGACGAAAGCCTCGATCCCGTTCTTCTGCGTCATGGTCGCCGGCATCGTCGTGCTGGCTGTATTTCCGGAAATCGCGACGTTCCTGCCGAAATATATGGTGCAGCGTTAGAGTCGTCCGTACCGCGGTCAATCCGCGTCGGGCCAATCGGGCAGGGCGTTCAGGCGCCGCCAATGCCGGGCGATCTGCGCGCGAGTAGCGAACCAAACGCCGCCTTTGTCCCGCATGTGATCCAGCAATCTCTCCAATCCGCCAATCCGCGCCGGCCGTCCAATCAGTCGCAAATGCAGACCGACCGACATCATCTTTGGTGCATCCGATCCCTCATCCCAAAGCCTGTCGAAGGCATCGATGCAATAGCGCGCAAAATCATCCGCATGAATGAAGCCGGCTCCCGGCTGGAACCGCATGTCGTTGGTGTCGAACGCGTAAGGCAGGACCACATGGGGACGGTCCGAAACCGTCTCGAGATAGGGCAGGTCGTCATTGTATGCATTCGAATCGTACAGAAATCCGCCTTCCTCAACCAATAGCCGGCGTGTGTTCGGCGATGTCGCCGACTTCGTGTGCCAGCCGAGCGGCCGGAGGCCGGCCGCTTCGCGGATCGTGGCGACGGTATCCGCGATGACCTGTCGCTCGTGCTCTTCCGTCATGCCGGCATGCGTTTCCCAGCGATAGCTGTGCGCCGATATTTCGTGGCCGCGGGAAACCATATCCTCGGCAAGCCAGGGGGATACTTTCAAGGCGCGCGCGCAACAGCTCATGGTTGCCGGTATGCCTCGATCGTCCAATGCCCGTACGACCCGCCAATAGCCGGCGCGCGTTCCGTATTCGAAATGGGACTCCATGCAAGGGTCGGGCGCACCGACAACTTCATCATTCGCCTTCGCCTCGTAAGTCGCTTCGTTGCGCTCGTCGCCAGCGGTTACGCTCAGTTCGGCGCCTTCTTCGACATTCACCACCATTGACACTGCTACGCGCGCATCTTTCGGCCAGTTCGCTTGCGGCGGCGTACTGCCGTACCCTTTGAAATCCCGTGTCATGCGGCGCCCTCCATCGCTAGGGACTAATCTCGAACAAGCGTCCCCAACCACGCACCCGAGTGGGGTCAACACCCGCAAGTTTCAGCGATTTCCACAGCGCCGTGGAAACCGTGTCGTAAATGGGAACGTCAAGTTTCGCCTCGAGCTGCGCCGCCAACTGCGCCGCTTTCAGATTGGTCGAAAAGGTGCTGATCGCTTGCGGTTCGGCTAGCGCCACTTCGCACACCATGTCCGAAATCGTCTTCTCGTCGACCAATGCGAAATCGAAATTCACCTCGATGTTCAAATGGCGTTCCGCGACGCAACGAAAGCCGGCCTCTTCGTAATTGGCGACGATCGCTTCCTGAACGGCGTCTGAGTAAGGCGTCATGAGCCCAAGCCGCGCGACGCCCGTGGCGGACAAGACCTCGTTTAACGCCAAGACCGACGTCGTTGCCGGGATATCGGTCTCGGCTGTGATATGGCGGCAAAGATCCTCGTCGGTCGCGAAGCCGCGCCAGCCGGAGGACGTTCCGTTCCAGCAGATTACGTCGACATGGGCCTCGGCCAACAGGCGCGCGGCGGCCAACATCGGCTTCAGCTCGAACTGACCGAGGCCATACTCGCTCATTGAAATCTCTGTCACCTGAAAACGCCCGAAATGTGCCGTGACATCGGGCAAGTCCGCCAGCATCGCGGCGGTCAAAGGCTCCAGCGCCGTGTTGGAGGACGGGGTGAGCATTCCGATCCGCTTGGTTTCCATTTTCACTTTCGCCATGCATCACTTTCGTATGACTCGCCCACATCGAGCGAACCTTCGTTGACTTTATCCGCGACGTTTGTATTGGTCCGTGCCGAAGAGGTTCGACCAGCTTTCCTTATCGAAATTGCCCGCCTTGTCTTCGGTGATCTTCATGTCGCGGGCGACTGCCGGGCGCGCGGCCACGGAATCGAACCAGCGCTGCACATTCGGGAAATCCTCGATCCGTTGCCGTTGCCGTTCGTACAGGCGGCACCACGGAAAGATCGCCATATCGGCAATCGAGTAGGCGCCCGCAATACATTCCCTGTCGGACAACTGCCGGTCCAAGACACCGTAGAGTCGACGCGCTTCATTGGTGTAGCGATCCATGGCATAGGCGATTCGATCGGGGGCATAGGCGTTGAAGTGATGCGCTTGACCGAGCATCGGACCGAAACCGCCGACCTGCCAGAACAGCCATTTCAACACTTCCCAGCGAGCCGTCGGGTCGGTCGGGAGAAAGCGTCCCGTCTTCTCCGCGAGATAAAGCAAAATCGCGCCGGACTCGAACAGCGCGATAGGCCGCCCCTCCGGCCCGTCCTGATCGACGATCGCCGGGATTTTGTTGTTCGGGCTGATCGCAAGAAACTCGGGCGCAAACTGCTCGCCCTTGCCGATATTGACCCAAAGGGTAGTGTAGGGCAGTCCCGCTTCTTCAAGCATGATATGGACTTTTTGCCCATTCGGCGTCGGCGCCGTGTAAAGGTCGATCATCGGGGAAATCTCCTTCGGCCGCTCGTGCAGACGCGCGCTATACTCCCGTTACGATCTTGATCGAATAAGGAAGGTGCGACAATGCCACACGCGATTCGTATCCACGAACACGGTGCTCCCGAGGTCATGAAGTGGGAGGAAATCCCATTGCAGGAGCCGGGCCCGGGCGAGGCGCGGCTGCGGCAAACGGCGGTCGGACTGAACTATATCGAGACGCGACAACGGAGCGGGGTTTACAAGGTGCCCTTGCCAGGCAGCATCGGCATGGAAGCCTGCGGCGTGGTTGAAGCGACCGGCGACGGCGTGACCGTTGTGAAGCCGGGCGACCGCGTCGCGTACGCGATGGGCGCGCCGGGCGCCTATACCCAATCCCGCATCATGCCGGCCGGCCAGCTCATCCCTGTGCCGGACTGGATTCCCGATGACCAGGCCGCCGCGATGATGCTCAAGGGGATGACGGCAGCCTATCTTGTGACGCGGACCTTCAAGGTCGAGAAAGGTCAAACGGTGTTGTTCCATGCCGCGGCGGGCGGCGTTGGGCTGATCATCTGCCAAATGCTGAAGGAGATCGGCGCAACCGTCATCGGCACGGTCGGCAGCGACGAAAAGGCGGAGCTGGCCAGGACGTATGGCTGCGACCATCCCATCGTCTATACCCGCGAAGATTTCGCCGCACGCGTGCGGGAAATTACGGATGGGGCAGGCGTCCCGGTGGTTTACGACGCCGTCGGCGCGGCCACCTTCGAAGGATCCTTCGACAGCCTTGCGCCGCTCGGTTTGTTCGTTTCCTTCGGCGCGGCGTCCGGCGCCATACCGCCGATCGAGATCGGGTTGTTGCAGCAAAAGGGATCGCTCTATGCGACCCGTCCCACGCTTGCGACCCACACGGCGAAACGGCAAGACATGTTGGATCTTGCCGGTTCGCTTTTCGAGGCCGTTCGGCGCGGTGTGAAAATTCCGATCAACCAGCGTTTCGACCTGAAGGATGCCGTTGATGCACACCGAGCCTTGGAAGGACGGCAAACGACGGGATGCTCCGTGTTTACCGTCTAGCCTGCGGCAAGCAGGACCACGCCGATAGGATGAGTTTTCTGAAAAGAGAAGATTAACGAAAAATTTTTATGAATGAGTGTCCGGTTTGGCATATCCGGACGCGCCATGCATAATCCGCGGTCTCGAATCCAGTGGAAGACCACGCGGAAATTCGACCCGCCCAAACAACGAAATGCGGAGCAGTTCATCATGCAGACCGGGCTTAATGCACATATCGACGTTCGCCAATTGGACGCGCCCCTTGGCGCCGAGATTTGCGGCGTCGACCTGACGGTGCCGCTTGATGAACGCGCCGAGGCGGCGATCGTCGAGGCATGGCACGGGAATTTGATTCTGCTCATTCGAAATCAGACGCTGACCGACTCCCAGCTGATTGAGTTCTCGAAGATATTCGGCGCGCTTGAACTGGCGCCGCCGAACAAATCCGGCAGCCATTGGATCGAGGGATATCCCGAGCTGGCGTGCGTCTCCAATATCACGGTCGATGGACAAGCCATCGGCAGCCTCGGCAATGGCGAGGCGATTTGGCATACCGATATGTCGTTCATGGAAAAACCGCCTACCGCCAGCCTTCTGTATGCGCTCGAAGTGCCGAAGCAGGGGGGCGCCACGCATCTGATGAACATGTATCAGGCCTATGAAACGCTCCCGGAAAACCTCAAACAGCAGATTGCGGGGCGCGAAGCGGTGCACGATGCGACCTATACCAGTGCCGGCGAGGTGCGGAAAAAATTTGCCGAATTTGTGGGGACCAGCGATCCGGAGCAGGCGCCGGGCGCGCGTCATCCGCTGGTTCGTGTCCATCCCGCCACGGGGCGAAAGGCGCTGTACCTGGGCCGGCGGTCCGGCGCGTCCAATGTTCTGGGGGAAACGGATACGCAATTGTGGGATGCGCTGTGGCGGCATTGCACCGATGGCGAATTTTCATGGGGGCATGAATGGGCGGTTGGCGACCTGCTGATCTGGGACAATCGGTGCACGATGCACTATCGCGAGTCCTTCGATAACAACGAGCGTCGCATGATGCACCGCACACAAATTGTGGGTGAAGCGCTGATCGCGGCTTGATCGGTTCCGTGGCGACAAACAACGAATGGCTCGCACAGGTCCGGGAAGATGCCATCGACCCGGATCTTCCCATCTGCGATCCGCACCATCACCTCTGGGATCACCGCGACGGGCGCGTCGAGCGGCGTTATCTCATGGACGAAATCCAGACGGATTTGCAGAGCGGCCACAATATCGTCTCGACGGTCTTCATCGAGCACCTTGCCATGTATCGGGAAGATGGACCGGCGGAAATGAAATATGTGGGCGAGGTCGAGTTCGCCAACGGCGTGGCGGCGATGGCGGCGTCGGGCCTATACGGGAAGGCGCGAATCGCGGCCGGCATCGTCGGCTACGCGGACCTCGCAATTGGGTCTCGGGTGAAGGCGGTGCTGGAAGCGGAGATTGCGGCGGCCCCGGAACGCTTTCGCGGCATTCGGTGCACCGGCGCTTGGGACCCGGATCCGCGGATTGCTCGTGCGCAAGCGCCGGGCCTGTATCTGGATGTAAAATTTCGTGAAGGATTCGCCGAGCTCGATGCGCTTGGCCTAAGTTTTGATCTGTCCTGTCGCTATCACCAGCTCTCCGAATGTGTGGATTTGGCGAAAGCATTTCCCGGCACGACGTTCGTCCTGAACCATCTCGGCGGAGTCACGGGCATCGGTGCTTATGCGGGCAGGCGTGAGGAAATCTTCACCGCGTGGCGCGAGGGCATGGCCAATTTGGCGGAATGCCCGAATGTTGTCGTAAAACTGGGCGGGTTGGCCATGGACTACGCGGGTTTCGGATGGCACGAAAGGCCGAAGCCGCCGACCAGCCGGGAATTGTGCGAGGCGACGCGGCGCTATTACGAAACGGCCATCGAACGTTTCGGCCCCGACCGTTGCATGTTCGAGTCCAACTTTCCCGTCGACAAGATTAGTTGCAGTTATAGCGTTCTATGGAATTCTTTTAAGCGCATTACCGAGGACTGTTCGGCACATGAAAAGGCTAAATTATTCCATGATACGGCGGTTCGGGTTTACCGGTTGTAACTGATACGGCGGTTTTGAACGGGAGGCTTCACTCCCCGTTGCCGACTTCGGATTCGAATGCGTCCAAGGCGTCCATTGCATCTGCGGCGGCCTCCGTTCCTTCCGTCCGGCCAATGTGAAACAGCGCGTCGCCTTCGTTCACCACCGGCAATGTCGTGTGGCCGATCACGATGCCGTCGGCGCGGGCGACGATTTCGATTTCGGTTTCACCATAGGGATCGTTGATCAGGCCCAGCCGGTCGCCTGCTTTGACCAGCGCGCCATTATGGGTAACCAGACGCAATACGCCGCTGCTCGGCGCGCGCGCCCAGCCGCTTGAGCGGATGATGATCGGCGGTACCCGTTCCTGCCGTTCCTTGGGGCGGGGTAACATCTCAAGCGCACGCATGACCCGGAGGACGCCCCGGAGGCCGGCGCGAATCGAAACTTCCTCGAAGCGTAGTGCTTCGCCCGCTTCGTAGACCAGCACGGGAATTCCGCTCTCCCGGGCCGCGGCGCGCAGGCTGCCTTCACGCAAGCCGGCATTAATGACGATTGGCGCGCCGAAGGCGGTCGCCAGCCGTTCTGCATCGGCGTTGCCGAGGTTCGCGCGAATTTGCGGGTAGTTGGTGCGATGAATGGCGCCGGTATGAAGATCGATGCCGTGCGTGGATCCGCTTACGACTTCCGTCAGGAACAAATTGGCGAGGCGGGCCGCCAGCGAGCCGCTCGTGGACCCCGGGAACGACCGGTTGAGATCGCGCCTGTCGGGCAGGTAACGGGACAACGACACGAAGCCCAGGACGTTGACGACGGGAACGGCGATGAGCGTTCCGGAGAGCCTTCTAAGCGCTGACTGACGCATCAATCGCCGTATGATCTCGACGCCGTTGATTTCGTCGCCATGCAGTGCGGCGCAGACAAACAACCGCGGCCCGGGCCGTCGCCCGTGCACCACATGCACCGGCATGGTGACTTCCGTATGTGTCGACAGGGCGGTCGCGGGAACATCCACCGTCGCCCGTTCGCCGGGCTTCAATGTGGTTCCGCAAATCGTGACCGGGCCCCATGTCATCTAGCCCTTACCCCGGGTTCTGGTTTTGTTGGGTTTGGCATTCTTTTCGATGAATTCGATGATCTGGCCGGCGATATCCAGCCCCGTCGCCTTCTCAACGCCTTCGAGCCCCGGCGACGAGTTGACCTCCATGACGACCGGACCATGGTTCGAGCGCAGCATGTCGACGCCGGCCACATTCAGTCCGAGTATTCTCGCCGACCGCACCGCGGTCGACCTTTCTTCAGGTGTGATGCGCACCGTGTCCGCGCTGCCGCCGCGGTGCAGGTTCGACCGAAAATCGTCGGCGGCGCCTTCCCGTTTCATCGACGCCACGACTCTCTCGCCAATGACGATACAGCGAATGTCCGTGCCTCCGGCCTCCTTAATGAATTCTTGCACCAGGATGTTCACCTTTGCGCCGCCGAAGGCCTGAATGACGCTTCGGGCGGATGACGCCGTGTCGGCCAGCACCACGCCCACGCCTTGCGTGCCCTCGAGCAGCTTGATGACCACCGGCGCGCCGCCCACCATGTCGATAAGGTCGTCGGCGAATTGCGTTGCATGCGCAAACCCGGTGACGGGCAGGCCGATCCCCCGCCGTGCCAGCAGCTGCTGGGACCGCAACTTGTCCCGAGACCGTCCGATGGCGACGGATTCGTTCAGCGGGTACACATCCATGACCTCGAATTGGCGCAGCACGGCGAGACCGTAAAACGTGATCGAGGCGCCGATACGCGGGATGACCGCATCGAACCCGACAAGCGGCTCTCCCTTGTAACGGATTTCCGATCGGTGCGACGTGATGTTCATATAGACGCGCAGCGTATCGATGATCTCGATCTCGTGGCCCCGTTTCTCCGCCTCTTCGACGAGCCGCTTGTGCGAATATAAATTCGGGTTCCTGGCGAGCATTGCGATTTTCATAATTCGATGCTTCCTTCCATTAATTAGTATAGATCCTGACGATGTCGGCCCGTTTCCTTCGGCCGGTTCGATATGATCGAGTCGGATCCACGAGCGTCCGTCCGCGCAAGGCGGTGCGGCCAAGCAGCATCCGGAACTGCATCGTGTCCCGGTCGGTCAAGGTCATCTCGATCGGCCATTGCTCGCCGCCCAGAAGTATTTCAACTTCGATAGTGTAGCGTGTCTCGCGATGTCCGCCGGAATCCGTCACCGCGCGCCGGTCAAGAATATCGGCTTCGCATTCGACGACGATATCTTTGCGCCGCTGGACCGGATGGACGCCAAACCGGATGCGTTCGACGCCGTTGACCGAGAAAGGTTCGAGGTAAAACGCATGCAGCGCCGAGGTGCGTGCGCCGGTGTCGACCTTCGCCTTGATTGCGGGAAGGTTCAGGGCCGGAATCGCGACCCATTCACGCCAGCCGACCAGTCGTTCTTCATGGGTCGTTATGTTGAAAACCTCTCTATTGTCGACTGCTTTGAAGGGTGATTTCCGAGCATAGCAGTCGCGGAGTTGCGGAAGACAGACAATTCTCTTCCCAATTTTGGCCGGATTTCCCGCCAAAACTCTCGCGGAGAGTATTACGATTTGGCCGAACCGCGAGTTCGAGACGGTGCGTTTCAATTCGCGAGGATGTTGCGGCATGGCACAGGGAGGTCACCCATGGACAGAGGGCCGTCGGGCGTCCAAGGCGCTCGGCGTCTTGCAGTGATATTCGGCCAAAACGGCGATTTACCAATGTTCGCCGGTAAACTTCGCCGCGAGAATTTCCGGATATCCGTTGCTTCAATCGTGGACCGGTCGCCGATTGTCGTTGCCGTGGCATAGATCGCCGGTTTAAGTCTCGCGCGCATGCGTTGCAGGCGTTTGATCGATCTGATCGGATGCCGGCCAATCGGTTGCAGGTTATTACGGCCATGACATTTGCGAAATTGGCGCCGGACCTAAAACCGCCCGGATACGATTGGCGGCCTTTCGTATAGATCCAAGATCAGGCCCCGGCGTCTCGGGTGGGATAATCGGGCGGGGTGCCGGCATCCCGGTTGCCGCGGGAAACAAGACTGTTGGAGCAAGAGAGCGGAACATGTTGACGATTGAAGAAAGTGCCTTGAGCCTACTCGCCGTGGTTTTGCTGCTTGTGGCGAATGCATTTTTTGTCGCCGCCGAATTTGCGCTTGTGAAGGCGCGGGAATTCCGGATTGACAGTCTCGCGACCGAAGGCGGATACGCGGCGAAGCTAACGCAAAGAATCCAGGCGAATCTCGAATCCTACCTTGCGGCGTGCCAGCTCGGAATCACGATGGCATCGCTCGGCCTTGGCTGGGTGGGCGAACCCGCCGTAGCAGCATTGCTGCGGCCGCTGCTCGAACCGGCCGGATTGAGCGAGGCGGCACTCCATACGATTTCATTCCTGCTCGGCTTTACGATTTTTTCGTCACTGCACATTGTCGTTGGTGAACAGGTGCCGAAGACGCTGGCGATTCGAAAACCCGAACCTGTATCGCTTCTGTGCGCCATTCCCTTGCGGGTCTTCTATATCCTGCTGTTCCCCTTGACCTGGATTCTGAATTGGGCGTCCCGCGGTATTCTGCGAATGCTCGGCGTCGAGGAAGCGCCGCACGTGGAGGTGCTCAGCAATCTAGAAATCCGCGGCATCGTCAATACGTCGGCCGTACACGGCGAACTGAACGAAGACCGGGCGGAGATGATCCACAATTTGTTTCGCTTCGACGAACGGGCAGTCAGCCGTGTGATGATCCCGCGATTGGAATGCGACGTCCTGCGGCTCGACAGTCCGGCCGAGGTTAATATCGCCATCATGAAGGAAACCAAGCACTCCCGATTTCCCGTAGTGGAGGGTAGCGCGGACAATCTCGTCGGCGTCATTCTTATGAAAGACCTGGTGGATGCAATGTTGGACGGCAACGCAACGCCGTGGTCCGACCTGAAATCGTTTTGTCGGGATCCGCTTGTCGTTCCCGAGACGAACAAGGTGTCCGGCCTGTTCGACACGATGCGCGCGGTCAAGGGCCACATGGCGTGCATCGTCGACGAGTACGGCGCTTTTGTCGGGCTGGTTACGCTCGAAGATCTGCTGGAGGAGATCGTCGGCGACATCGCGGATGAGACCGACGAGGGCAATTCGGATTTTCCGATCGTCGCGACCGAGTCGGGATGGGACGCGCATGGCCTGGCGTCGCTTGCCGATGTCGAGCGCGACACCGGCTTTGTCGTCGACGACAACTTTAACGCCAATACGCTTTCCGGACTGTTCATGAACCGTCTGGAGCGCATTCCACGTGTCGGAGATCGCGTAATCGAGGGACCGTACCGATTCACCGTCAAGGCGATAGAGGACCGGCACGTCAGACTTGTACAGATAGAAAAGCTTGATGTTATCGCAGACCCGATCGAAGGAGAACCAAACGATGGATAAGGTATTCGACTGGAGTGCGCCTCTGGTCGCGGCGACATCGCGAATGATCCAAGGTTTTCTGGAGTATCTGCCGCAACTCATTGGCGCTGCCGCCATCCTCATTGTTGGATGGCTGGTCGCTCGTATGCTGAAGGCCCTGACCATCCGGCTGGCAAATAGTTTTGACCGGCTCTCGGGTTACATTGGAATAAGCAATGTTATCGCTACCAAAAAAATCAGCGAGTCAGTGGTCGTGATCATCGCCAATGTGATCTTCTGGCTGGTGATCCTGTTTTTCCTGACCGCGGCGACCAATTTGCTCGGGCTTACAATGTTCGCGGGTTGGCTCGATCGCATGATCGGGCACCTGCCTAATATTCTGTCCGGTATTCTGATAATTTTCGCCGGCGTGGTTGTCGGCAACATTGTTAGGGATGCAACCGTGACCGCGGCCCAGGCCATGCATTCTCGCCAACGTACTCTTCTGGCGCGGGGGGCACAGATTTTCACGGTCGCAACGATTATCGTGATCGGTATCGATCAAATCGGCATCGATATCACGGTCCTCATTACGGTCATCGCCATTGTTATCGCCGCCGTGCTGGGCGGCCTGGCGATTGCGTTCAGCCTCGGTTCCAGGACCCTCGTCAGCAATCTCATCGGCGCGCGCTATCTGAACAAGGATTACCGGGTCGGCGAGGCAATTCGCGTCGGCGGTATTGAAGGCACGGTGCTCGAGATTTCGCCCGTCGCCGTCATCCTGGAAACCGCCGAAGGCCGGATGACGGTTCCCGCCAAGATTTTTGGCGAGGAATCCAGCATCCTGCTTCATCGGGAACAAGCCAATGTCGGGTAGATTCGCGCTCGCGCAACAATACGTCGAGGTGTATCCGCAAGCCGCCGCCCGCGTGCTGGAGGCGGCTGTGCCGACGCTGGCGTCGACATTCATCGATTCTGTTGCGGACAAGAACAGTTCAAGCCTGCTCGCGTCGATGTTGCCGTT
>Ga0224508_10003595_pt1 | contig 12803 bp, 9 predicted proteins | sample SF_Jan12_sed_USG_4_FD_170157 | JGI IMG/M metagenome (GOLD analysis project Ga0224508, IMG submission 170157) | Sediment microbial communities from San Francisco Bay, California, United States - SF_Jan12_sed_USGS_21 | ecosystem: Environmental > Aquatic > Marine > Sediment | place: USA: California...
AGGAGCCAAATGAAACGTTTCACATAGTCATTGGATGTCGAAATCTTTTTGTAGAGTGCTGAAGCCACTACTCCTGCCATGGTAAAAGCAGGAAATGCCCCACTACCAGCAATCCAGAAATAAGATCTTATTCCCTTTGCGAAATCTAACCATCCACTGAAATCCAGCAAATTAAATACTAGAAAGAACACCCATGCAATGATTAATACCTGGAGTCGACCCTTGAAAATCAAATATATTAGGGCGCTATACAAGTAAGCCCATCCAATTAATCCGAGAATCCCCCACCAATAGGTTCGCATCCAAATGGGATCTTCCGAATCACCACCTCGAAAAATGATAGCCAAAAAAACCAAGATAGCAACGCCAACTCCTACAAGCGTTTTCTTCAGCCGTTCATCCATTCGGACCTGACTATAATTATTCCAAATCAGAAAAAAAGCAAGTGCCATGAAAATCTGCCACCAATACTTGCCTATCCACACGCCATCGGCATATATATTCTCCCGGTTAACCATGAAAATACCCATCAGGAGCAAAGCAAAACTTCGGGTGAAGATATGTTGACCAATGCTCCGGGTGGAGTAGCCTTTGGCCATTCGGTTATCCATGGCAAAGGGAATGGATAAGCCGACGATGAAAAGAAACGCAGGGAAGATGATATCTGAAAATCCCAGGAAGTCTTCATCCGCCTTTGCATGCTTCAGCCAATCCGGAATATCAACCAATGTCCAAAAATCATTGACGAAAATCATCAATAACATGGTAAGTCCACGGAATACATCTATGGACTTGATCCGAACTGGTTTAATATTTATTTCAGTACTCAATAGGTATATTTCGGGTACCATAGACAGCGTGGTAACAACGATCTAATGGAACCACTCTGACTTGATAACTTATACTTATCATCAATACTAGAGGATTAGATTGAAATTGCAAACTAATCGATCGCCACCGCTATTAATCAATATCGGAAGGTTAGCAATACTATCAAAATCGATATTTTGGAGGAACTATCTCCTTCAATCGTAAATACACCGTAGCTTGGGCTCGATGATGGATGGTATGATTGTAAGCCAGTAATAACATGTCAGCAATGCTGAAATCCTTCCAAGGTTCATCTTTTAGAAAGCGATGATTGTTTGAATAAAGTTCTGTCTCCTTTAATGCTTTGAAAGCTAGATCAAAATGATCAAAACAGTGCTCCAAATAATTCAATATTTCGGTCCTAGTCGTTTTCGGTTCTTCCCTGGGAGTACTACCATCCAGCGTTCCGGTATAGATTTCTAATCCCCATCCGATATGTGTAAATAATTTGCCAAACGACATCATTTCTGAATTAGGTTGGAATTGGAGCATTGAGTCTGGCATGGCTTCGAAGATTTCGTACGTATAGGTTTTACCAATTTCCCATCGTGTGGAAAAAAAAGGTAGCCAGGCGGAAGCATTGTTCTCATTAATTGTCAAGGTGGTTGGCAATATTAAAGCCGAACCAAAGCCACTAAGTAATTCCAAGGATCTTCTTCTTTGCATAATAAATGATTTGCTAAAGGGAACTCTTATCCAAATCCGTAGCTTTAATTCATTCCTCGTTCATCGCTTCGAAGAGGGCCTTAAAACACAGCACCGATCCGGTCAAATTATTATCATTATTTTCCTCCTTCGCATTTTCAAATTGTTCCATAAATCCTGAAGCGCCGGACCAAATTGTCTGCATCATTCCTAAATTGTTTTGAGCAAGAACAGGATTAGCATTTTCCTGGAATCGCTTCCAATCTTCCAATTGTTCCAGTGCCACACTTGACCTTCTCCAGGGACAAGTGATGACTCGAAATCCCTTTGTGGCAAAGTATGCAGCCGTTGGTTCTGCCCGCTCATAGTGCCAGTCGCAGATCACCACATCTTTGGGTATCATATCGATCGCCCGGTGCGTGTTATTCATGCTAGCCTCCCACAAACCAATACCAGTGGTTCTTCCATCAATGAGACGATCTCCCCAAATCCATAAAGTACGGTCCGACTGCGCCAGATGATTTCTAATCTTAGTTACCTCTCCGGCAAACAATTCTGCCTTGTCTCTGCCGGAACAACGGGGACATTTATTATCTCCGATATAAAAAACCTCATCCATACCGGCATGAAAAGCTGTAGCATCGAAAGCATCCATGATCTCATCAACTAATGCCAGAACGATCTCATGCACCTCCGGATGCAGGGGGCAGTAACTTTTACAATACAGACCATCATCGTTTGGCCATTCATATTCATCCGGCATGATGACACCAGGGGTCTCGTCAAATTGGGGATACACTTCCAGTAATTTAGTCACTTTGCTATGCCAGGATTGGTGTCCAAGCAAATTAATCTGAGGGATGATCTCAATGCCGTGCTGTGCACAGACTGATTTAAGAAGATCTACATCGTCCTGAGACAGATAGTTGTCATCCCGAAGTTCGGGATGTGATTGGTACTCAAAATTAAAATCTACCCGCAGTACAAGAGTATTGACTCCTAACCGTGCAAGTTCGTCATCAATAAAATCAGCAAAAGTTTGCACGTCATCAGGGCCTGGGGCTCCGATACATAGGCCGCGAACAGGCATGGAGTCACGGACAGGTTGAGCTATACCCAAGGTGCTGATTAGCAATGTCAGTGAAAGGATAAGAAGTCGCATAATCTTATTTTTATTTAATATAATCCACTTAGAAACTCATTTCTGGAAATTACAAAAAGCCGATGGGCACATTATCGTCATCCATAATGATTCTGGTCAATTTAATTCGACGTTTACCTGTGGTTTACACTTTATTGTAGAGCTTTGCCACTAAATATTGTCTTGCCAACAATTATGGAGCTAATCTACTTCGCTGATCCAATGTGTTCTTGGTGTTACGGATTTTCACCAGAACTCACGAAAATCGCGGCACACTACCGAGATGTGCCCTTACAAATCGTGATGGGTGGCTTGCGACCACACGGCACTGAAATCATTGCCGATATGAAGGACTTCTTGCGCGAGCATTGGGACCATGTGGCCGAGCGAAGCGGACAACCCTTTACTTACAAGATTCTCGAAGACACGACCTTGACTTATGACACGGAGCCCTCATGCCGGGCAGTGGTTGTAGTGCGTCACATGGATCCGACGAAAGAGTTTCACTTCTTGAAATCGGTCCAATACGCTTTTTACAGAGACAATAAAAACACGAATGAAGTCCAGACCTTTTTGGAAATTGTTGATGAAATTGCCTTAGACAAAAACACGTTTCTAGACCTATTCTCATCTGATGCATTCAAAGCGAAAACCATGCGTGACTTTCAATTTAGTGCACAGCTTGGCGTGCGCGGCTACCCAACGCTCCTGATGAAAAATGATGAGGGCTATCATACCTTATCAATGGGTTATCAAACGTCAGAAAAAATACTTCGTCGAATCGAAAACATCTTAACTGAAAATGATTGAGATCTTGATCTACTAAGACAGACCTTTTTCGAGGCAATTCAGAAGAATTCACAATAGCAGAACTCTTAACGTCCCGATCTTGGTTGCCCCTACTCTTTATATTCGCTCCAACATCATCAATCTGAAATCGACAGCTCCTTGGCCGATAATCTGCGTAGCCTTTAGTGTCATTTTTCCCGGTCCCTGAAGTAAATGGATTACACCAAGAGCATGCGGTTTGAAGTCTTTTACATAAGATTCTACCCTTAACACCTTGTCATTTTCCATTCCCCTCAGCGGTGGATCATGCGCTTCATTTACTTCACTTAGAATGGATGCCTTCAGAAACGTCAACTCCAAGGTGCATCCCACATTCTCAGCAGCACAGGTGTAATAAATAACGGCTTGATAATCTCCTTCCTCAAGTACTTCAACATCCCAGCTCATGCTATCGCTGACACTAAGCCAATTGGTGTAGAAAGAACAATTGGGCCATTGGTTTGAGCGTATTATACCACCATGAGCATCAGCATCACGTGCCGGAAGTTGCGTGTAGGGAAAGTCCGGATGACCCACGGGGAATGGTCTGGGATCAGCTTCCTTAAGTTCATTTAGAACCTCTTTTTCCCATCGGTCTTTTGCCTCAACCAGCTCAGTATGAATTTCGGATTCTGTAGTCGAGATATCAGTGCGTTGACCCGGATCATTGATCATATCAAATAATTGTCCTTCATGATCCAAGCGATAACGCTGACTACGCGCACTCGTCCTCTCATTCCAGTAACTGAAAATCAATCGATCCTCCCAAGCAATATCTTGATCGAAGCAAAGCGCTTTTAGGCTTTTCCCGTCCAGCATCTTTTCGGTAGCGTATTGTAATCCGGCTAAATCAGCTAACGTCGGATAAAGATCGATAGCGCCCGCAATTTGCTTTATAGTCTTTCCTGCAGGCAAGGTTCCCTTCCATCGGATGATTAATGGTGATCGCACGCCGCCTTCGTCAGTCCATCCCTTTCGACCCTTCATGTCACCATTCCAACGCCATCCATTTGGGCCATTGTCAGAGAGAAATAACACAATCGTGTTTTCGTCCAATCCCAATGTGTCCAATTTCTCCAGAATTCTACCCACATTCCAATCGATATTCTCACACATTGCGTATGCAGCTTTTGTATGTGCTACATCTTCCTGTTCCTTATACCGATGACCTTGCTCCAATGGCATGTCTTTGAACTTATTCCACCAGCGATCAGGAACCTGCATGGGACTATGAGGCGTATTATAAGGCAGATAGACTAAAAAAGGATCTTCGTGATTCTCTTCGATAAATTCGATCGCCCTATCTGTAAGATCGTCGACCAGGAAACCTTGGCCATGCACGAGTTGTCCATTATGCTCCAAGACAGGGCTGAAATAATTCCCCCAATGTCCGGAGGCGAATCCATAGTAATCATCAAAACCTCGGGCATTGGGATGATAGGGATACTGCATCCCATTGTGCCATTTACCATAGGCTGCAGTTTTATATCCTGCATCTTGAAAGACTTGTGCAAAAGTTACTTCGTCCAGATCTAATCGTTCACCCCCTTCTCCCGTATCATAAACACCTCCCCTGACATGATATCTACCCGTAAGAATTTCTGCGCGAGTTGGTGAACAAACCGGACATACGTAGAAGCGATCAAACGTTACCCCCTCCCTAGCCATCTCATCGATAATTGGCGTATGGATCATCCTGTTGCCATGCATGCTCAAATCACCCCAGCCTTGGTCATCAGTCATGATCATGACTATGTTAGGAGGAGATGAATCCTTACTTAGATCCTGTTGACAGGAGATCAGGAGAAACAGGTAAAAAATGGAGGAGGCAGGCCCCATTATTCGATACATGACATAGAATTGAATATGGATTTTATATGAACTGTAAGCTAGAAAATCTCATTCAGTGAGTACTTCTCTTTTTTCAATCTTGCTGTCATCCAACTCAATACCGAAACCAGGCTCTAGGGGCAATGCTAAAACTCCATTGTCCGTCAATAATGGATGTTGCTGAAAATGTAATTTATACCCAACATGATTAATCAAATATTCGACAAGTGGACACACTTCGGGTGATTGACTTGCTACTACATGGAGGGCTGCATGGATGTTGTGACCATGAGGCACTACCTTCAGTCCAAAGGAGGAAGCCAGATGACAGATCTTGACTAACTCACTCACACCACCGCACCATTCTGGATCAGCCTGTACGATCTGAATGGCTCCGGCGCCAAGAAAATCCTGCACCTCCCAACGATTATAAAAATGTTCTCCAGTTGCTACCGGTATCGAAGTACTTGCTGACAAGCGTTTGAAACTCTCCAATCTGTTTGGCGCAAAAGCTTCTTCGATCCAGTAAGGTCTATATTGTTCTACGGCTTTTGCCCATGCTTGCGCATAAGGCAAATCCCACCCCATGAACGCATCAAACATGAATTCTGCATTGAATCCAACTGCTTCGCGTAACTCGGCTACCAGCTCAATATTTTTCTTCAGACCCTCAGCTCCATCTCCGGGCCCAAATGCTAAAAACCACTTTTGATGTTGGAAGCCTCTGTCAAAAAGTTCCTTGGCTCTGGGACCCGCTTTGCCTTTTTCAACCGTATAACCCAAACAACTCCCATAAACTCGGGCTTCCTTTCTTGTTGGGCCTCCGAGCAACTCATAGACGGGTACACCAAAATATTTACCCCTCAGATCCCACAGGGCATTATCGACAGCACTTAGGGACATCATATAATGTCCGGCCCGCGAATGCCGGTTGCGACGATACATCTGATCCCATAAAGTCTCCACAGCCAATGCGTCCTTGCCCAACAAGAAAGAACGGAACTGCTGTAGTAAAGGGGCGATGGTTTCAGGATCAAGATATCCGTAGATACCCTCTAAGCCCCCTCTCGTCCGGATGCGCAAGTAATGATGGCTGATCCTACCACTGGAGGTGCGAGGACGCTCATCGTCCATGTACGGCTCAGGTCTGTACTCCGGATAGATGTGTATGGGTTGTGCCTGGTGCTGCCGATTTACGCCAGGCGTACTTTCGTAGGGGCCCGTCACTTTCAAGATGTCGAATGACTCAATGATCGTGTCATCGGTACTGGCGGCTTTCGAAAAGAGATGTTGGACTGCCAAAGGCAGACAGCTGAAAACGGAAAGTTTGGCAGAATCACTAAAGAACTTGCGACGTGAGATCATAAGAGGATTGTATTAGCTTCTATAGACAGATACATGTTCGTCTGAAAAACACCAAAGCCTCATTTTATGTCTGAGTAAGATGTCGGTCGCAAAAGAAAGATATCGGCCTTTGACACCGTATGTTGATATTTGTCCAGGCTGGACATTTCTTTCCACCGGGGATCTGCTCTGAAAGCATCCCAGTGGCTATTTCTCGAGTCCATATTCTCAAAGGATGTCATATAAATCAGATTTGGCGTTCGAGGTCCAACTAGCGTCTCCGCATAAAAGACGGCATTGAAGCCAAGAGATGTAAATAGATCTATCTCACCGCCTTCATTAAACATGTGTACCTTTCTTCTATACAACAACTCCGAAGCACCCTCATAACTTCGATATTCGAATACGCGATTGGAAAGAGGACCAGAAAAACTTGGCTTGGATAGTATAGGCATATGCTCAAAAGCCCGATGCCAGCTGGTTTGGATCCTATCGTAAACAGGTTCTTCATGTGAAGTCATTAGATAGTCTTTGCCACTCCCCGCCTGTTGGTCTGTAGAGATCATCAAATCACCCAATTCCTCCAATTGACTAAGGTCACTGGCAGGGATCAATATGAGCACCTTTTTACGACTGGCTGTATCGTTATCAATTGAAGTAAAAATGCCAACATTATCTGTACCATGCTGGTGCAACAAGGGTATAAATGCTTGCTCCAGATATTGCTCCAATCGATCCAATTGATCGGCTGTACTACATTGGTAGATCCGTACTTCATAGTACTGACGGTCTTGAGCCGCAGCGGTCTGAAAACTGGCGACCAACGCTAACATAATCATGAGACTAGTGTAACAATTCATAAATAAATACTTTTACTAAAATCTGTATGTCTTATCGCCATAAGGTAAGAAATGTGGTCCATAGCTTAGCAGACCTCAAGCATCGAGGTGCCGCGGCAGTAAGTAAGCCGATCGTGAAAGGCAACTTCTATGGTCTCATAGGAACCTTCCAAGAGAACAGGGATCGCTGAGTTATAGGGCATGCATGTCAGATGCCGAGAGACAAGCAACCGGTGTCAGACTTTGTCTGGATATGCTTACATTTAATTGACATCGTATCGAAACTCCTTTGACCGTGAAACATCATCACTTTTTATCACTTCTTTTCCTCCTCAACGCTTGTGGGCAAGAGCCACCGCAGGACGTTAAAGAAAGCAAAAGCACCGCACAGAATATTTCAGTGACCCTCACAGAAGGAACCAATCTGGCGGTCGCGATTTCTCCTGATGGGAAGCAATTCGTGCTAGATTTGCAGGGTACACTATGGACTATGTCGGCAGCCGGTGGCGAAGCCCGGGCCATTACGGACAAGTATGGTGACACCCGCCAACCGTCCTGGTCTCCAGATGGGCAAGAGATCTGCTTTCAGGGTTACTGGGAAGGAAACTGGCACATCTACCGCATAAATAATAAGGAGGGTGCAGAAGCCCAACAACTTACATCCGGTCGCTTTGATCACCGGGAGCCCCATTGGTCCAGGGCAGGAGATAAAATTGCTTTTTCATCTGACCAGTCAGGCAACTATGACATATGGACGATAGATGTACATACTGGTGATCTGGAACAATTAACGGATACGGACACTCACGATGAATATGGACCATGCTATTCCTCAGGAGGTGATAGGATCGCGTTTGTAGCCAAACAGGGAAGTGAACACATTATCCAGGAAATAGATCTTGCAACACATGCCAAATCAGAAATCTATCGAACTGAAGATCAGATTTTTGGCTTGGGTTATGACCCGAGACAAGAGCATCTTTTGTTCAACTCCCTAAATGGGATGGAGAGTCATCTTAACCGATTAGATCTCGCAGCAAGGTCTATTCAACCAATTGTGATTTCGGATGTGGACGAAGACATCTTTCCTTTTCGTCCAACATGGATTTCTGATGAGGAGTTCGTTTACACTGGAACCGGCAAAATTTGGAAAGGTAATCTCAGAACACAGCAAAAAAGTGAAATCCATTTCGCAGCCACTGTTAAACTTGATCGACCTTCCTACACATTGAAGCAGCGCAACTTTGATCTGGACGAACCGCAGAATGTAAAAGGAATTTATCAGCCGGTGATTTCACCCGATGGTAACTCTGTGGCATTTATTGCTTTGGCGGATGTATGGATTACAAATCTTGATGGTGGATCAATTCGGGTATCTGAGGATCATTCGATTCAAGTTGCTCCAGCGTGGTCCAACGACGGGACCCGCTTAGCCTTTGCAAGCGACCATTTGGGCACCACTGCTATCTGGATATATGATCTGCAGAAGCGAGCAAGTAGTATGTTGGGCCAAACCGCCGGGATGCCCATTGGCATTGACTGGAGTTCCGATGATGCTCAACTAGCTTATACCTTGAATTATGGACCACGATCTGGTCTGCTTTGGAAGATGAGTGTGAAATCCGGTGAATCGCAGCGTGTTGGTCACAATTTTCCATATAGTGTCAGTGGCCCGAGCTGGTCACATGACCATCAGCACATTGCTTTGTCAGTCTTGCATCCTTACTCAGACTTATATCGTGAAGGTATCAACCGGATTGTCGTGGCCAAGGCCGATGGCTCTGCCACACTGTCTCCCCAGGCACAGACGCATCAATCATTCGGAATGCGGGGCAACGATGGCCCCAATTGGTCGCCGGATGGCAGCATGCTTGCATTTTTATCACAAGGTTTTCTCTGGATCGCTGATGTAGACACTCGTGGAAACTTTATCGGTGAGCCGCGAAAGATGACCACGGACTTATCTGATTCTCCAAGTTGGACTGCAGATTCGAAGGCTGTGCTATATCAGCATAATGAAGTGTTGAGGGTGATTAATGTTCAGACAGGAGAGACAAATGCATTTGATATCGATCTGACGTGGCAGCCTTCCGTCGACACCAGCACTAAAGTTATTCATGCCGGAGGTTTATTTGATGGCTTAACCAACCGCATTCAACGAGATAAGGACATTATCATCCGCGGCAATCGAATTACAGGGATCGAAGACCATGATCCAGATCGCGCCACTGATTCTATTATAGACGCTAGCAATTTGTATGTTACGCCCGGGTTGATTGACATCCATGCTCACCAGGCGAGTGAAATGGGAGAAATACTCGGACGCAGGTGGCTGGCTTGGGGAGTAACCAGCACCCGGGATCCAGCTACGAATCCATATGATGCGTTAAACAGGCGTGAAGCAATGCATGCCGGCACCTTGACATACCCACGAATTTTCTTCACCGGCAGTCCATTAGATGGGAATCGCGTCTATTATGGAGGTACTTATGCCTTGCAAAACAAGCGTCAATTGGAAATGGAGCTCGCTCGTGCAAAAGTTTTAGAATATGATATGATCAAGACCTATGTTCGACTTCCGGACACATGGCAGCAAGAGGTGGTCTCGAAGGCGCACGAGCTGGGTATACCGGTTTCATCGCATGAATTGTACCCTGCTGCAAGTTATGGTGTCGATGCTGTTGAGCACATAATGGGCACCAGCAGACGTGGCTATTCTCCAAAAATGAGTCGCATATTGAATGCCTATGGAGATGTCACTCAACTGATTGCAAAATCGGGAATACGCTTTACTCCCACCATTTCTATTTATGTCGGGTACAATTATATGCTGGCACAGGACCCTCTGATTCTCGACGACCCTCGCTTACAAAAGCTTGAACCCGAACTCACTAAAACGACGGCCCGGCAAAACATCGAAGCTGTAAAAAATAACCCCTCGTATTGGAATCGTCAATTTGCCAATGCGGCAAAAATGATAAAAGACGTTCATGACCAGGGAGGAAGAGTTGTGGCGGGCACGGATTCTCCGATTATTCCCTTTGGATTTGGCCTCCATATAGAGCTCGAAAGTTACCAGCAGGCAGGTATGACCCCTTTTGCAGTCATGCAAACTACAACCCTGCATGCTGCTGAAGGGATCGGCATAGACGATCATCTGGGATCTATCGAAGTAGGTAAGCTCGCTGATCTGTTAATAGTTGGATCGAATCCCCTTGACGACATTCGCAATCTAAGAGATCTACAATCTGTGGTTCTAAATGGAAAAATCATAAGTATTTCTGATCTGCTTCAATAAACTTGTTGGGACATATTCTCGGCAAACCAACCGCGAGATAACAAAGACGAGAAGCCGTATCTTGCTGCCATGAAAGCAGCCACCGTCAAGGTGATAAAGGATGAACTCAAAGGAAGGTCCTCTCATGAACTGATTGCGATCTGCTTAAGATTGGCCAAATTCAAGAAAGAGAATAAGGAATTATTGACCTACTTGCTATTTGAAGCAGCGAACGAGTTCAATTATACCGCTGGAATAAAAACAGAAGTAGATGAGCAATTTGAACAGATCAATACATCCAGCTATTATTACATCAAGAAGAGCATACGCAAAATACTTCGCAACTTAAAGAGGCAAATTCGATACTCTCAGAGAAAAGAAACAGAGATAGAGTTACTGCTATACTTCTGTACGAAACTTAAGCATCTACAGCCCTCCATTCATAGTAACAAGGTGCTGAAGAACATGTATATCCGCCAAATAGCACTTGTGCGAAAAAGAATTTTGCTACTGCATGAAGATCTGCAATACGATTATGGTTTGTTATTGGAAGAATTATAGAGATCACAGAAAATAAATAAACAGACCATAGGCCGCAAAGTGAAAGTCACAATATGATGATATCATCAAGAAATGCACGATGTAATTGTCTTCTAGTAGTGGCAGTTGGGCTTTTTCTCCTTGCCTCTTGCAACATTGCTCCGGAAGAGGATAAACAAACCAGAGAAGTCAGAAAGTGGGATAAGATAACTTTGTCGTTCGAAGGACCCACCACAAGTGAGCGTAACGAGGATAATCCCTTTTTACATTATCGTCTCGATGTCACTTTCCAACTTGGAACTTATGAAATGACTGTACCCGGATTCTATGCAGCGGATGGTCAGGCAAGTGAATCCAGTGCGGAGGAGGGACAGATTTGGCAGGTTCGGTTCAGACCGGGACGAGAGGGTATTTGGAAATACAGGACTTCTTTTAGAAAAGGGCAAGACATTGCTGTGTCCGATGATCCTGATGCTGGAGAAGCTGTTGATTTTGACGGACAGACAGGTTATATAAAGGTGCTCCCTTCACCCGGAAGCAAAGGGCGTGTAATCCCCACCGAAAGCCGCTACTTAAAATATGCTGATAGCGGAGACGCCTTTCTCAAAGGAGGCGCAGATAGCCCAGAAAATTTTCTGGCCTATCACGAGTTTGATGGCACATTACGCGGAAAGGATCCGGAAAGCAGAAGGGGTGAAGCCACCGCTATGGAATCGCTGCATCGGTATGCACCACATATTGGAGATTGGAAAGAAGGGGATCCAACTTGGCAAAGCGGTAAAGGCAAAGGCATTATCGGGGCATTGAATTATTTGGCTGGCAAGGGAATGAACTCCGTTTATTTCCTCACGATGAATATTGAAGGCGACGGCAAAGATGTATGGCCTTACACCGGCTATGACGAGCGGGTACGTTTTGACTGCAGCAAACTCGACCAATGGGAACTTGTCTTTGATCACATGGACAAGCTTGGCCTCATGCTACATATGGTGACCCAGGAAACAGAAAACGAGAAATTACTGGATAACGGAGATACAGGGCTGCAAAGGAAGCTTTACTATCGTGAATTAATTGCTCGGTTTGCCCATCATATGGCCGTGACCTGGAACTTGGGTGAGGAAAACGGGCCGATGGATTTTTCGCCTGATGGTCAGAGTACAGATCAGCAAAAAGCCATGGCAGCATACATTAAGACGCATGATCCATACCAGAATTACTTGGTAATTCACAGTCATCACAACAACGAATCAAAGCGAGAACTTTTCACCCCACTCCTTGGTTTTCCTCACCTCGACGGCATGTCCATCCAAAATGGCAATCCACACGAAACACACGCCGTGACAAAGGAGTGGATCGGATCTTCGGAGCATGCAGGCAAGCCCTGGGTCATGTGCCTGGATGAGCTGGGGCCACATTTTCGCGGTACTGATCCTGATGACCGGACGGATAACAACCAGGATACGATCCGAGCTGTTGTACTATGGGGAAA
>Ga0224508_10003596_pt1 | contig 12802 bp, 11 predicted proteins | sample SF_Jan12_sed_USG_4_FD_170157 | JGI IMG/M metagenome (GOLD analysis project Ga0224508, IMG submission 170157) | Sediment microbial communities from San Francisco Bay, California, United States - SF_Jan12_sed_USGS_21 | ecosystem: Environmental > Aquatic > Marine > Sediment | place: USA...
AAAAGCTAGTACCGAGATGGCCATGCTCTTTAAAGGGCTTGAGCACAATGAGATGCCCGTGGGTATTCATTACTTACATGAAGAAAAAGATATTTGGGATGCAATCAGGGCATTTTTCCATCAGCAGGCGGCGGAACAAGAGTGACTGAAGGAGAATAGTCATGGAAGAACCCCTCCATACTTATGCGGAAAAACTGGAGGCACTTGCACATCAACAAGGCCTGGATTACTACCCAGTTGATTTCGAGACTGTACCCGACAGCTTCATGATGGAAGTGGCGGTTTACGGATTGCCGGTGCGCATGCCGCACTGGTCATTCGGTGTGCGCTATATCTACCAGCTCGTGCAGCACCGCATGGGTCATTCACGATTGTTTGAGGTGGTATTTCCCGGGAATCCCGGCAGGGCTTATCTAGCAAATCGCAACAGCGTCGAAGAGAACACCTTGGTCACGGCGCATGTCTTAGGTCATGCCGATTTCGCCAAAAATAACCTGTTGTTCAAACACAGCCAACAGCAAGTGGGATACCACATTGTGGAACAGGCTGCAGCCCATGCGCGCCAAATAGGCGATGCGATGGATGCCCACGGTGAATCACGCGTCGAGGCCATCCTGGACGCAGCGCTGGCGCTGGAGCAACATATTGACATCCACAAAGGGCTTACACGACCGTTGTACCCCAAGTATCTGCCAGCGGGAGAGTTGGACAAAGGATCAACTGAATTTCAGTCCAGATTTGACCAATTGCCCAATGACAAACATGTGGAACCCGAGGCCAAGGAGTCACAGCGAGCGCCTATCCCTCCAGCCGCCGAATATGACCTGCTCTGGTTCATCGCACAGTATGCCCCTGAACTGGAAGATTGGGAGCGTGATATCTTTCTCGCAGTCCGCAAAGAATCTTTTTATTTTTACCCGGTGTTTGCCTGTCAGATTATGAACGAAGGGTGGGCTTGCCAGTGGCACGCACGGTTACTGAGAGACGCAGACTTCTTGCCACAGCAAGTATATCTCGATGCGATCAAGGCCCATTCCGACGTAGTGCGCCCCTATGCCGGTGACAACCAGGTCGCGTTGTCGATCAATCCCTATCACCTAGGCTTTGTACTATGGGAGAAAATCATCGAAGAAAAAGGCATGGAAGAGGCGCGTAAGATTATGAAGGAAGACGATGACTTTAGCTTTGTGCGCAACCACTTGAACGCAGAGCTAGCCGAAGAACTTGGCCTGTTTGAATATGCCACCAAACTCAGCGGCGAGATAACAGTTCAGGAGAGTGACATCGAAGGTGTCCGCGAGAGTCTGCTCGCTACAAAATTTAATTTCGGAGCTCCTAGAATCAGTGTCAGCCAAGTCCAAGTAGATGGAACGTTGGAACTGCAACATGATCATAACACCGATGGGCGTGGCTTAGATTTGCCGCGTGCTGAGCGAGTACTGGAGTACATCCATCGGGTATGGCGCCGATCCGTGAAGCTAAACACCGTAGACGGAGACGGTGTGGAGAAGGTACTTACTATCGACCCACAGCCAGTGCCTGCATAGGCTCACGAAATCATTGCTGGCCACAACCGCGATCGCAACTTAAATCGAGAGCAGCGGTCTCACGCGATTAATCTTCTGTTACCAGACCAATTGCGTCCGGTAAGTACTTCGACAGTTTTCCGGACACCCCTTCGAATTCAGTCGCGTCTTCCGGTACCAGACCTTTGACAGTAATATTGGGCCAGATTTCCGCATAGTGCTGATTGAGGCGTATCCATTTTTCCGCGCTTGGCTCGGTATCGGGTAATATCGCATCCACCGGACATTCGGGTTCACACACGCCGCAGTCGATACACTCATCCGGATCGATTACCAACATGGTGTCGCCCTCATAGAAACAATCCACTGGACAGACTTCGACGCAGTCTTGATATTTGCAGCGGATGCAATCTTCGGTCACAACGTAGGTCACGGCAGCTAATTATCGCGACAAGCGCCGGACAAGAAAACTCACCATAGGCCGCGCCGATGTTTCGTTATCCATGCAATGGAAAAAAACGATCATGTTATCTGCCGCGGCGTCCCGTACGATAGCCGCCAAAGACCACCGTGCTAGACTAGATGATTGCACTTCAGACTGACTTGAAAACCGCCGTCTAGCGATGGAGCGAACCTGTCTTCCGGTGTAGCGGGCCAATCGCGTAAAATCCACGTTGCAGATCAGCCTTAATATCATCCAAATTCTCAAGCCCCACACTCACCCGCAATAGCGCCTCGGTAATCCCTGTCTGGGCCCGCTCTTGGGCGGTAATACGACTATGGGTGGTGGTTGCCGGGTGGGTCATTGTAGTCTTGGTGTCACCGAGATTCGCTGTAATCGAAACAAGCTCAGTATTATCGATCACAGCCCACGCTTCATCTCGGCCGCCATACACCTCAAACGACACAATTCCACCGTAGCCTTGTTGCTGGGTGAGTGCGACCTGGTGTTGCGGATGCGACTCCAGTCCCGGATAGTACACTTGCTTAACTGCGGGCGCCTGCTCAAGCCAAAGCGCCAAATCCATAGCGTTGGCGCAATGAGCGTGCATCCGCAGGCTTAGTGTTTCAAGACCCTTGAGGAATACCCACGCATTGAATGGACTCATGGTGGGGCCGGCAGTGCGTAAAACCTTGTACACCTCCATGCCGATCTGCTCATGCTTGGTCACCAAGGCACCACCCACGCATCGTCCTTGGCCATCGATGTATTTTGTTGCGGAATGCACCACCACATCAGCACCGAGCTCTAAAGGTCTTTGCAACACTGGGGTACAAGTGACGTTATCCACCACAAGCAGGCAATCTCTGCTGTGCGCGAGCTCGGCAAGAGACCGAATATCGGCGATCTCGCCCAAAGGATTCGAAGGGGTTTCGAGAAACAACATCCGAGTTTTGGAATTGATCACCCTGGACCACTGGTCACAATCGGTCAGATCGACGTAATGGACTACAACACCGAAACGCGACAAGATGTTGTTAAACAAAGAGATCGTGGATCCGAACAGACTTCGCGACGCCACGATTTCATCGCCAGCCTTGAGCGTCGCCAGGCACAGAGTGAGGATCGCCCCCATACCCGATGCAGTGGCCACAGCATAGCCACCACTTTCAAGCGCCGCTAAGCGCTCTTCAAATGCGCGGACCGTAGGATTGGTGAAACGTGAGTACACATTCCCAGGCTCGGTCTCAGCAAAACGCGCCGCAGCCTGACTCGCACTGTCGAATACAAAACTCGATGTGGTGAAGATTGGATCATTATGTTCTGCTTCGTTGGTTCGGTGCTGCCCGCCCCGTATTGCCACAGTATCGAATCCGCCATCGCAATCTTGCCGATTTTTCATTGCATCATGCCCTCATCCCTTCGCACCATCGGATCTTCCGCAAGCACAAAAAAACCCGCTTTAGCTTCACTAAAGCAGGTTTTACCTCGCTTTAGCCGTATTTTTTAAGCGCCCGCAAGCTGATTAGTCAAATCGGCGCAATAGACAATATAGCCTATGGGAAGTTCACATTCATGTCAACGCGCGCGGCCCAGGTTAGCTCAGCAATTTTCTTGCGCGCCACCCGGCTCGAGCCCGAGGTACGCATCAAACATCGCTGGGTCTGTGCGTGCAATCTCTGCCGACCCTTGCCACACGGTGCGTCCGGATTCCAGCACACAGACATGGTCGGCGATATCTAACGCCCTAGTGGTGCTCTGCTCCACCAACACAATGGTGATACCGCTGTCTTTCAGTTTACCCAGCGCTTGGTAACCATTTTCGGCATCAATCCCAAAGGATAATTCGTCCACCAACAAAAGCTTCGGCAAAGAAGTGCGAAACACATAATCACCCGAGCGGGTGATGTCCGGTAACGCCAAAGATTACATTTAATTGCACTTCTCCTTCGAAACACCGGGATTTTTGGCCTGAATACTTCGACCTTAATCTGATTACCTAGACAAGACCCAGCGCAGCCTTTTTTTGAGTACTCCAAGCTTGGATGATACGATCGGCGATCATGGCGATCAGCGCCATGCTGAGTCCGGCCACCAACCCCAGACCGGGATCTGCCTTGCTTAATGCAATATAAACTTGCTGCCCCAACCCCGTGGTGCCGACCAGCGCAGCAATGACCAACATCGCAAGCCCAAACATAATCGTTTGATTGAGCCCAAGCATGATCTCGGGCAAAGCCAGCGGTAGTTTCACCTGCCACATAATCTGGCCTCGACTGCAGCCCATCGACTTAGCTGCCTCCACAACGTCAGGACGCACATTACGCAGACCATGCTCGGTATAGCGAATAGCCGGCACGATAGCGTAGGCGATAATCGCGAGGAAAGCAGTAAACTCACCGACTTGAAAAAACATCAGCACTGGAATCAAGATTACAAACAGCGGCATGGTCTGTAATGTATCGTTGATGGGTCTTAGGAACGCCGAGACTCTATCGTTGTTGGCCGCCCAGATACCCAACAGACCACCAAATACAAAAGAAACAAGAACCGCAGCTCCACACAAATAGACCGACAACATCGATTGCGGCCATACCCCCGTTGTGAGCATAAACAACAGACCTAACAGACTAAATATGCCGACCTTCCATCCACCGACTTGCCAGGCCATTAAAGTCACGACAATGATGAAAACGGGCCATGGGGTAGTGGTGACGCCGAAGTAAAACAGACCGCCGAGCAGGATCACTGCAACACCACTACGCCAACCCCAACTTCTAGAGGCCAGACCCGTCAACACTATCACTACGGCCGCGTAGCCGTAACTCATCATCGGGGTCAATTCGAATCCCCAGGAAAACGGTCTAACCGCGCTCTCCAGCCCAAGTCTCAATGGCAGCAGGAAATAGAAAAGCACGGTCTTCTTAATGGCATCGGTAACTTGCGGATAGTTAGTGATGACGTAGGTAAGGGCGTCATTGATCGGAGCTGCCGGGTACCACACCCAACGCTCGGGATAAGAACGCAGCGCGGGCAAGATCTGTGACAATAATACGAAGCCAATCATGGCGGCCAGGGCCGTCAACGCATAACGGTGCCGATGCCAAAACGAACCCGCGTGACGCAGCAAACGTTGCTGATCGGTAAAACCCCGGCTAATGCGGTCCATTATCATGGCGATTAATGCGATCACAATGCCCGCCAGCAAACTCTGGCCAAATTGGGCTTTGCGCATGGTGCTCAGTACCTCCCAACCGATATCGGCGGAACTCCCAATGATGGCCGCGATGATTACCATGCTGAGTGCCGCCATGGTGGTTTGATTTACACCAACCATGATGGTGGGGAGTGCGGTGGGAATTTGCACCCACCAGAACAACTGCCGCCTAGTCGTGCCAGACATCCGCCCGGACTCCACCACGTCGCTGGGAACACGTCTAAGGCCCAGCATCATATTGCGTACCATCGGCGGACAGGCATATATGGCGCTTGCAATTAATCCGACGACCGGTCCAAAGCCGAACAACAACAAAATGGGAATCAGGTAGGCAAACGTTGGGACAGTCTGCATTAAGTCCAACGCAGGCTCGACTATGCGCTCCATTCGTTCCGACTTGAACGCCGACACACCGAGCACAAAACCAATTCCCACAGCCATAGGTACGGATACAAACACCAACGCCAGGGTGTTCATACTCTCTCCCCAATAACCCGTCACCACCATGTAAAACAATGCGATCACGGTAAACACTGCCAACCGCCATCCCGCTGCTACATAAGCCAATACAGAGAAACCCGCAATGGTCGCCGGCCACGGTAGCCAGTGCAGTAACCCCTGGATCCAATTCATCGGCCAGGTGAGCGCCCAGGTGACCGCCTGGAACAACCAGCGGAAGTGTTCGACGAACCAATTCATGAACTGATTTATCCATTTGACCATGGGTATGGTCCATTGGGCAGGGTATTTCACCAACCAGGGGATTTCCTCGCGCAACAAAAAGCACCCCGCTGCGATTACCCCTACGACAATCCACGCCAACAATGCGCTCTCCACACGTCTATTGACGCGTACCGTTCTGATAGATTCAGCGACGGTAGCCAAAAGCTTAATTCTCCTCGTCTTTACTGGCCGCCAATGCTTTGACTACACCTTGCGGTGTTACCTTGCCTACAATGTTGCCGTCTTCACTGACTGCAACGCCGCGTTCGTGCCTCACGAACCGAGGCATGACATCCTCTAGCGTCATAGACGGCGATACCGCGTCTTGTAGGTCCAAGCCCTCCTCTATAGGCTCAATAATCTCGCTCACCGTAATAACACGTACCCTGGGAACATCACGGGTGAACTCAGCGACATAGTCGCTGGCCGGATGCATAACCACATCCGCCGGTGTACCGATCTGCACCACCCATCCGTCTTTCATGATTGCAATCCGGTCTGCCAGACGCAATGCCTCAAGAAAGTCATGGGTAATAAAGACGATGGTCTTGTGCAACATTTGCTGCAGACGCATAAACTCATCTTGCATCTGGCGTCTGATTAGCGGATCAAGGGCGCTAAACGGTTCGTCCAGAAACCAAAGTTCAGGTTCAACCGCGAGACTTCGAGCGATACCCACGCGTTGCTGTTGTCCACCTGAGAGCTCACGCGGGAAACTGCCCTCTCTACCTTCTAGGCCCACCAACTCGATGACCTTGAGCGCCCGCTTCTCGCGCTCCACTCGATTGATTCCTTGAACCTTTAATGGAAAGGCCACATTCTCTAACACGGTCTGGTGGGGTAACAGCCCAAAGTTCTGAAACACCATCCCCATCTTATGTCGACGCAGCTCAATCAACTCGCGCTCGCTGACTTTGAGCAGATCACTGTCATCCAGCAACACCTCCCCGGCTGTGGGCTCCACCAGACGCGAGATGCAACGCACCATGGTGGACTTACCCGAGCCCGATAACCCCATGATGACGAAGATCTCACCGATGTGGACGTCGAAACTTACATTACATGCCGCACCAATATGGCCTGAATTCTGAATCTGCGAGTGCGTTGCTTGCGGGTCTGCAACAGAGCCATTGGCGTTGTCAAAGAACTGCTTCGGGTCCGCCCCATACACCTTCCACACATTGCGACAGGCGACTTTAACCTTGCTCGATGTATCGTCGTTCGCTAAACCGGCAGCATCATTGCTATCAGACATATGTAGTCGCTTGACCCCGAATCACTCAAACTTGGCTTGGTTATCACACGGAAGACCGATGAGTTTCCATAGCACGCCAATCCGCCGGGCTGGCCCATAATGTAACGAGGTATCCGCTGGTGCTCAAATATCCTCAGCCGTTATAACCATATCCGCCTCCTGTGGTGGCTCGATCTATGATCAATCTATTGGCGATCTACCCAAGATCCCGTAAATTATCCATAAGAGCCTGGGAGGCAATGCCAGATCACACTTTGTCGGATAACTGAGCGGAACTCGCGTCAAGACCCAAATCGATCAGAGGAGAGCAAGTATGAGCGCATTAGCACAGATGAGCGAACATAGCGGACGAATTTTCGTCGAAGGTGGGTTCCACAATAGTCTAGGTAATCAATTCGACGTCATCGATCCGGCGACGGAGGACGTCATCGGACAGGCCGCGGACTGCACCGATGAGGAAGTAAATGAAGCTATCTCCATTGCTAACCAAGCACAGAAACAATGGAACGCTCGAAACTACCTGACACGGGCCGAGTTGCTACATGAGGTTTCAGCACGAATTCGCAAGATGGGGCCGACCCTCGCAGAGATGCTCACCCGTGAAACCGGAAAGCCATACAAAGAAAGCTTCGATGAGATTGGCTGGTCTGCCAGCGCAGTCGATTACTACGCCGAAATAGCACGACACGAACGTGGCAAAGTACTCGGAGCAAACATCGACAATCAGTTTCATTTCACCGTAAAAGAACCAGTCGGCGTGGCCGCACTCATTCTGCCGTTCAATTTCCCATACACCTTGCTGTGCTGGGAAGCAGCTGCGGCACTGGCGACTGGGAACACGGTGATTGTCAAGCCATCAGACTTAACCTGCCTATCCACCCTACATTTCATGAAGGCGTTCGAGCCGTTGCCCAAGGGCGTTGTCCAGTGTGTCACTGGAGCTGCCGAGGTAGGTCGTCGACTGGTCGAGAGTCCCGACACCCATGTAATCTGTTTCACCGGCGGCATCGAGACTGGACGTGCCGTCGCTAAGGCCTGTGCCGATACTCATAAACGTTGTCTCATTGAGGCTTCCGGAAATGATCCGTTCATCGTGATGCCTTCGGCCCCGATGGATATGGCCGCTCGCGGGGCGGCCTTTTCCGCCTATCTGCAATGCGGCCAAGTTTGTGTTTCGGCAGAGAGATTTTATGTGCACGAGAAGATCCATGACGAATTTGTGGATGCATTGGTGACTAAAACCGAGCAATTGCGTATCGGCAACGGTCTTAACAAAGTGGACATGGGACCCATGTGCGCCCAGCGTGAACGAGACCGCTACGAAGCGGTGCTCAAACGAGCGCGGGATCAAGGCGCGAAAGTCGCGTGCGGTGGCGGTCGTCCGGCACAGTTTAACAAGGGCTGGTTTGTGGATCCGACCGTGCTAACCGACGTGACACCGGATATGGATATTCTCAACGATGAGAGCTTCGGGCCTGTTGCGCCCATCTGTCGCGTGTCCGATTTTGATGAGGCCGTCGAGCTCGCCAACAAATCTCGCTATGGACTTGGCTCATGTGTCTACACCAGCGATCTCAACGAGGCCATGCGCGCGGTCAATGAGTTAGAGTCTGGAATGGTGTGGGTCAACGCACCATTACTGGATAACGATGCCGGGCCGTTTGGTGGCAGAAAACTGTCCGGGACCGGTCGCCAGCTCGGCTCAGAAGGACTGGAAACGTTCCGCCACACCAAACTCGCGATGATAGATCCCGGATGCAATGCCCAGGACTTCTGGTGGTTTCCATATAAGGATGAGGAGGCCTATTCGGGCTAGTACCCGACCTGTGGCGTCCGTTAGAATTGCTTTACTGGTCGGGTTTCGGGCCGGCCGTCTTGTTAACTGGATGGAGGGTAGTAAATGATTAAGCAAGCAAGAAATGTAGCGGTGGCCGCACTGGTCGGATTGCTCAGTTTCGGCAGCGCTTCCATTGCAGCGGAATCCCCGGATCCGATTAAGCTCGCGATCAACGAGTGGACCGGGCAACACATCACCACACACGTCGCCGGAGAGATCCTTAAGAGGATGGGTTATAACGTGGAGTACGTAACCGCGGGCTATTATCCGCAAATGACAGCACTGCAGGACAACACTGTAACCGCGACCTTGGAGATCTGGAGTTCAAATATCGGTGAGAATTGGGATAAAGCCTTAGAATCAGGCAAAGTCGAGGTGTTGGGTAGTCTAGGGCTCAAACCCCGGGAAGCCTGGTTTTATCCTTCCTATGTGAAAGAAAAATGCCCCGGCCTACCAAGCTGGGAAGCGCTTAACGAGTGTGCCGAGATCTTTGCCACGGCGGATACCTTTCCCAAGGGTCGATTCGTTGATTACCCGGCCGACTGGGGAACCACTAATGTGGATCGCATCAACGCGCTGGACATGAACTTCGCCTCAGTTCCGGCCGGAAGCGAGGGGGCGTTGATTGCGGAAATCAAGGGGGCAGTGGCGCGACAGGAACCACTAGTCGTGATGTTCTGGGCGCCGCATTGGCTACACGCCGTGGTCGACATGGAGATCGTCGAGTTGCCCAGCTATGAATCCGCCTGCTACGAGGACGCATCCTGGGGGAAGAATCCCAGTGCAACCTACGACTGCGACTGGGATGACAGTGCACACATCGACAAGGTGGCGTGGATCGGCATGAAGGACAAATGGCCGGAGGCATACAATTTTCTGAAGAACTACAAGCTGTCGAACGCCGATCAGGAAAAAATGATGAATGAAATCGACGTCGAAGGTAAGGATCTAGACGCAGTGGTCAATGCATGGTTAGACGCCAACGAGAGTGCGTGGAAACCGATGACCCAGTAACGGAGACAGGTCGACTCGTTAGCTAAGGGCGGGACTCGGCAGCGACGCCGGTTCCGCCTTTTTTATATCTTGTCCTTTTAAAGTTCCAATAAGTCACTTTTGGAAATGTCGCCTGGTGTGCTCCTGTTTCATCACATGACCCAGGCAAACAAGCAGTGTAGTTTGTTTAAGTACGACTGGACGGAGATAGTTCGAAGCGGCAGTCAATGAGAGAATGGTTAGAAATCGCTTTCCGTAGATCTGTCTGTGTTCGCGCGGTCAAGGTGGGTCTGCTCGTGGGCACAATTCTGATGGTGATTAACCATGGTGACGCGCTCCTGAATGGAAGCGTCAGCGCAGCTACCGCACTGAAAATTTTTTTAACCTACCTGGTCCCGTATATGGTATCGACGTATGCAAGCGTGTGCGTCATCCGTCAACCCAATTGAACTGCGCGCCGGCAGTCAGTTTCAGCGAAGACACTCCAGCCCGCGTGTTGATCGAAAAACTAAGTTGACGCTTGCTGCACGCGTTCGAGCAGCGCCTGTGCGTCGTCATCTTCGTGCCACTCCACCACACCAAAACTCACCCTCAGTTTGTCACCATCGATGCCTTCGGTGGATATGCTCGCAAGTGCTTGCTCTAGCTTTGTCGTTAGTTCCCGTGCTTTTTCTATTGATGTTTCAGGTAATACCAATAATATCTGGTCATCATCCCAAATTCCCGCAAAATCTACCCACCTTAGGTTATCAGCGATCTTAGCGCCCACCTGACCAAGCATCTCATCGCGATGTTTATCTCCCACCGAGCTCGGGCTGTGACCCTGCATCCGTAACAATACTGCCGTGAGATGATTGCCATAGCGTCGACTCCGTGACACTTCTCGGGTGAGTTCCCGGAAGATAGTTTTTCTGGTAAGCAGCCCTGTCGTCAGATCGGTCCTTGCGAGCTCACCTAAATCAAAAGTGCGTTCGCTGACGTCTGCCAATTCGGTCACATCCTGAAAAATGGCGACCTTTGCTTTGTCTCCCACCGCACTCGTGGTAACTCTCAGCCGAAGCGTTGGGTTTGAACTGGGAACGAGCAGAGTCTCGACTGCCCCGGTAGTTGCCTGATCTCTGCGCAACGGAAGTTCACTCAATTGCTTGCCTATCAACTGATCGGCATCCACGCCGAGTTGTTGCCCCAATGCGGGATTCATCCATTCGATAGATTCATTGCTAGCCAAGATACACACGCCTAGCGGCACTGCGTTAAAGATCTGCTCTGCTTTATCCGCCAAAGTCTTGGGGAAGTGGATTTCTGACATCGTCGAGCTACCGCCTCGGTTGGGAGTTGTGGGCTACCCATTCTAACACCGGGATCTTAAATCGTCTTCCATCTGCGCCATGGAGGATGGTCATGGCACGGGTAGACAGCGTCTCAGACAAAAAACTCAGCAGGATCAAGATCGTAATCTTCCGGATCTACCACTTTCATTATCTGCCGTATCGGCGCATCGCCATCCAACTGCTGCGTTGACAAATCCACTGTCTCCGGCTTGATCCGGTTCCCTTCGGGATCGATAATAATCATTATCCTTGGCGTAAGCTGCTTGATGCGATTGCGCGCAACCACTATGGCGACTTCATCCGTATTCAAAAGCACGAAGCTACCAATCGAAAATATTCCAATACACTGGATGAAGTGCTCGACCATTGCCGCGGCAAATTGTTTGTTCCGTACTTCATATAAAACCATGAGCGCATCAAAAGAAGTCATTGCCTCGCGATACGGCCTGTTGCTGGTCATAGCCGCGTAACTATCGACCATCCCGGCAATCGTCGCTAACAGACTTATCTGATGACCCTCCAATCCCCGCGGATAACCGGAGCCATCAAAGCGTTCGTGATGAGAACGCACTATCTCTATTATTTCCTCTGGCGCCGAGGTCTTTTCCTTCAACATCTTTACAGAGGCCTCGACATGCATCTTGGAGAGCTCAAACTCCCGTTCGCTGTACTCGCCTGACTTGGTCACCAGCGCCTCAGGCAACGCGGTTCGGCCCACATCTTGTAGCATCACCGCAGTCCCCAACCGATTGAGCTCATGCTGTGGAATCCCCAGGTGTCGACCTACTATTAGGGAGAGAACGCATACCGTCATCGAATGTGTGTACGAGTAGCGGTCTCTGTGCTTCATCTTAAGCAACCACATCATGGCATCAGGATTACGGACGACGCTCTCGACCAATTTGGTGACTGCTTTTTTGACAACCTCCGTGTCTATAGATTTACCAGCCCTGGTGCGCTTGAGTAACGATCTAAACGTCCTACCGGCGTCACGCATCACCTCCCTGGCGGGCTCGCGTTCCTTCTCGGCGGTCGCTTGATCCTCGTATTTGGGAGGGGGCAGATCAGCAGCGAGTAGATTTTCAGGATCTTCGTCCGACCAAGCGCTGTTATCTTGGGCTTCTTCTATTCCGAACGCACAATCCGCTCCCTGGGTGGGATCAATGTACACATATCGGCTGATGGCCTTAACGGCGTCTACTTCCTGCTCGTTCTTGACGTTAAAACCTTGCAGCTCGAATGGGGGTTTGAATCCGGTCTCTGTCCACGGACGATCCAGCTCCATGACATACATCCCATGCGCTAGATGAATCACGGAGATCTTTTTTTTCATGACGAGTGTGCGGGTAACACCAGTCGCTTGGTGTATTTATGGGTGGTGCTGACGATACCTACAGAGAACTCAATTATAGCACTATGCAGCAACCTAAAGTGTGGATCAACGGTCTGAGATTTTCCACAGCCAGAGATCCCTATCC
>Ga0224508_10003597_pt1 | contig 12802 bp, 11 predicted proteins | sample SF_Jan12_sed_USG_4_FD_170157 | JGI IMG/M metagenome (GOLD analysis project Ga0224508, IMG submission 170157) | Sediment microbial communities from San Francisco Bay, California, United States - SF_Jan12_sed_USGS_21 | ecosystem: Environmental > Aquatic > Marine > Sediment | place: USA...
TGAAACGCCGGCACCAGAAGGCCGAGACGGTGGTGTCATTGATGAGGGTTCCGGAGTTGGCGGGAGTCAGCAACGACCTCGCTCGACACGGCGAGCTCTCGATTGGAGCCACGACGCTGCTTGCGGACATCGAGACCAACCAAGGGGTGCGGACTCGTTTCCCGGCGCTGGCGAGGGCGGTGGCGTCTATCTCGTCTCCACCGCTCCGCAATATGGGGACCCTCGGCGGCAACTTGTGCCTCGACACTCGATGCACATACTACAACCAGACCGAGGAATGGCGGCGGTCGATCGATTACTGCATGAAGGAAAAGGGGACGGTCTGCTGGGTTGCACCGTCGTCCTCTCGTTGCTGGGCCCACTCGGCATCGGACGCAGCGCCGATGCTGTGCGCTCTTGACGCCCGGGTGTTGCTGGTCTCGGACGACGTAGAGAGGGACCTTGCTCTCGAAGACTTATATGTCGACGACGGCATTGCCTATCTAGCCAAGAACAGCAAGGAGCTTGTTACCCGAGTATTGGTTCCGGGCAAGAGCTCGGCGGACCGCTGCCGAAGTTCTTTCTGGAAACTCCGCCGCCGCGGTTCTATCGACTTTGCCGTACTCTCCTCAGCGGTGGCGCTGTGGCTCGACGAGGACAGCACCGTAAGCGACGCTCGGATCTTTCTGGGAGCCGTCTCATCGGCGCCATTGGCGGTGCCGGCGGCGTCGAAGGTCCTCTGTGGTCATCGGATCGATGAAAGGAGGATTCGGGAGGCGGCGCGGCTGGCCCGGAAGGCAGCGACACCGCTCGACAACACGGATTTCCGGACCCAGTGGCGCAGCCTGATGGTGGAACGCTATACCGAGGCGGCGTTGCGAGAGGCCGCGGGTCTCCCGCAAGAGCGGTTGGCGCCTCCACATCCCTAAAAGCCCGCTCCACCCGGACGTTCCACCAGCCCCGAACACAAATATAATGAGGGTTTCGGAGGCCAAATGCCCGCATCGACCGACGACACACAAAGTTCGCCCAAAAGGGCGCTGATCACCGGCGTCACCGGACAGGACGGTTCGTATCTCGCCGAGCTGTTGCTCGCCAAAGGCTACGAGGTGTGGGGTGTCATTCGGCGCTCCTCGACATTCAACATCGAGCGCATCGAGCACCTCTGTCGCGATCCCAAACAGACTGAAGCTCATCTTCATCTCGTCTACGGCGACTTGTCCGACTCCTCGTCGATCAAAAAGATCGTCGAGGATGTCCGCCCCCACGAGGTTTACAATCTGGCCGCGCAGTCCCACGTCAAAACCTCCTTCGACGTACCGGAGTACACCAGCGACGTGACCGGCATCGGAGCGCTCCGCCTGCTCGAGGCCGTTCGCCGCACGGACTCGTCCACTCGCATCTACCAGGCGTCATCGTCCGAGATGTTCGGCAAGGTGGTCGAGTCGCCGCAGAGCGAAACGACGCCTTTCTATCCTCGCAGCCCGTATGCGGTATCGAAGGTGTACGCCTTCTTCATGACGGTCAACTACCGCGAAGCCTACGAAATGTTCGCCGTCAACGGCATCCTCTTCAATCACGAGTCCCCCAGGCGTGGTGAGAGCTTTGTCACCCGCAAGATCACCAGGGCGGCGGCGCGAATCTCCGCCGAACAGCAGGACTGTCTCTATCTCGGCAACCTAGACGCGCGGCGCGATTGGGGGTTTGCCGGCGACTACGTCGAGGCCATGTGGTTGATGCTGCAGGCCGACCAGCCCGACGATTTCGTGATAGCCACCGGCGTTACGAGATCCGTGCGCGACTTCTGCGAGTTCGCCTTCGCTCGCATTGGCACACCTATCACCTGGGAAGGCTCCGGTATTGACGAAGTGGGACACACGGCGGACGGTCGTATCGTTGTCAAGGTCGATCCTGAGCATTTTCGTCCGACTGAGGTCGAGCACCTGGAAGGCAACGCCGAGAAAGCCCGCCGCCTTTTGGGCTGGACCCCACGGGTCGGCTTCGAGGAGTTGGTAGGTTTGATGGTGGACGCGGATCTGGCTGAGATCGGCGCAGCGGTCCCTACACCGGTTTGATCTGACCTCCTAACCGGGATCGGGATCCCGTGAGACGGTCGCCTGCGACTGCCACGGCGCTCGCAACGCTACCCGCCAGGGTTTCTCAGCATGCCCCTAGGTGCCGACCGAGATCAGTAGCTCCCCATCTACCACCTCGACAGCTGTCGCAACAAACGGCCTCAGGTCGATAGCCAGGCGCTCTTGGAGCTCGCTCGGGTCGAAACCGAGAGTGTCTGCAAACTCGCCGACCGGAACCGAAAGGAACGCAAGTTTGATTTTCAGATCGTCCTCGACTGTGACCTTACCGTCTTGAATCGCGGGCCGTCCGCTAACCGCCAGGTACAGATCCTTGTCCTCCAAGAACGGCAGATAGCGGGCGACCTTTTCGACAGCCTCTCGCTCCTTGTCGCTGAGCTCGGCTCCACGGACATCGCCGAGATTGACGACCATCCCAAGCTCGACACGACCGTCTTCGAGTTGTGCCCGCACCTCTTTTGCCACCTCGAGCAATCTCTCTCCGTTGGGGTGGTCCGTCAGACTGTTGACGACCAAGCGTCCGAGATCTTCTTCGCTCAAGCGGATCTGAGAGGAGGACCCCGGCACCAGTTCCCGGGCTTCGCCCGATCTTTCGGACCCACCACGTCCCATCGATTCCCCATGCCCTGCGTCTCGGGCCAGATAGAAAAGTGTAGCCCCGAGAGCAGCCAGGAAGACAAGCGCGAGGACTAGAAATTTCTGGACCATCGCTGATCAGGATATCAGTGGCTCAGCCGCTAAAAACAGCCGTGAAATCCGCCACTGAACAAGATGGACGCAAACTCTATAATCCTGTTGTAGATGCCGGCCGACGACAGCGCTTCCTCAGCCCGAGCAACAAGCAGCTCGACCAGCGGCCACGGACCGATGCGCCAGCTGGCCGCCTGTCCGGTGTGCAGCGCGCAGTTCGACGTGACCGAGCTCCGGACGGGGGCTCGTTTTCGTTGTTCGTGCGGCCGCTTGGTCAAAGTCCCGGAAGCACGCACCCACGAAGCGGCTGTGGTTCGCTGTTCGTCGTGTGGTGGACCACGCCAGGACCGCATGTCGGCCTGCGCTTTTTGCGGCGCCGACTTCACACTCCACGAACGCGACCTCCATACGATTTGTCCAGCCTGCGCCAGCCGCATTAGCGACAAGGCGCGATTCTGTCACTCCTGTGGTCTGGCCATCGTAGTCCAGGGCCTCGCCGGGGTCGCAACCGAGTTCTCCTGTCCCGCTTGCGAACAGAGCCGAGAGCTCTCGAGTCGAAGATTGGGTGGTGAAAAGCTCACCGTCCTCGAATGCAACCACTGCGCTGGCCTTTGGCTCGGAAGCGATGTGTTTCGTCTTATCGAGGAGCGTGCCCGAGAGCGGCAGGTATCGTGGAACTCTCCATCGACACGAGCGGCGGAAGACACGGAAAAACAGCCAACCGGTGGGCGCATGTACCGGCCTTGCCCGGTCTGTGGCAAGTTAATGAACCGCCAGAACTACGGACGCCGCAGTGGCGTCATACTGGATAGCTGCAGCGAGCATGGGCTGTGGTTCGACCACGGTGAACTCGAGACGATTCTGCGCTGGGTGCGCGACGGCGGGTTGGCCCGAGCCGATGAACTAGAACACGAAAAGCGGCGCGAGGAGGTGCGGGCACGTAACCACACCGGACCCGTTGGGCCACTCTTTGAGAGCGCCCCGGCGGCCGGCGTGGGAGCGAGCGGTGTCCTCGTCGCCCGATTGATCGAGCGGGTGCTCGATTTCTTGCTCGACTTCCGCAAATAGCAGCCGTAGCGTGCCATGTTCCGGCGGTTCTGCGGTTAAACTGGAGATCGCTCGCGGTAAGGGCTCGCGGAAGGGGTCCGCCGGCAAAACCTCATGGCTACGGTGACATCGCAGACTGGAATCCAGCCCGTATCGCTGCGCCTTACGCGAGGCCGCACTCTCGAGTGGACCAGCCGACCTTTGGTCATGGGTGTACTCAACTTGACCCCCGATTCGTTTAGCGATGGTGGCCGGTTTCCGGACCCTGCGAGTGCTGTCGAACGAGGCCTCGAGATGCTGTCCGAAGGCGCGGATCTACTCGATCTCGGCGCCGAGTCGACACGACCGGGGGGTGGCGTTTACGGCGACGGCGCCGAGGCGGTCACCGCGTCAGAGGAAATCCGCCGACTGTTGCCGGTCCTCGAGCTGCTTAGAGGCCATACGGACAAACCGTTGTCGATCGACACGCGAAAGGCCGAGGTGGCACGGCCGGCTCTCGCAGCAGGGGGCGATCTGATCAACGACATCAGCTCGCTGGGCGACGACTCGATGGCTCAGGTGGTCGCCGAGGCGGGCACACCGCTCGTTCTCATGCACAGTCGCGGCAGCCTGCGCACAATGCAGAAGCGAGTCCAGTATGACAACGTCGTCCGCGAGGTGCGAGCGGAACTAGGCGTCTCCGCGGATCGCGCAACCGCAAGCGGCATCGATCGCCGGCAGCTTGTCATTGACCCCGGCATCGGCTTTGGGAAGACCGCGGCACAGAACCTGGAACTCTTGGCACGACTCGACGAGGTCAACTGCCTGGGTCTTCCTCTTATGGTAGGTGCCAGCCGCAAGAGCTTTATCGGACACGTGACTGGAGCCACGGTCGAAGCTCGACTCGCCGGGAGCCTGGCGGCAGTCGGCTGGGCAGCGCGTCATCGTGCGGCATTTGTGCGCGTTCACGACGTCGGCGAGACAGTTCAGTTCCTACGTGTCTGGCAATCGATCGACGGTCTTCAAACTGAGACCCTGGGAGAGACGCGGGAGAGCGCCGGATGAGCACCAACTGGCTCGAGCTCATCACCTGGCGCGACTTCGTCGATGTCTTCCTGGTAGCGGTGATTGCGTACAACCTTCTGCTGCTCATCCGCGGAACTCGAACTGTACAGATTCTGCTCGGTCTTGTGTTTCTCGCCGGCATCTGGTGGGCGGCGCGCGAGACCGAGCTTACGGTTTTGGAGACCTTGCTGAGAAACTTCATCATCTTTCTGCCGTTCGCGGTCATTGTCTTGTTTCAGCATGAGATCCGGCGAGGCTTGGCGCGGTTCGGCCGCAATCCGCTGCTTGGATTCGGCTCGCACGAAAAGGTCGAAACTACGATCCACGAGATCGTCCTCGCGACCGCTGCGCTCGCCGCGAAGAGAATCGGTGCGCTGATCGTCATTCAAAGAAGCGAAGGTCTGCGTAACTTCATCGAAAACGGGATCGAGCTCGATGCCAGGGTCTCTTATGACCTGCTGGTCAATATCTTCAGCCCCGACACACCCCTTCACGACGGCGCGGTGATCATTAACCAGGACCGGGTGGCCGCCGCCGCCTGTTTTCTGCCACTGACACTCGATTCCGAGCTGTCGACCGAGTTTGGAACGCGGCATCGGGCCGCTCTGGGAATCACCGAAGAAACCGACGCGATGACGGTCGTGGTCTCGGAAGAGACGGGCAAGATCTCGGTGGCTGTCGGCGGCAAGCTGGCCTCGGGTCTCGAGTCCAAGCAACTGCGTAATACGTTGTACCAGTACTTGATCGCGGACCTCAGCACAGCCGAGGGGGAAGTCGAATGAGCGAGAAACGAACCCTCTGGGGTTTGCGGGTCTTTGCTCTTGCCCTCGCCGTCATGGCCTGGGCGCTCATCTCCTTTGGCCAGCGAGAACGCTTCAGCGAAACCCAGGTTGAGCCCCTGGTCCAGTTCAGCAACATCCCTTCGAACCTCATTCAGCTCTCCACGGGGCAACAGGTCAGTGTGAGGCTGCGGGGACCGGTGAGCCGGATGGCGAGTATCAACCCGGCGCAGATCAATGCCGTTGTCGACCTGCGTGACTTCAGAAAAGGCACAAATGTGGTCGAACTCGCCTCGGAGAACATCGTCCGGCCGGCCGGTATCGACGTCGTCGCCGTCGAACCCGGAACCCTGTCGATTGATCTTGACGAGCGGGTGACCGAGCTGCGACCCGTCGATCCTCTGATCGTCGGAGAGCCCGCAGCGGGGGCGGTCGTCAAGACAACCTCTGTCATTCCGCGCCAGGTCGCGGTGACGGGTCCCGAGTCACTGGTGAGCATCATCGAGAAACTGAGCACGCGTCCGGTGCCCCTCGACGGTCATGCGATCGATTTCGAGGAAGAGACGGTGGTGCCAAGTCCGGACCCATTGGTCCAGGTCCTGCGGCAGGTTGTGACGGTTCGAGTCGTCCTCGAAGTCCCGGGAGCCGAATCGAGTGACGAAGCGGGGCAAGACTCCTAGCCTGACCTTCTGACCAACCTTCTACTGCGAGGTCGCAAGTGCCTGAATCTACTGCGTTACGCTCCCGTCGACCGCCTCGGCGTACGTCAAGTACGCTTGCGTTGGTCTCGGTCGCAAGCCTTGTATCTCCAAGCACTTCCAACCTCTCGCGACAAACGCTGGTGACAAGGTCAGGCTAGCAGTCCGTCGCCCTCTCGAACACAAGAACGGAACAGGTAATCGGATGGCTGCCCGACTCTTTGGCACCGATGGGATTCGCGGCGTCTTTGGCGAGCCGCCGCTCGACCGAAGAACCGTCACGGTCGTCGGAACCGAACTCGGCCGACACCTCCGGCGAGGATCGAGCAGCGCGACGGTGCTGCTCGGCGGCGATACCCGTGAGTCGACGCCCACCCTGTGCAGCTGGCTCACAGAGGGCCTGGCTTCCGCGGGGACCGGAGCCGTACTCGTCGGCACCGCGCCCACACCCGCGGTCGCCTACCTCACACGAAGCCTGGGTTGCACCGCCGGCGTCGCCGTCTCGGCCAGCCACAACCAGCATCCCGACAATGGCCTCAAGCTCTTTGATGCCGCCGGGTCGAAGTGGCGACCTGACCAGGAGCAAGAGCTCGAGAGAAAGATCTCGGCGGCACTGGCTACGTCCCCGGCACCAAGGGGAACGGAGACAGCAGCAACACGGGAGACATCAGAAAGCACTGACGGGCAGGGGTCGAGCGGCCTCGAACGACCGACCGTTCTGGCGGAGCATCTCGAGAAGTATCTCGACTCCCTCCGCGCCACAGTCCCCACGGATGCGCTGTCGGGGCTGCGCATCACGCTCGACATGGCGAACGGCGCAGCCACACCCTTCGGTCGCAGGCTCTTTTTCGAGTTGGGAGCGGAGGTCACGCTGCTCGGCGATTGTCCCGACGGCAAGAACATAAACCAGCACTGCGGCTCGACACATCCCGACGCGATGGCGCGGCGCACCGTCGAGTCTGGAAGCCATCTCGGATTCGCTTTTGACGGCGATGCCGATCGCGTGATCGTCGCCGATGAAAAGGGCACGATTCGCGATGGCGACGCCCTGCTCTATCTCCTCGCGCGCGACCTCCAGGATCGCGGAAGCCTCGACCCGCCCCGGATCGTCGCCACCTCCATGAGCAACCTCGGTCTCGAAGTGGCGCTAGCCCGCCACGGGATAGAAATGGAACGCTGCGACGTCGGAGATCGAGAAGTCGTTGCAACACTACGCCGGCACGGGCTGACCCTGGGTGGCGAGCAGTCCGGCCACATCATTCAGCTCAACTGTTCGACCACCGGCGACGGGTTGCTGACGGCCCTGATGACGGCGCAGATCGTTGCCCGTAACGGCACGGCGCTCTCCGAGCATCTTCGGGAGTTCGAGCGTTATCCCCAGGTTCTGGTCAACGTCAGAGTGCGCGAGAAGCCCGCGCTTTTGTCGCTGCCCACAGTCGCGGCTGCCGCCATCGAGGTAGAGGATCGCCTGGGCGCTCGCGGACGCCTGGTGCTTCGCTACAGTGGCACGGAGCCGCTGGCGCGCGTCATGATCGAAGGCCCCGAGCTCTCGGAGATCCAGGAGCTCGCCAAACATCTGACAGATGCCATCGATGCCGAGATCGGTGAGAGGGAAACGGGATGAAGGTCAAGCTTTCGGTGAATGTGGACCACGTGGCTACCTTGCGGCAGGCTCGTCTGGCCTTCTATCCCGATCCACTCGCTGCAGCGCGGATCGCCGAAGAAGCCGGCGCCGATGGAATCACGATTCACCTACGAAGCGACAGGCGCCACATCCAGGACAACGATGTCAGCCGACTTCGCGAAGCGATCGACGGCAAGCTCAATTTGGAGATGGCGGTCACGGAAGAGATGATTTCCGTGGCGCTGGCGACCAGACCCGACCAGGTGAGTCTGGTGCCGGAGCGCCCGGAAGAGGTGACCACCGAAGGCGGTCTCGATCTGACAGGAAGTCACCGGGTAGCATCAGCCGCCGAGAGGCTCAGCGCGGCAGGGATCATAGTTTCGATCTTTGTCGACCCCGATCCGCGACAAATAACCGAACTCGAGAGGCTGGTCCAGCATGGTGTCGCGGGCTTCGAGATCAACACTGACCGCTACACGCGTTCGGAAGGCATGGGGACCTCTGGGGTCCCAGCATCCACCGAGCTGGAGCGAATCGCGCGCTGCGCTTCCCTCGGTGGCGAAGCGGGACTCGCCGTCTACGCGGGTCATGGCCTGACCACCGGCAACGTCGGTCCGGTGGCGGCCCTACCGAAGGTCGAAGAACTCAACATCGGTCATTCGATCGTCGGTCGAGCTGTGCTCATCGGGATGAAAGCAGCTGTCCGGGAGATGCTGGCCGCAATCCAGGCCGCAGCACCTTCCTGACTCCCTATCGTTCGAGCTCGATCGACTCGTCGCCGGCCTCTTCGGCTTCGCTCGCGATGACCACAGTGCCGCCGATCGGCAGCAGCACCCGATGGAAGCCCTCGCCAAATCTCAGGTTGACCTCGTAGTAGCCATGGCCACTGACGCTGAGCAGTGCTCCCTTTGCTCCTTTGACGCCGAGGATCTGGTTGTGGATGAGAACCTGTGTTGGAAGTTCCATGCTTATTCCTCCGGTATCCCTTGCTCGCGGTACTCCTTGAGCTTTCTTTGAAGTGTTCGCAGTCCGATCTTAAGTGTCCTCGCCGCCTCGGCTCGATGACCGTTTGTCAACTCCAGCGTTTCGAGGATGGCCTGTCTTTCTATCTCCGCCATCGTCCGGGGCTCGCCGTTGAGGTTCTGCACCGGACCACCTGACGATATCGGGCCGCGCCGCTGCCGGATCTCGCGCGGCAGGTCATCCGCCCGGATCTCCTCGCCGTCGTGGAAGACTACGATGGATTCGAGAACGTTCTTGAGTTCCCGCACGTTCCCCGGCCAGGCATAGTCGGAGAGGGCACTCAGCGCATCGGTAGACAGCCGTTTTGGCGCCCGGCCGTGTTCCTCGCAGAAACGCTTTAGAAAAGCCTCCGAAAGGATCGCGAGGTCGCCGTGGCGGAACCTCAGAAGCGGCACGGTCAGCGTGACGACCTTGAGCCGATAGTAGAGATCCTCGCGAAACCGCCCTTCGGCGACTTCGTTCTCGAGGTCCTTGTTGGTTGCCGCGAGCAACCGAAAGTCGACATCCAGAAGCTCGCTGCCGCCCACACGCATGATCTGTCGCTCCTCGAGGACCCGCAGAAGTTTGACCTGCAGCTCGGGGTACAGCTCGCTGATCTCGTCGAGAAAAAGAGTTCCCCTGTGTGCAACTTCGAACTTGCCGATCTTTCGCGCCACGGCACCCGTGAAGGCCCCCTTTTCGTGGCCAAAGAGCTCGCTCTCGAGGATGTCGGAGGGAATCGCGCCACAGTTGATGGCCAGGAATCGCTCATTGTGACGTGGGCTCGCATGGTGGATGGCGTTGGCAACCAGTTCCTTCCCGGTACCGCTATCGCCGACGATCAAAACGCTCGAGCGGGTCGGCGCGACCAGCCGCATCTGCTCGAAAAGCCTCTCCATGGGCTCCGACTTCCCGAGGATGCTCTCAAAGCCATAACGCTTGTCGAGCATCTCTCGAAGAGTGGATACCTCCTGTTTGAGCTCGCGATTCTCGAGCAGGTTTGTGACTCGTTGGCGTAACTCGTAGAGGTCGACGGGCTTTGTGAGGTAGTCGTCGGCTCCGACCCGCATGGCCTCGACCGCCGACTCGATCGAACCGTATCCGGTGACCAGAACCACGCGGATATCGACGCCACGGCTGCGGATCTCGTGGAGGAAGGCAAGCCCATCCATCTCGGGCATTCGCAGGTCGCACACCGCCAGAGCGGCGCCGTTGCTCTCCTCCAGGTAGCCCAACGCCTTCCGGGCGTCATCGAAGGTCTTGACGTCCCAGCCTGCCCTCTCCAGGGCAATCGCCATCGACTCGCGAGAGCCTGTTTCGTCGTCGATTACCAGCACGCGGCCGCTCATGAGGGCTCCTTCATCGCCGCGCCATTGTGGCATAGTCGCTCCCGAACAGTCGACGAGCCGAGGCTCGAAATCTCAGGGCCTCGTTGGGCCCACCAGCATGCAGATCCCAGGACTCCAGCCCGAGACCCCCACCACGCTCGAGGCGCTTGTCGAACGGGTCACCTATGAGAACCCGGAGAGCGGTTGGAGCGTCTTACGGGTGACCCCATCCAAAGGCGGCTCCGCGGTCGTCGTCGGGCGGCTCGCCGGGATCTCGCCCGGCGAAAGCCTACGCCTGACGGGCAGCTGGGTCACAGATCGCAAGTACGGGCGCCAGTTTCGGGCCGACTCCTTCCTGTCGATCGAGCCCAAGACCCTGGCCGGCATCGAGCGCTACCTGGGCTCCGGGCTGCTCCCGGGGATCGGCAAGGTAATGGCCAAACGGCTCGTCGGGAGATTCGCCGACGAGACCCTGAGAATCCTGGACAGCGAGCCGCAACGGCTGGCCGAGATCCCGGGAATAGGAACCAAACGACGGGCAAAGATCATCAAGGCCTGGAAGGCTCAACGCGCGGTACGAGACGTCCTGATCTTTCTTCAAACCCACGGGATCTCGATCCGGTTCGCATCGAAGATCCTCAAAAAGTACGACACGCATGCGGTCGCTGTGGTCAAGAAGGATCCGTTTCGGTTGGCCGAGGATATTCCCGGTATCGGCTTCGCTGCCGCCGATCGGATCGCCGAAAGCCTCGGTCTTGCCAACGATTCCCTCGAGCGAGCCTCAGCGGGCGTTCTGTTCGCGATCCGCCAAGCCGCAACCCAAGGACACCTGTTTCAGTACCAACAGACTCTTATCGACGCTGCGGTCGAGATCCTCACCCTCGAGCCCTCCCGTATCGAAGGTGCGATCGATGCTCTCGCCGAGCGGCAGGGGCTGGCAAGAGAGAAGGGAGATCCGCGTGGTACGCGTCTCTATCTCCCCGAGCTCCATGCTGCCGAGTTAGGAATAGCCTCCGACACCGACCGCATCCGGTCCAGCCGCGACAAGGGGCTCGAGATCGACGTCGAACGCGCCCTGGCCTGGTTCGAGAGCCGCGAAGCGGTTCAGCTTGCACCGATCCAGCGGCGAGCCATCGAGCTGGCTCTTACAGAGAATCTGCTCGTCATCACCGGCGGTCCGGGGACGGGCAAGACAACGCTGATCAATGGGGTCGTAGCTATCCTCCGGCGCAAGCGTCAGCAGATCCTGCTGGCTGCGCCTACGGGGCGCGCCGCAAAACGGTTGCAAGAAGCAACCGGAGCCGAGGTCAAGACGGTTCACCGACTGCTCGAGTACGACCCGCACCTGGGTGGTTTCCGGCGCCACCGCGATCGGCCCTTGGAAGCCGACTTGGTGATCGTGGACGAGGCTTCAATGTTGGACGCCCAACTCGCCCAGTCACTTCTCGAGGCTGTACCCGACGGCACCCGGCTGGTACTCGTCGGCGACATCGATCAGCTCCCCTCGGTGGGTCCGGGGCAGGTTCTTGGCGACCTGATCTCTTCGGGCGCAATCAGCGTGGTTCGGCTGGAGGAAGTCTTTCGCCAGGCGCAAGCCAGCCAAATCGTTCTCAACGCCCATCGCATCCAGCGGGGAGCTAAGCCTCTCACCTCGGAGGACCCCGATTCGGACTTCTTTTTTATTCAACGCAACGAGCCTCAGGAGATCCTCGACACACTTCTCCATCTCGTGGCGCAGCGGATCCCAAAAGGCTTTTCTCTCGATCCCGCCAACGATATCCAGGTTCTCACTCCCATGCGACGCGGCCTGCTGGGCACCGAGAACCTGAATCGCGAGCTACAGGAGCTGCTCAACGCAGACGGGCGGCCCACCAGCGAGGGAGGACGGCTGAGAATCAGCGATCGGGTGATGCAGATCCGCAATAACTACGATCTCGAAGTTTTCAATGGCGACATTGGACGTGTGCGGTCGAGTCACCGCGAAGACCGGCGGGTGATCGTCTCGTTCGACGGCCGCCTGGTCGAATACCGCGCCTCCGACATCGACGAGTTGGTTCTTGCCTACGCCACCACCGTCCACAAGTCGCAGGGCTCCGAATACCCTTGCGTCATCCTGCCGCTGCACACGCAGCACTTCGTCATGCTGCAGCGAAACCTGCTCTACACCGCAGTGACCCGAGCCCGGGACTTGATGGTGTTGCTCGGAGACTCCCGCGCGCTCGACATCGCGGTCCGTAACCAGGATCAAAAGGAGAGGCTCAGCGGGCTCGCGGAACGGCTGAGACGGCGCAAATGAGCGTCGCGGGGCCCCGGCTACGGGCCGGTTTCCCACGGTGCTCGCCAAGCCTGCGCGCCGCGGGAGCCCTCCGACCCGGCCTCCCCGCGACGCTCGGGCACTACCGTTGCTAGTCGTCGTCTCTCGGGCCCGCCTCGTCGACTGGCAGGGGGTTATCGGACGCTTCAGGCGGTTCCGGTATCTCGGGCTCGGAGTCGAGACTCTCGTCCCAGGCTCCTGATT
>Ga0224508_10003598_pt1 | contig 12800 bp, 10 predicted proteins | sample SF_Jan12_sed_USG_4_FD_170157 | JGI IMG/M metagenome (GOLD analysis project Ga0224508, IMG submission 170157) | Sediment microbial communities from San Francisco Bay, California, United States - SF_Jan12_sed_USGS_21 | ecosystem: Environmental > Aquatic > Marine > Sediment | place: USA...
CGAGCAAGGCGACCGTTTCTGCGTTGCGCCGTGCGAGATATTTGACACCCAGGCCGCTTGCGCCGGCGACGCGCATGCGTTGGACCACCCCGTCGGGAAAAATGGCGAGCGGCTCGCCCGTTTCGGTGCTGAACAGGATGACCAGGCCGGTCCAGCGCTTGCCGGGCGCCATCGGCAGTTTCCGGCGGCGGCGCGTTCCGTCGACAACCGGCCAGGAGAGAATGTCGGAATTGATGCGGACGGAGCCCATGCCGATACCGGCGATGGTCGCGCTCATGGTTTTCAACTGGTAGACCGCGTCCGCCTGCGCCGTCTGTGTGACGATTTCGCCGCGCGCCCCCATGATCGCGCGTTTCGCGGCGATCTCGCGATACGCCTGCTCGAGCGCATCGATACAGTCCGGCATCGTCAACAGGTCTTCGGCGTCCTCGTTCGACAATAACAATGTCATCGGCAATTCCTTTCGGCCGGCAGCGGCCAGCGGGGGCAGCGTTGTTACGGTTTCGTCTTTTTGGAAATCACGATGCGGGTGAGAACGACCAGCGGCAGGATTGCCAGCACGATCAGGGCGAGAAGCCGGAACACGTCGAGATAGGCGATGAATTCCGCTTGCCGCGTGACCTCGCGCGCAAAGCCATGCAGCCCCGCCGTATCGCCCATGTTCCAGGCGTCCGGAAGCGGCAGATGGTGCAGCCGCTCATTGTAGAGGCTGACATTTTCGGTCAGCGCCGATCGGTTGGCCTGCGTGTGGCGAAGAAACTGGCTGACGATGAACGAAACGCCGATACTCGCTCCGATGCGGCGGCTGAGCGACAGGAAGGCGGTGCCGTCCGGCCGCAGATCCGGTGTCAGCGTCATATATGCCAGTGCGGTCGCGGTGGTCGACATCAGGCCGAAGCCAAATCCCTGGATGCAAATGGCCAGCAGGACGTGTGCCGAATCCACGGTGGGTGTGAATTGCGACATCTGCCACATCGAAAAGGCGATACACGAGAGGCCGACCACGATGATCGGTCTCGGCCCAATTCTAGCGAACAGGATGCCGGCGGCCAGCGATGCGACAAAGGTGGCCATGCCGCGGGGCGAAAGCAGGATGCCCGACGCCAATATGGAATACCCCAGATGATTTTGCAGCATACCCGGGAAGATTCCGAGAAACCCGAAGATCATCACCGCAAGGCTGAAGATATAGATCATGCCGATGATGAAGTTGCGGTTCTTGAACAGCGCCGGATCGACAAATGGCTGCCGCGCGGTAACGATGTGGACAACGAACACGTATAGGGCGGCGACGCCGATGCCGGCCTCCAGCACGATCTCGGTCGAATTGAACCAGTCCAGACGTTCGCCCCGGTCGAGCATGAGCTGAAAGGCGATCAGGGTCGTCGCCAAGGCGAGAAATCCGGTGAAATCGAACCGCCGGGGCTGCAGAGGGGTTTCCCGGACGAAAATGAAGATCATCGTAAAGGCGGCCAACCCGGTCGGGATGTTGATGAAAAAGACGAACCGCCACGTATAGAACTCGGTGATATAGCCGCCCAGGAACGGTCCGACGATCAGCCCGACAAGCATGCCGATATTGAACCAGGCCATCGCCATGCCCTGACGTTCCCGCGGATAGGCGTCGAGCAGGATTTGCTGACACAGCGGAACCAGGGCGGCGCCGAACATGCCCTGCAGAAAGCGAGCCTGAACGATTTCCCCGATCGAATCCGAAAAACCGGACAAGACCGACGCGGCGACAAACCCGACGATAGCAATAAGAAGGAGCCGCTTGCGACCGATCTTCCGGCTCAACCAGCCGCTCAGCGGGGTGAACACGGCGACGGCAATGAGAAACGCGGTGAGCACCCAGGCGACTTCGTCATGCGCCGCCGAAAACGCGCCCATCATGCTGGGCAGGGCGATGCCGGCGACGAAGGTGTCCATCGATTGCATACCCGCCGCCAGGCAAACCGAAATGGTGATCCAGAAGAGCGACGGCGCGCGTTCCTTGCCGCTGGGGGCGACGCTATCCGTCACCTCAGCGCCGCCTGCGACGCATCGTCATGCGGCGGCGGTCGGAGCGTTCATCGGCATCGCTCCTCGTGGCAATGTGGTTGAGGCGCAAGGATACCACCGGCCGTTATCGCTTGCCCCATTTCGTGTCTTCGACCGTGTCTTCCTCGATCGCATAAAACGCATCCATGCCGATGGTATCCTCGATCGCCTGGCGCACCTCAACCGCGTCCTCCTGGGTCATGCCGGTGTAGACACCGGTATCCTTCATTTCCTGTAGCGCCTGGCGGGCGTGATGAAAGCTCACCATCAGAAAGAGTTGGGCGTCGATACAGGCAGCGTATCCCATGTCCTGCAACTCCTTCAGCGAAAGGACCGGGCGGCCGTCACGGTTGCCCCGGCTCTGCACATAAACCAGGGGAATCTTCGTTTCCTTGGGCGCGCGGGCGGCCTCTTCGAGATTGGTCGGAAACAGCATACCCATATCCGCGCCTTCATCGGCGCCCATATTGACCCGTTTGACCGCTTCGTCCAGCCCCTCGAAACGGCACGTGTCGGAGCGGGCGATGATCCAGAAATCCTTGTCGAGCGTGTCCCGTTCCCGGCAGGCCCAGCGTATCTTATCGCGGAATTCCTCGGCCGGAATCGCATGCGCCACATATTTGTGATAGTGCGCCCGCTTGGGGTACAGCTGATCCTCGATGTGGATGCCGGCAACGCCGGCCTGGATGAATTGGCGCACCGTGCGCGTTACATGCAATGGTTCGCCGAAGCCCGCACCGGCATCGCACACCGTGGGAATGTCGATTGCCCGGGCGACGCCTTCGGCGGTTTCAACCTGCTCGGTCAAGGTGAGCAGCGGTTCACTCACCGCGCGCGAGCCGCCGGTCACATATCCGCCGATATAGGCGGCGTCGAAGCCGATATCCTGCACCATCCGGCCGCCGAGCGGGTAGTACACGGACGGCAGATAGACGAAAGGCTTTTCGCTGAACAGTTTTCGCAGCCGGGTGGTTGCCTTCTCCATGGTGCATTCTCTCTCTTTGTTTTTGAAATGCGATCGCTCCGGAAGGACGATAATAGCGCAGTTCCGGCGGCAACGATAAATGGTTGGATGGGGGGCGCGTTGCTCCGCCTTTCCGATTGATTATAGTGCGGGCATGACAAAATTCTTGAAGCGCTGGCTGCGGGGACGGCCTGTCGAAATGCCGATTGACCGGATGACCGATGGCGGAGCGGCGAACGCCGCCGACCTGCCGGACGGTTTATGTCTGGATATTGGGGCGATGCAACGGCGTGCCGCCGAAGCCGCGCCGCGATTGCTGGCGTGGACGCGTGCGGGAATCGATGACCCGCTCGAATGGCAGGCAGCCGTGCGGCTTCGATTGGCGGAGATCAGCGGGTATGGGCTGTTCGGGGGCCCGCCCGGGATGCTGCATTGCCGTGATCATGACGCCGCCGATAGGGGCGGCCTGCATCAGCGCAGCATCTTCATTCGCGTCCGGGACGGGCGCGACATTCCGGTGCGGCTTGTTTGGAGCGCCGGATCTGCTTCACCGGAGGCGTGGCCGGTGGCGCTCTGTCTTCAGGGCGACGGCCGGGACATGGCGACGTCCTGGGTCGGGGCGGCGGGGCATGACGGCGCGGATGCGGCGGCGGAAATCGATTTTGCCCGGCAGGCCGCGCGGCGCGGATACCTGGCGGTGTGTGTCGAATTGCCGGGCGCCGGTTTGCGGCAGGGGCGCAGCAATGATGCGGTGGCCAAGCTGGCGGTCGGCGGCAGTATGCTTGGCGATGCGGCGTCCGACGTCGCCTCGGTGGTCAACTGGCTGACCCAAGGCGATTGCGGGTTTCCCATCGATTTGGATCGGATTGCCGTGATCGGCCATGGCAGCGGTGCGGCCGTCGCGGTCCTGACGGCCGCGATGGATGCCCGCTGTAGCGCGGTGGTGGCGGCCGGCGGCATAGGACCGCACCGGGCCACGGTCGGCCGACAGGAATTGCCGCTGCCCTATGTAGTGCCGGGATTGCTGCAGTGGATGGACATGGAAGATGTCGTGGCGCTTTGCGCGCCGCGCCCGGTCTTGATTCTATCGGCGGAGGACGACCCGCTTTGGCCGGCCTCCGGCGGCCGGCACATCGTCTCGCACGCCGGTGCGGTCTACGAACGCTTGGGCGCGACGCAAGCGATCGCCGCGAAGGCGCTGGCGGCCGGGCAATGCTTCGACGAAAACCAAGCGTGGGATTGGCTGGCGGCCGTACTCGCCGCGCCGGATTAACGCCTACAGCCCGGTAAATAATAGGCCCGCTGTTTCGCGCCGCCACAACCGGCGGTTCGATTTCGTGGCTTCTTGATCACTATCTGGCCAGCCACGTTGCAGACTGCGCCGGCGTCACGAATCCCCCCCCCAACATTTTCCCGGTCAGGGCGCCGATCTAAACGGCTTTGCGCTTGGGCAAGTGAGGTTTTTTAGCGCGAACGAAGTAAGTAAAAATGGTTAACACAAAGTAAAGAAGATTGTTGTCGTAAATAGTTTGTTAATTAATAAAACATTAATCTAGTATTTTATAAAAAATGTGCTATTATTATTTCTATAATACAGCCGAGTTGGGGTTTATAACTTAGTTGGGGTCTACGCGCGCCGGTTTTGGGCGCGTGTTCATGAATATTGTGACGAGTCAATCTGACACCATAAAGGCTGCGCTGACGGGTTCGGGCGACGTAATTTACTCGTGGGATCTCGTAAGCGACGAAATTCAATGGTACGGCAGCATCGCGAATATGTTCGGAATTGCCGCCAGCGAAGCCGTGGCCAATGGTGATTCCTTTCACGAAAGAATTAATCCCGACGACTTGAAGGATCGGCTCAAGCGCCTTTCCAAACATTTTACAACCCGGGAAGCATTCGACTGTGAATACCGGGTGCGGACCGAAAAAGGCGGTTTCTGCTGGATCCATGAGCGGGCGTCGGCGGAATTCTCCGAATCCGGACAGCCCGTCCGATTGAACGGCGTGTTGCGCGTGGTCACCGGCCGCAAGCAGCATGAAGTCCTTCTGGAACAGCGCGCGAACTACGATGAGCTGACGGGCCTCTTTAACAAGTCGCGGTTGCGGGAAGCCGTCGAGCACGCGCTGGCCTATGCCAGCCGGTACGAAACTTCCGCCGGGTATCTCGCCATCGGGATCGACAAGATGGCGATGATGAACGAAGCCTATGGCCGGGAGACGTCGGACGCCGTAATCGTCGGCGTCGCACAACGGCTCGAGGAGTGCATGCGGTCCACCGATATAATCGGCCGCGTTGGCGGCGATATATTCGGCGTCGTCCTAGCCAACGCGAGCGAAAACGGAATCGCATCCGCGGCGGACAAAATTCTCAATGCGTTCCGGCAATTTGCCGTGCAAACTCCCGTCGGGGCGATCCATATTACCGTCTCGATTGGCGGGGCCGGGTTCCCGGGCTTGATTCAAACGGCACATGACGTGATGGCGAGCGCGGAAAGCGCAATGCGCGACGCAAAACGTCTGGGTCGGAATTGTTTCGCCTTTTTCGAAATGTCCGATGAACAGCGCCAGCGTCAGCGCGAGTACATGGTGGTGGGGGAGCAGGTCGTAAAGGCATTGCAGGACGACCGGATCATCTTCGCCTATCAGCCGGTCGTCGATAGCGGTACGGCCGAGATCGCCTACTACGAAACATTGATCCGCATGATCGACGAGAACGGCGAAATTGTCGGCGCCGGCGCGTTCGTGCCCATTGCGGAACGCATCGGTCTGATGCGGCAGATCGACCGGCACACATTGGAAATGGTGGTCGCCGATCTGGTCGCCGAACCGGACGTCACATTGGCGCTCAATATTTCCAGCCTGACCGCGAGCGACCGATCCTGGCTTCGGGCATTGGTCAGCATGGTCAAGGGAAAACCCGACATCGCCCAGCGGTTGATGATCGAAATTACCGAGACCGCGTCACTGCATGATTTCGAGGATTCGGCGCGTTTCGTGGCGGCGGTGCGGGATCTGGGATGCAAGGTGGCGTTGGATGATTTCGGGTCCGGCTACACTTCGTTCCGGCATTTGAAGTCCTTGACCGTCGATGTCGTCAAGATCGACGGATCCTTCGTCATGAACGTGGCGGACAATCCCGACAACCTGCTGTTCATCCAGACGCTGCTCAATCTTGCGGAGGGTTTCGGCATCAAGACCGTGGCCGAATGCGTCGAGCGGGTTGAGGATGCGGATTTGCTGATGAAAGAAGGCGTCAGCTACCTGCAGGGTTACTATTACGGCAAGCCGCAAATTCAAAAACCCACCGGCAAATCCGCCGCGCGTTCCGCGAGCGACGAATACAATGGCGACGATGATGGCGTAAACGCCATGCATCCGCTTCTGGCCAGGAAATAAGCGTTCGTCAAATTTCGCGGCGGCGATGCGACCCTATCGGGATTTCGGCTTGCCGGCCATCTGGTTGATCTGCTGCTGTAACTGATCCAGCTTATCCTGCAAATCGTTGACCGAATCGCTCGCCGGGTCGCTGCCGGCCGGACTATCGTCGGCCTGCTGCATCGGCGAAAACATCTTCATCGCCTGCTCGAACACGGCCATGTTCTTCTTGCTCATTTCTTCCAGCGAGCTGAAGGGCAGCATGCCGCCCATGGCATCCTTCATATAGGACTGCATGCGCTCCTGATTGTCGGAAAACATTTTCATCGAGTGTTCCAGGTAACTCGGCAGCAGCATGCGCTGCACGTTGTCTCCGTAGAAGCTGATGATCTGGCGCAGGAATCCGATCGGCAACAGATTGTCACCTTTGCCTTCCTCTTCAACGATGATCTGGGTAAGCACGGACCGCGTAATATCTTCGCCGGATTTGGCGTCGTACACGACGAACTCGACGTCATCCTTTACCATCTGACAAAGGTATTCGAGCGTCACATAACTGCTGGTCGCGGTATTGTAGAGCCGCCGATTGGCATATTTCTTTATTGTAACGGGCGCGTCTGGGTCGCCCTTTTTGGCCGCCATTTGGAATCCTTCTCGTCAACTGTCGTCTTCGGCCCGGGACTGTAGAGACGTAGCTTATATCGCAGCGCGGGATTGCGAAAGTCATAACAATCCGGGTGATTTTCATGCGCGATGTCGCATTGCGATGCGAATTCGCGTTGCTGGCAAACGGTTCTGCGGGAGAATATAGTAGCCAAATGGATACGCCGCCCGATCTTGACGCGTTGGCCCGCCGGTACATGGATTTGTGGCAGGAACAGCTACGCCTGATGGCGTCCGATCCGGCGACCGCGGAAACCATGGGGCGGCTCCTGTCGGCGATGCAATCCGGCGGCGCACCGGCGAATACGGAACCGCAATCCGGGTTACCCAATCCTTTCGCCTGGCTCTCGGCCGCCGGTATTGCCGCGCCATGGCCGCCAACCGGAGGATCAACCCAAAGTGACGCCGCCAACGCCCCCGCCGCGCCCAAATCGGCGCCTCGGCCCGCGCCCGCTGCCGCTGCACCTGATGACAGCGGCGATGACTTACGCGAACTCGAACGCCGCGTTGCCGCTCTTGAGCAACGGCTTGCTGCGTTGGAGCCCGCCGCTGGAAAAAAACGCAGCCGTCCTGCGAAAGGATCTCACAAGCGTTGACGGCGCGGCGTTCGCCGTCGCGGTCGACCGCGAGGGCCGCCGCCGGCTCGACGCATTCCTGTCGGGTGTCGAGCGGTATCGGGCGCATTCATACCGGCGTGATTTAGAATACCCGCCGGCGGTCTGGTCGGACGGCACGACCCGGCTCTACGACTACGGGCGGGACGGGCCGAAGGGGCCGCCGGTCCTGCTGATCCCATCGCTGATCAATCGCGCGTATATTCTCGACCTGTCTTCTCGGCGCAGCTTCGTGCGCTGGCTCGCCGATCAGGGGGTTTGGCCCTTTCTGCTCGATTGGGATGCGCCGGGCGCGCTGGAGCGCCAATTCACCCTGACCGACTATATCCAAGGCCGGCTTGAACCGGCCCTGGAATGTGTGGCCGGCCTCACCGGTGAACGGCCGGTGGTCGCCGGCTATTGCATGGGAGGCTTGCTGGCGGCGGCGCTGGCGCAACGGCGCCTGCGGGATATCCGGGGGCTGGTGCTGCTCGCGACCCCTTGGGACTTTCACGCCGTCCGCGCAGAACAGGCGCGCGGGATCGCCGCGCTTGCCGTCGGCTGGGACGGGATCATGCGCGCGCTTGGTGAATTGCCGGTCGACCTGTTACAGGCGATGTTCGCCGCGCTCGACCCGCAATTGGGAGAGCGTAAATTTTTCGCCTTTGCGGCGCTCGATCCGGAGTCCGACCAAGCGCGCGACTTCGTCGCCTTGGAGGATTGGGTGAATGACGGGGTGCCATTGGCCGCACCGGTGGCGCGCGAATGCCTGGCCGGCTGGTACGGCGCCAACAGTGCGGCCACGCGGCAATGGCGCGTGGATGGAAGGCCGGTTGATCCGGCGGACCTCGATCTGCCGGCGTTGGCGATAATTCCGGCAAACGACCGTATCGTGCCGCCACGGTCGGCGTTGGCGCTCGCGGATGCGATGCCGCGCGCCGCGCAGCTGTCCCCGGCGGCGGGGCACATTGGTATGATGGTCGGTCGCGGCGTCGACGAAACGGTCTGGCGGCCCCTGCTGGACTGGCTGAAAGCGCTTTCCTGATCCGCGGGACGCGAGTCCGCCGGTCCCGGTAAAGCGCGACAATTTGTCCACCCTCGGTTACGCTGTATCGGCCCACAGCGCCCTTGTTTCAAATGGGCGCATCAATATATTGTGCAGTGCAGCATAAATCCGATTGGTCGTTGGGCGGATCGTTGGAGCGGTTGGGGTGATTATCGCAACCGCACGGGCATAGGGAGAAATCAGACATGACGGATGTGGTAATTGCGAGCGCCGTACGGACGCCGGTTGGCGCCTTCAATGGAAGTTTGAGTGCCGTTCCCGCGTCGTATTTGGGCGCGGTGGCCATCAAGGAAGCGATGAAGCGCGCGCAGGTGACTGGCGATGAGGTCGATGAAGCGATCCTGGGTCAGATCTTGACCGCCGGCACCGGCCAGAACGCGGCCCGCCAAGCGGCCATTGAGGCCGGCATACCGGTCGAAAAGACCGCCTATCAGATCAATCAACTCTGCGGCTCCGGGTTGCGGACGGTGGCCTTGGGTATGCAGGCGATACTGCTTGGTGACGCGGAAATCGTCGTCGCCGGGGGGCAGGAGAGCATGAGCCAGGCGCCCCACTGCGCGCATTTGCGCGACGGCCAGAAGTTGGGCGACCTGAATTTCGTGGATACGATGATCAAGGACGGGCTCTGGGACGCCTTCAACGGCTATCACATGGGCAACACCGCCGAAAACGTCGCCGAAAAATGGCAGATCACGCGCGAGCAGCAGGATCAATTCGCCGCGACCAGTCAGCAAAAGGCGGGCGAAGCGATGGCGGCGGGGCGATTCCGGGATGAAATCGTCCCCGTGACCATCAAGACCCGCCGGGGCGAAACAATCGTCGATACCGACGAACATCCGAAACCGGATACGACCATCGATGTGCTGGGGTCGTTGCGTCCGGCCTTCGCGAAGGACGGTACGGTCACGGCGGGTAATGCCTCCGGCATTAACGACGGTGCGGCGGCGACAGTGCTGATGACGGCCGACGAGGCCGACCGGCGCGGTATTGTTCCGATGGCGCGCATCGTGTCCTGGGCAACGGCGGGCGTCGACCCGGCAATTATGGGCACCGGCCCCATTCCGGCGAGCCGCAAGGCGTTGGAGAAAGCCGGGTGGTCGGCCGACGATCTCGATTTGATCGAAGCCAATGAAGCCTTCGCCGCGCAGGCCTGTGCCGTGAACAAGGAACTCGGTTGGGATACGTCGAAGGTCAATGTGAATGGCGGCGCGATCGCGCTCGGCCATCCGATCGGCGCGTCGGGCACACGCGTGCTGGTGACGCTGTTGCATGAGATGCAGCGCCGTGACGCCAAGAAGGGCCTTGCGACCCTGTGCATCGGCGGTGGAATGGGAATCGCGCTCTGCGTGGCGCGCGATTGAAGCGCCGGCCTTGCCGGTAGCACGGCGATCGGCGCGGGATAGAACGACTCTACGCATGACGGCGAGGGCAGCCGCCGGATTTAGGGAAATGTTGCCCAAAGTTCCTGGAAAGGATGAACGGCAATGGCAAAAGTGGCAATTGTGACAGGCGGGACACGGGGGATTGGCGGGGCCATCTCCGTTGCTCTCAAGAATGCGGGCTACAAGGTGGCGGCGACGTACGCCGGGAATGATGAGGCTGCTGCGGCTTTCAAGGAAGAGACCGGCATCCGCGTTTACAAATTCGACGTCTGTGATTTTCGTCAATGTGAGGAATCCGTGGCGCAGATCGAGAAGGATCTCGGACCGGTGGACGTGCTCGTCAACAATGCCGGTATTACCCGGGACGGGACAATGCAGCGCATGTCGCCCGATAGCTGGCAAGCGGTGATCGACACCAATCTCGGTTCATGCTTCAACATGTGTCACGCGGTGATCGACGGAATGCGCGAGCGTGGCTTCGGCCGCATCGTCAATATCGGGTCGATCAATGGTCAGGCCGGCCAGTACGGCCAGGTCAATTATGCCGCGGCGAAATCCGGCATCCATGGCTTCACCAAGGCGTTGGCCCAGGAAGGCGCCGCCAAGGGCATCACCGTGAATGCAATCGCGCCGGGCTATATCGATACGGATATGGTGCGCGCGGTGCCGCCCAATGTCCTGGAGAAGATCGTCGCAAAAGTTCCGGTCGGCCGGCTCGGCAAGGCGTCCGAGATCGCACGCGGCGTGCTGTTTCTGGTCGCAGACGATGCCGGGTTCGTAACCGGATCGACCCTGTCGATCAACGGCGGTCAACACATGTATTGAGGCCGCGGCGTTCAGCCCATTCCTTGTTTAAATTGGTTCAAGTGAAATGGTCTATCTCTTTGTTTCTAGGCAAATACGTCGTCGCGAACCGTTTCGGTTCGCTCGGGATTTGCTTTAACCCGCTCGCACGGGACGGCCGGCGGGCGGGTAGCGCGGATCGAAATATCCCGGTGTCGACGGATGGCCCGGGGGGACCAATGTGTCGAGAAAGGCCTCGTCCTCGGCGGTGAACCGGTGGGCGAGCGCGCCGAGATAACCGTTCCAATGGGCGACGGTGCGCGGGCCGGCGAGAACGCTGGATACCAGCCGATTGTTGAGCACCCAGAGCAGTGCGAAATCGATCGGCGACATGTCCCGCTTTGCGGCATGTTTGGCGATTTTTTGCGCCGCCACCATGGACTCTTGCCGAAACTCGGTTTGCATCATTCGGATGTCGCCGCGGCCCGCACGCGTGGATTTAGGCGGCTTTTCACCGGGCGTGTATTTGCCGGTCAGAACGCCGCGCGCCAGCGGCGAAAATGGCACGACGCCGATGCCATAGTAGTCGCATGCCGGCAGCAGCTCGGTTTCGGGCATGCGATTCATCGCGTTGTAATAGGGCTGGCAAATGACCGGCTGGGGTACGCCCAGCTGATCGCACAGCCTGATGATCTCGCCGATTTGCCACGCCCGATGATTGGAGAATCCCCAATAGCGGGCTTTCCCCGCCGCGATGATATCGCCCATCGTCGAGATGCTTTCGGCCAGGGGCGTCTCCCAATCCACATGGTGCATGTAATAAATATCGATGTAGTCGGTCTTGAGCCGCCGCAGGCTGTGGTCGATCGCCTGCCGCATCCATTTGCGCGTCAACCCCTTGCGCCGCGCCGGCGTGCCCTGGCTGCTGCCCACTTTTGTGGCAAGGATCCAGTCGTCGCGATCCTGTTTTATCAGGTCGCCGACCATGGATTCCGACCGGCTGCCCGCATAGCTGTCCGCCGTGTCGATGAAGTTCACGCCGGCCTTGCGCGCGGAATCGACGATCTTTATGGCGGTTTTCTTGTCAGTCACGTCGCCGAAGGTCAGCGTGCCGAGACAAATTTCCGAAACTTTCAAGCCGGATTGGCCCAGAACGTTGTATTGCATGCTTCGCTCCTTGCGCACGCCTGGGCGATCCTAACCCGCCGCGACGATAAAGTTGAGATGGTAGCCAACCCCGTGTAAACGAAGTGCTTCCGCGAAGGGAGTCCTTAATGTCGCGTGAATATCCCGACCGGCCAATCGTCGGTGTCGGCGCCGTTATCTGGCGCGGCGACGAATTGTTGCTGATCCAACGGGGCAAGGCGCCGCGCTATGGAAGCTGGAGCCTGCCGGGCGGGCGGCAAGAACTCGGCGAAACCGTGCGCGACGCCATCCTGCGAGAAATCCGCGAAGAGACGGCCTTGGAAGTCGAGATTGTCGGACTGATCGACGTAGTGGATTCATTGACCCATGAGGCGGACGGGCGCGTGCGCTTTCACTACACCCTGGTCGACTTTACCGTCGAATGGCGCGCCGGCAAGGCGGTCGCCGGCAGCGACGCCGCCGGTGTCCGTTGGGTGCATCCCGATACGCTGGACGACTACAAGCTGTGGGACGAAACGCTGCGCATCATCCGATTGTCGGCGGCACAACGGTGACGCGGCTTCAGCGCGAGACGGCCATCGGGGGCAGCGCGGTGTTGATGTGGGGCGCGCTCGCCTTGCTGACGACATGGACCGGGGACATTCCCCCCTTTCAACTCGTGGCCATGAGCTTCGCCATCGCCTTTGGGCTGGCGCTCGGGAAGTGGGTGATTTACCGCGAACGCCCGGCGCGCTATCTGCGCCATCCGCCGGCGGTCTGGATGCTCGGTATCGGCGGATTGTTCG
>Ga0224508_10003599_pt1 | contig 12796 bp, 12 predicted proteins | sample SF_Jan12_sed_USG_4_FD_170157 | JGI IMG/M metagenome (GOLD analysis project Ga0224508, IMG submission 170157) | Sediment microbial communities from San Francisco Bay, California, United States - SF_Jan12_sed_USGS_21 | ecosystem: Environmental > Aquatic > Marine > Sediment | place: USA...
CGCGAGGTGCGCAAGCTCACGCCCGCGGCGATGGCGCATGCTTTCCAGGACGCCAATATTCCACCGCCGCCGGGCGTTCTCTAAGGCAAATTGCTGCAGACATAAATCGCGACAAATCCATGGGTCAATCCATGGGGTCAGGCTTTACATCTCACAAAGGCTCCGAACAGGAATGTAATATGTAAGGCCTGACCCCATGATTCTCGCTGACTCCATGATTCTCGATTGGGCGGATTCAGATCTCGATATCCTGCGCGAAGCCGATGTATTCCATCAACGGCATCGCGGCTTTGAAAGTCTTTTCGACCTCGCGCACAAAACCGTCATCGAGAATGATCTCGGGCGGCTCGCGGCGCATCAGGAAAAAACTTTTACGCTTCAAGTCCTCGATGTGTTCGTGGTCGGCATCGAATCCGCGCGGCGGGCGTTTGAGGCCGTCGCCGCCGATACCGCCGAAGTATTTCTTCACCGAACGGCTCGACTTGATCTGCCGCCACGCGTTCGGGTTACCGACGATGGTATTGCGTATTTTCTGCAGCTCTTCGCCGGGTGGCATCCAGATCCCGCCACCGAACACGGCCTCTTCGGTGGAGATATGCACGTAGAAACCCACCGTGTGGGCGTCCTTGCCCAGTTCATGACGAAACTGGCAGGCCGCGTGCCGTTTGTAGGGGCTCTTGTCTTTCGAAAAGCGCACATCGCGGTAAATGCGAAACATCGAGCCGCCATGCGGGCGCGAATCGGCAATAAAATACGGCGATATCTTGCGCAGCCGGGGCGCCATCGCATCGATGAAGGCACACATCGGCTGCACCACCGCCTGTTGATAGTCCGGTTTGTGTTCGTTAAACCATTCCCGGTTATTGTTTTTCGAAAGCGCGTTAAAGAATTCGAAGAATTTCGGTGTGAACATACTCATTTCTCGCAGAACTGGCCCGCCCGGCAACAGATCGATTTCAGGTAAAGCACGAATATGGCGGACATTGTACCTGACTCCAACAACCATCGGACCCTGGAACCCAGGGCGGTCAGCGTGAAAGTCCGCTTATCTTAGAATTAAGGAAGCTCTGCATAACTGGTCATTGCGATACCCGCAGGGCATAAAGGAGCGAAGCGACGAAGCAATCTTTAAGTGCTTGAAGTTTAATATAAAGATTGCTTCGCTTCGCTCGCAATGACTCCGGAAATCGAGTTATGCAGAGATTCCTTAAGTAAACTGTCACCGTAACTCGCGTGAACAGGCACCCATATGACAGGTAATGAAGCTTTGCTTGACTGCTATCAATACCGTATCTTTAATTTCGTTTAGATTGTCCATTTTTAAGATTGATTGTCGGAGCCCGCATGCACCTGAAAGCGATTTACGAAAAGAAGATGCAACCCCGGCTCGACGAAATAAAGGAAGAAATCGACGAGCTCAGACAAAAGGCGGACGAGGCTGAAACCAACCTCGAGCTCGAATATTACACGCTGCTCGAAGAGTTGCAGGTCAAGTTCGAGGCGGCAAACCAGAAGTTCCAGCTGCTGATCCAGGCCAACGAAGACGACTGGGAAGATTTCAAATCCGAGTTCGAGACGATCTGGGACTCGCTGCGCGAGCTGGTCAAAACGGTAACATCACCCTGAAGCGGCAAACCAGCGGCCCTGCTTCCATCTGCCGGAGCATAATCCATGGAGTTTAGAGACTACTACGACATTCTCGGGGTAACGCGGGAAGCCGGCGCGGATGAAATCAAGCGAGCCTACCGCAAACTGGCACGCAAGTTTCATCCCGACATCAGCAAGGAGCCAGACGCCGAGGAACGCTTCAAGCAGGTCGGTGAAGCCTACGAAGTGCTCAAGGACGCCGAGAAACGTGCGGCTTACGACCAGCTCGGCAAAAACTGGCAAGCCGGGCAGGATTTCCGGCCCCCACCCGACTGGGATCAGGGTTTCGAATATCACGGCACCGGGTTTGACGAAGCCCAGTTCAGCGATTTCTTCGAAAGCCTGTTTGGCCAGGGACGCGGCGGCGGCAGGCGCGCGCACGGACAAAACGAATTCCACATGCGCGGCGCCGACAGCCACGCAAAAGTGTTGATCGACGTCGAAGACGCATTCCGCGGCACCAGCCGAACGCTGACCCTGAAGCATCCGCAGATGGGTGAAGACGGACGCCCGCAATTGCAGGAACGCACGCTCAATGTCCGCATTCCGAGGGGAGTACGCCAGGGCCAGCACATCCGCCTGGCGAAACAGGGCGGCGCCGGCATCGGTGCAGGCGAACCCGGCGATCTTTACCTCGAAGTGGATTTTGCGCCCCACCCTTTTTTCCATGTCGAAGGCAAGGATGTATATCTCGACCTTCCGGTCGCACCCTGGGAAGCGGCGCTGGGCGCGAAGATCAATATACCGACGCCCGACAACCGGCTCGACCTGAAAATTCCAGCCAATTCGGGCGCCGGCAAAAAATTGAGGCTAAAGGGCAAGGGCATCCCGGCGAAGGTCCCCGGTGACCTGTATGCTGTGCTGCGGATCGCTCTGCCACCAGCCGATTCCGCGGCCGCGAAAAAGGCTTACCGTGAATTCGAGCAGGCGAGCAATTTCAACCCGCGCGCCGGCATGGGAGGTTAAACCGTCATGAACAGCAAAAAAACGAAATTACTTTCCGGCGACCTTATCGGAGAGGATGAAGCAATAACCCTGGCACAGCTTTGCCGGGCCTGCGAACTCAGCGAGGAGGAGATAATCCAGCTGGTCGATCAGGGGATTATCGAACCCATGGGGCCGGAACCAGCCGAATGGCGCTTCGTCAGCGTCAGCCTGCGACGAGTACGCATCACTCGCAACCTGCAGCGCGACCTGGGCGTCAACGCACCCGGCGCCGCCCTGGCGCTGGAACTGCTGGAGGAGATAGAGGAACTACGGTCGCGCCTACGGCAGCTCGAGACATAGGCAAGACACTCGGCATCTGCATCGGTGGAGTCTGGTCTTTGGTTTCTATTTCAGCTCTTGTAGAAATACATCACCAATTCAAAATCAAAGACCTGATAAACATAAGGCAGCCTGTCATCTTTAGCCTGCACGGGGATAACATATAACACTCTCGGAATACCTCGCTCAACACAGTAAGATGGTTGTCTTAAAAACGGATCGTTTAATGAAACTCAGACCCATCGACAAATATCGCTACCGCAAACATTACAGGATTGTGTTTGCTGCAATTGTCATTGGGCTGACTGCAATTTCACTTGTTTGTTCAGCCTTGTTAATAAGCTGGTTCAGTTCCCCGGATGAATCCCATTTCACATTGAACCTCGCAGGCTTCGTGGTTGCGGTCATGATAGTTGCTTACACTTTGTATCATTTTAAAGATCATCCGTTCATGGATGAGGTGGTCTATGTATGGAATTTAAAAAACCAGCTCAATCTTATTTACCGAATACAGCATAAGATCGAGCCGTTAATAGAAGGCAATAATGTGGATGCAATGGTTGTCATGAATTATATGTACCAGGGATCGAGGCAGCTATACGAACTGGATGACAACACCATCACCCTGGAAGATCTGGCGATCAAGGCCAGGCACCTGAATACCAAACTCGAACAGAAAGGGCTCAAGTTGACTACGGATGATTACGATTCCGGTTTACTGGATCAGTTTTGAAAACACAACTTCCCTGACCAATCCAGAAGCTTCCTGACTGCTATCGATATTGACCACGTCAACAACCTGGGCTGGACCGCCCTGCTGGAAGCAGTCATTCTCGGTGACGGCGGACCGGTATATATCGAGATTGTCAGCCTGCTGCTCGACGCCGGCGCCAATGCCGAAATTGCCGATCACGACGGCGCCCCCTTTTTATCGGCATTCATTCCCTGCGCGCAATTTGGCTAATCGCCGATGAAGAAATTGAACCAGGTATACTGCCCCTGGTATTGTGCCTCCCGCTGCCGGGCTTGACCGGGATCAAACCACCCTGCTGCAGCGGGCGCTACATTGGTCACGGAGTCGATCATGACAAAACGCGATCCCACCTACATTACCGCAACGCAAATGGCCGGCCGCCAGCGGGATATCTCGGTCGCGGAATTCTTTCTGAAGAATCGCCATCTGCTGGGTTTCGATTCCCAGGCAAAAGCACTGCTCACCACCGTCAAGGAAGCCGTCGATAACGCGCTCGACGCCTGCGAAGAAGCCGGCATTCTGCCGGACATCCGCGTGCAGGTCATCGAAGCAGAGCAGCACGTGTATCGGGTCATTGTCGAAGACAACGGTCCTGGCATCCTCGAGAACCAGATCGCGCGCATCTTCGGCAAGCTGCTGTACGGCTCCCGGTTCCACAAGCTCGCCCAATCGCGTGGCCAACAGGGGATGGGTATCTCGGCGGCGGGCATGTACGCCCAGCTCACTACCGGCAAGTCGCTGCACGTCATCAGCCGTGTCAAGGGCGAGCGCATGGCCTCCGAGCTCCATGTTTCGGTCGACACCACCCGCAACAAACCGCAGATGTATGGCAAAAAGCAGATCAAATGGGATCGGCCGCACGGCACCTGGGTCGAGGCCGAGATGGAGGGCCGCTACCAGAAAGGCACACATTCCGTCGATATGTATCTCAAGCAAACCGCCATCGCCAACCCCCACGTCAGCTTTCATTTCGAGGGTCCTCACGGTGAAGACATCACCTACCAGCGCAGTAGCAGGGAGCTGCCGCCCCCGGCGGTGGAGATCAAGCCCCATCCGCGCGGCGTGGAACTGGGTCGGCTAATCCAGATGCTGAATTCAACCCACTGCCGCCACCTGCTTCCGTTTTTGCAAAACGAATTCTCCCGCGTCGGCCCGAAGACCGCAGGCAAGATCATCGAGACCGCCGGGCGTAAGCTTAGCGAACACTCGTCACCGAAACGCATTGCCCACGCACAGGCGAATGCGCTCTATCGCGCGATCAAAAAAGTACCGGTATCGGCGCCACGCACGGACTGCGTTGTCCCCATTGGCGAGCAAGGGCTACTCGATGGCATGAAAAAGGAAATCGACGCGGATTTCTATATCGTGAAGACAAGACCGCCGGCGGTCTACCGCGGTAACCCGTTCCAGATCGAAGTCGGCATTGCCTGGGGTCATACGGGCGGCGCGAATCTCGCGGTGGACGAAACCGGTCACATCAACAAGGTGGTGCAGCACAAGCGTGATGCCAGCGATGCGCTGCTCCTGCATGCCGACGAGCCGGCGCACTTGCTGCGTTTTGCCAATCGCGTGCCGTTGCTTTACGAGCAAGGCGGCTGCGCCATCACCCATGCCGTGCTGCAGACCAACTGGCGCAACTACGGCCTCAAGCAACCCAAAGGCACCTTGCCGATCGCGCCGATGGTGATCCTGGTGCACCTGGCATCGGTGTGGGTGCCATTTACCTCCGAGGCCAAGGAAGCGATCGCACAATACCCGGAGATCATCAAGGAGCTGAAGCTGGGTTTGCAGGAATGCGCACGCCGCCTGGCGGAGCACCTGCGCCACGAAACACGTCTGCAAAACGAATATGAAAAACGCACGCATATCGAAAAGTACCTGCCCCACATCGGCATCGCGCTTCAGGATATTCTTCGCCTAAGCGACGCGCAACGCGATCAGGCCGTCAGCAAACTTGACGACACCCTGCACGAATCCCGGAAAATCAAATGACAGACAGCAGCACAGACAAAGACAGGAACAGCCGCTTGCAACAGGCGCTTGACCGGAAAACGATCGAGCTGATCGACGACACGGCGGTATCCATTCGGGACAGCATCGAACGCGGCGAATTACCCGATATCGAGTTGCCCGTGCGCAGCCTGGCGAACGTCAACTATGACGCCGCTAAAGGTTATCTCGAGCTCGGCGATGCGACCAAAACGCGCACGCTCACGGTCAACACCGTGCGCTCGTTTGCCCAAACCCTGCGCTTGATGGCGGCCTCACGGCAGATGGTCGAGAGCGATGACTTCGCCACCAAGCGCGAGGCCTACTACATCAGCAAGAACTGGGGGGACTGCCGCTTCGATCAACAGACCGAATCCGATACCATCATGGACGACATCGAAGCGCTGGCTTCGATGCATGGGCTCTCGCGGGAACAGTTACGCTTCTATCCGGAATCCCACGGCGGATCGGTGGCCGGCCACTTGACCGTCATCGACACCGAACCCGAAACCGGCGAAACCCTCGAGATCGACTGCACCAGGCTCGGCAGCGGTGCCTATAGCGTGCCGCGCTCGGTGGAACACCTCAGGTTCAGCACCGATGCGGATTTTATCCTGGCGATCGAAACCGGCGGCATGTTTCAGCGACTGAACAACCACCGCTACTGGAAAAACGCCAATTGCATCCTGGTGGAGATGGGCGGCGTTCCGACACGCGCCACACGCCGCTTTATCCGGCGACTCTCGGACGAGGTCGATATTCCGGTGTATTGTTTCGTCGATTGCGATCCCTATGGCTTCGCCAATATCTACCGCACCCTGAAGGCCGGTTCCGGCAACGCGGCGCACATCAACCGGTTCTTTTGTGTGCCGCGGGCACAGTTCCTTGGCGTCACACCGCAGGACATCCTCGACTACGGCCTCGCCGATGCCACCCATCCACTGACCAAAACCGATATCAAGCGCGCGACCGACGCCATCGACAACGATCCATTTTTCAGCGCCCACCCGCAGTGGCTTGCCGCCATCAAACAGCTGCTCGAGATGGGCGTACGCGCCGAACAGCAAGCCCTGGCGAAGTGGGGGCTCAACTACGTCATCGATGAATACCTGCCACGCAAACTCGAGCACAGGGACGGGTTTTTGCCCTGATACCGGAAGCAGGGAACGGGGCACCGGGGTTTATGCGCTCGAGATTCAGTCCGTCATGAACTCAGGGGGCAGACCAGAATGGCACTTACTTAAGACTGTCATACCCGCCTTAAGCCTGTCATACCCGCGCAAGCGGGAATGACCTTTTTTTCAATTCCAATCGCGATTCGTGATATCGACAGCAGGTGATGCAGGTCAACTCATGGCCGGACAACTATTTGTAAGCTTCGGAAACTATAAGGAACAGCAATGCGGATTCTCGCCTCATTATCACGCCTGGTTGCAGTTCTGGCCGCACTGTTGATAACCGCGCCGGCCGCTGCCGACGAGGGCGGTAAGGCATACCTGATCGAGGTCGAGGGTGCGATCGGCCCTGTCATCCAGGAACTCGTCACCCGGGGCATCGGCGATGCCGAACAGGAGCACGCCGCGGTGGTTATCCTGCAAATGGACACGCCTGGCGGCCTGGATCATTCGATGCGGGAAATCATCAAAACCATCCTGGACGCCCAGGTACCGGTTGTCACCTGGGTTTCGCCACAGGGATCGCGCGCCGCCAGCGCGGGCACCTATATCCTGTACGCCAGCCACGTGGCGGCGATGGCCCCGGCGACCAACCTCGGCGCGGCAACACCGGTGCAGATCGGCGGGCTGCCCAAACTGCCTTCCGCACCTTCGCAGCCGGGAGAAGAAAAGCCGGCCGGCGACGGCAAAACCGACATGGAGCGCAAGATTCTGAATGACGCAATCGCCTACATCAAGGGGCTGGCGAGACTCAGGGGCCGCAATGAACAATGGGCCGAGCAGGCAGTACGCGAGGCCGCATCCCTGAGCGCGGAAGAAGCGTTGGAGCTGAACGTCATCGACCTGGTCGCGGCCGATCTCAACGACTTGCTGAAACAGCTCGACGGGCGCGAGATCAATATCAAGGGGCGCAGCCTGGTGCTCGACACCGATGCCATCGTCGTCGAACGCATCTCCCCGGACTGGCGCTCCGAGCTGCTCGCCATCATCACCAACCCCAATATCGCCTACGTGCTGCTGATGATCGGTATCTACGGACTGATTCTCGAGTTTTCCAACCCGGGCGCGATATTGCCCGGCGTGACCGGCGTCATCTGCCTGTTGCTCGCGCTCTACGCTCTGCAGGTGCTGCCGGTCAACTATGCCGCGCTCGCGCTGATCGCCATTGGCATCGTGTTCATGGTCTCGGAGATATTCGTCACCAGTGGCGGCATTCTTGGTATCGGCGGTGTCGCCGCGTTTACCGTCGGCTCGGTCATGCTGTTCGACGACGATTACCTGGCCGTGTCGATTCCGATGATCGGTGGCACCGCGCTGGTCGCCGCCGGCTTCATGCTGTGGATACTGAGGCGGTTCGCCACGCTCAGACGTGCCCAGGTGGTCAGCGGCGAGGAATACATGATCGGCCATGTCGGCACCGTGCGCGAGGCGTTCGACGTCCGCGGGCGGATCGACCTGGATGGCGAAAACTGGATCGCGGAGACTCGCGTTCCGCTGCACGCGGGACAAAAGGTGCGCGTCACCGCCGTCGATAAACTGGTACTGAAAGTCGAACCGGCCGAGGAATCGTCCGAGGAGGAATAAACATGTATTTGCTCGAATATATTACGCCCGCGATTATACTTTTAGCGATTATTGCTTCTGCAATCCGAATCCTGCGGGAATACGAGCGCGGCGTGGTTTTTTTCCTGGGCCGTTTTCAGAAGGTCAAAGGACCGGGGCTTATTATCATCATCCCGTTCATCCAGAAAATGGTGCGGGTCGACCTGCGCGTCATCACCTATGACATCCCGACCCAGGACATCATATCGCGCGACAACGTGACCGTGCGGGTCAGCGCGGTATTGTATTTCCGCGTGGTCGATCCGGAACGCGCGATTATCCAGGTGGAACAATTCTTCGAGGCCACCAGCCAGCTTGCACAGACCACGCTGCGCTCGGTGCTGGGCCAGCACGACCTCGACGAAATGCTGTCGCAACGGGATAAGTTGAACGCTCACATTCAGAAAATCCTCGATGAACAGACGGCTTCCTGGGGAATCAAGGTCACCAATGTCGAGATCAAACATATCGACCTGAACGAGAGCATGATCCGCGCGATCGCCAAGCAGGCCGAAGCCGAACGCGAGCGCCGCGCCAAGGTCATTCACGCCGAGGGCGAACTGCAGGCATCCCAAAAGCTGTTTGAGGCGGCGGAGGTCATGTCGAAAAATCCGCAAACCCTGCAGCTGCGTTACCTGCAAACCCTCAACGACATATCCAGCGAAAATGCCACGACGATCGTGTTTCCGTTGCCGATCGATATCGTGCAAGCGTTCGCCGCAGCGAAGCCGAAATCGGTCGACTAAAAGAGAGATAAAGGGGCGGCAGGGCCATGGCAGTTAAAGCGGAAGCGACGCGCGTCGTCATCATGGGCGCGGCGGGGCGCGATTTTCACAATTTCAACCAGGTATACCGCGACGATCCGGCGAGCCGCGTGGTCGCCTTTACCGCGAGCCAGATTCCGGACATCGCCGGGCGGCGTTACCCGCCGTCGCTCGCCGGGCCCCATTACCCCGACGGCATTCCGATCGTCGACGAAGCAACGCTCGCCGGGCTGTGTCGCGACGAACGGGTCGACCAGGTGGTGTTCGCCTACAGCGACGTCAGCCACGCCCAGGTCATGCACACGGCCTCGATCGCGCTCGCCGCGGGCGCCGATTTCCTGCTGCTCGGTCCCGAACGCACCATGCTGCGGGCGCGGGTGCCGGTGATCGCGGTCTGCGCGGTCCGAACCGGTTGCGGCAAATCGCAGACCACGCGCTGGCTCGCCAGACGGCTGCAAGCCAGGCGGCTCAAGCTTGCGGTGATTCGCCACCCGATGCCCTACGGCGACCTGGAAAAGCAGGCGGTGCAGCGCTTCGCGACGCGCGCCGACCTCGATGCCGCCGACTGCACCGTCGAGGAACGCGAGGAATACGAACCGCACCTCGCGGCCGGCACGATCGTCTACGCCGGCGTCGACTACGCCGAGATCGTCGCTCAAGCCGAGCGCGAGGCCGACGTCATCCTCTGGGACGGCGGCAACAACGACTTTTCCTTCGTCCGCCCCGACCTGCACATCGTCATGGTCGACCCGCTGCGGCCCGGTAATGAAACCGATCACTACCCCGGCGAAACGGTGCTGCGCATGGCTGACGTCGTCGTAGTCGCGAAGGCGAATTCGGCGGCGGACGCTGATATCCAGACCGTCAGCGACAACGCGCGCCGCATCAATCCGCGCGCCGCGATCGTGCGCGGCGCGTCGCCGGTCGAGCTCGCCGCTCCGGAGGCAGTGCGCGGAAAGCGCGTGCTGGTGGTCGAGGACGGACCGACGATTACCCACGGCGGCATGGCCTACGGCGCCGGCTACGTCGCCGCCACCCGGGCGCAGCCGCGGGAGATCGTCGATCCGCGCGCATCTGCGCACGCCGACATCGCCGCAGTCTACGCGCGCTACCCGCACATCGGCAAGGTGCTGCCCGCGCTCGGCTACCATCCGCGCCAGCTCGAAGCGCTGCGCACGACGATCAACTCGTCCGGCGCCGAAGTCGTGGTCGCGGCGACGCCCTGCGATCTCGGCGCGCTGATCGATATCGACAAGCCGGTGGTGCGCGCCTGCTACGAGTTCGCCGAGGCCGGCGAACCGGGGCTCGGCAGCCTGGTCGATGCTTTCCTGGAAGAGAAAGGGCTGGGCTAGGGCCAGTAAAGGGTATCGGCCGGATCCGCGGTGATTTCGGTGCCGGCCTCACCGGCGAGGATCGCCTGCGCATCCTGCAGCCGGCCGATGCCCGCAAATCCGCCACTCAGTTCGGCAAACTCGCAGGCCGCGTCGACCTTGGGCGCCATCGACCCCGGCGCGAACTCGAGACGGCGGATCTCGCCGATGGCGATGCGGCGAATGGCGGCGGCGTCACTCTGCCGCCAGTTGCGGTAGACAGCGTCGACGTCGGTCAGCATCAGTAACGCCTGCGCGCCGAGCTCGCGCGCGAGCAGGGCGCTCGCCGCATCCTTGTCGATCACCGCTTCGATGCCGAACAGCTGGCCGTCGTCGCGACGGATCACCGGAATCCCTCCGCCGCCGGCGCAGATGACGATCACGCCGTTTTCAAGCAGCAGGTCGATGACGCTGAGTTCGAGTATGCGCCGTGGGCGCGGTGACGGCACCACGCGGCGGAACTTATCCCCGTCCGGCGCGATGCGCCAGCCGCGCGCGGCGGTGAGGCGCTCCGCTTCGGTGGCGTCGTAGACGGGGCCGATCGGCTTGCTCGGGTTTTGCAACGCCGGATCCTGCGGGTCGACCTCAGTCTGGGTCAGCAGCGTCGCCAGGCGCCTGTCGGCGGGCAGAACGTTGCCCATCTCCTGCTCGATCTGGTAACCGATCATGCCCTCGGTTTCGGCGCCGAGCACGTCGAGCGGGTAGCTCGCCTGTTCGTGGTAAGCCAGATCCTGCAGCGCCAGCAGCCCGACCTGCGGGCCGTTGCCGTGGGTGATCACCAGTTCGTGGTCGCGCGCGAGCGGCGCCAGCGCCTCGGCCGCGATTCTGACGTTCTCGCGCTGGTTCTCGGCGATCGGCTCCTGGCCCCGCTGCAGCAATGCATTGCCCCCGAGTGCGACGACAATGCGCATTCAAGCCGCCGGGGCCGGCCGATAACGGCTTTGCTCCGGGTCGAAACCCGGCTGCTGCAAAACATTGCGCCACCGTAGATCAGGTAACACTTTCCCCCTCCTCCAGTTTGATTGGGTCACAGGATCAGGTCTTTGGCTATGAAGTTCAGATTAAAAATCAAAGACCTGACCATGTAACCCTGAGCGAAAACCGGGGAGATAGTATACCTGACTCCCGATGCGCGACCTCCCGATCATGGCAGCCAGTCTTCCGGGAACGGCGTACTTAGTTGCCGAGGGTCAATGAAAAGCGCCAAAGGAATTCTTAAACTGACCGTTCGGCTCTTGATATATTCAACGGGATCGCACTCAGAAAGCCGCATTTTGGGCTTCACAACCTGGACGAAGAGATTATGAGAGTTCATAACAAAGAGATACGAATAGACAAAGACCAGGAGTTGACGTTTGAGTACCTCGATGCATTAACCAGAGAGCATGGCGAAAATGCTATTCGTTTCGTCGTTTGTGGCCGTGACAATAGCCACCGGTTTCTGGAAGTTGATTTTCTTGAGACCAATAATTCCGATTCGTGGTCCACAGAGAAACAGCACAGCATATTTACATTTCGCCAACGAGATGGCGAAAACACCAATAGCTTCAATGCAGTCTTGATAATTCCTACCGGTGTCGGATGCGAGATAGGCGGTCACGAGGGGGATGCAAACGCATTGTCCAGGTTAATCGCTTCGGCTTGCGATACGCTGATTACACATCCCAATGTCGTCAATGCTACCGATTACAATGAAATGGCTGCGAACACTCTGTACGTCGAAGGTAGCACTGTTACCCGACTTCTCATGGGACAAGTTGGCCTGCAAAAAGTGAGAGCAAATAGAATTTTAACCCTGGTTGACAAAGGCATCCTCAAATACAACGAAGAAATACGCAATGCTGTTTCAACGGCAAGGATTACGCTTGGTATTGATTCGGACATATTTGAGATGGAGAAATTGACCTCCTGCAAGATCGGCCTGTCGAAATCCGGTAGAGCAGTGGGCGCGCTAGAGGATATGGAGAATCTCTTTGAAACCGTAGACAAGTATGGTGATTCATATCAAGCGATAGCCTTGTCCACTCACGTGGAAAGGGATACGGATTGGTATCGTGAATATTTTAATCCCGATAAAGAGTATCAGGATGTTGCAGTGAACCCTACCGGCGGCATCGAAGCGATGATGACGCACTCTGTCGTAGAACTCTTCAATAAACCATGTGCGCATGCCCCTGCCCCCGTGGGAGATTCTCCGCATCACGGAGTGTTTGAACCGAGGCTGGCCCC
>Ga0224508_10003600_pt1 | contig 12792 bp, 14 predicted proteins | sample SF_Jan12_sed_USG_4_FD_170157 | JGI IMG/M metagenome (GOLD analysis project Ga0224508, IMG submission 170157) | Sediment microbial communities from San Francisco Bay, California, United States - SF_Jan12_sed_USGS_21 | ecosystem: Environmental > Aquatic > Marine > Sediment | place: USA...
CACGACGGCGTGCCGTTTCACACGGGCTGTCCGCTGAAGAAGTCGCTGACCGATGTGAACCACCAGCTCATCCTGGACATGGAATACGAGGCGAAGCGGATCATTGTCTAATGGCGATGGTGAACCATCGGGACCGTGTAATCTTCCTGCACAACCCGAAGACTGCCGGTACGTCGATCATGCGTGCGCTGGAGCAGCGCGGGTATGTCATGCACTGGGACGACGATCGCTGGGGCGGAGAAGTGGACCAGCACGCCGCCTCAGTGCCTCCCGAGTTCAACGACTACCACTCGTTCGCCGTCTGGCGGAATCCATTCGACCGCGCCATCTCGCTGTGGTCGTTCCACGTCAAGCACGCGACATGCAGCGGCCCCGCGGATCTCTTGTCGTACATCACCCGTGGCCTTCGTGCTGTGGACGACCCGACACTCACGGCGTCGATGCACTGCTTCCACGACTACTGGTCGCAGGCGCGGTATGTGTTCCTCGCCAAGCAGTTGATTCCTTACGAGTCGATCAACGGCTCGGTCGATGTCGACGGGCTGGGAGAGGTGCCACTGGGTCGGGTGAACGTATCGTCGCATCGCCCTTGGCGCGAGTACTACAACGACGCACTGGCCGACCTTGTGCTGTACGGTTCGGCTCACGACTTCGATGTGATCGAACGGCGCACAGGTCTGGATCTGAGGGAGAGTTGGCGTGATAGTTGACGGGTTTCTGTTCAACGACGAGTTCGACATCCTCGAGTTGCGGTTGATGGAACTGGACGATCTGGTCGACAGGTTCGTGCTGGTCGAGTCGCCGTATGACTTCCAGCAGGGTGCCAAGCCGCTGCACTTCGCTGAGAATGCAGAGCGGTTCGCCAAGTACCTCGGTAAGATCAGGCACATCGTCGCTGAGACGCCCTGCGCCCCGCATCCTGTCATCGAGCACGAGTCGCGGCGTCAGATCGCGAAGGGGTTCGAGGACCTGGACATCGCCGATGTAATAATGATAGGCGACGTTGACGAGATACCGAGCCGGAAGGTGGTTCAGCAGTTACGCCGCCAACCCCCGTCACGTCCACTGGTGTGCAAGCAGGATCTTTACTACTACCGAGTCACCAACCACGCCGGGATGTGGAACGGAACCGTGGTGATGAGCCGGGGACTCGGGAGGATCGACTGTCAGAAGCAACGCGACCAGCGCCACTTCATGCAGCCGGTTCCGATAGACCCCGCAGGCTGGCACTTCTCGTGGTTTGGCGATGCGCTCGACGTGGCGAAGAAGCTCTCGTGCATCGACGTGAAGTCCGACAACGAACTCTACAACTCGCAGTTGCCCGACATCCCCGAGCCGGAAGACTTGGACACGATTGGGCGGCGCGTGGACATCGGCGATGATCTGTTCGGGCGTGTAGCCAACTTCAACACGGTCCCCATACAGCCGGGGGTCATGCACCCCGAGTGTGTCACCGCATGGCTTGTGGGCCGGGAGAAGTATTCCGAGACCAAGGTGGTGCGCTAGTGCTCCTTGTATTTGGAGCCAATGGCGGTGTCGGTAGCGCGATCATGCAGCACGCGACGGAGGGCGGGGGGTTCGGTCCAGTTCTGGGCGTCTATCGCGATATGTGCGATGTCTCCGACGACGACTCAGTTCGGAAGTTCTTCGAGAACGTACCGAACCTCGACGCGGCTGGTAGCGATCGGTTGTTCGTTGTCAACGCCACCGGGAAGTGCGTCAACGGGCTGTGCCGGAAGTACACCGAGTCGCATCTTGACGACATGATCGGCTCGAACGTTAAGAGTTGCTTCCTTATTACAAAGCACTTTCACCGCGCCTGTCTCTCCCGCCCTGGTTCGGCGCTCCTGCTGCTCTCGTCGGTGGTCTCCTTGACGGGCGTGGCAGGGGCGTCGGCCTACGGGATGTGTAAGGCTGCTGTGTCTGGCCTCGTCCGGTCTGCGTGCAAGGAGTACGCACGAGATGGCCTGCGTATCAACTGCCTGCGTCTCGGCTACTACAAGACAGGGATGATCCGAGCAGTTCCAGAGGAGATGGCTGGTTTGCTCATTGACCAGACACCATCAGGGAAGTTCGGCGACATGAACGACCTGTGGGGCGCGGTGGAGTTCTGCTTGACTAACGAGTTTCTGACTGGCACGACGGTCGACGTGAACGGAGGTCTGGCGTGACGTTTGATGAGATCAAGGCATTGCCGAAGCGACAGCACCACACCGCGATCGTCGAACCTGGCGCAGAGGTCGGGAAGGGCACATACATCGGCCCGTTCTCTGAGGTGAAGTCTACGGCGCGGATCGGTAAGGACTGCGTCATCGAGCGTGCCGTGGTTGAGGGTGCCGTAGGAGATCGCACTAAGGTGTGGCGCTTCGCTCACATCATGTACGGCGCTCGCGTTGGAAGCGACTGCATGATCGCAGCCAACGTGTTCATCGCAGACGGAACTCTGATCGGTGACGGCACCCGCATCCAGAACAACACATGCGTCAGCCGCGGTACGGTTATCGGGGAAGGCGTCTACGTCGGAGCCGCGGTCAACTTTTGCAACGCGATACACCCGGCAGTGGGCACCGAGGATGGTGCGGTTCTGACGCCGATCGTAGTGATGGACGGTGCGTCTATCGGCTCCAACGTCGCGATCATCGGTGGAGTAGAGATAGGAAAGCTGGCGCAGGTCGGTGCCGGAGCTGTCGTCACCAAGAGCATTCCTGCTGGCGTACTGTTCGTTGGGATGCCTGCGCGAGCGATGAAGCGATGATTCCGAAGATCGCACACTTCCACTGGGAGGGTGAGCCGATCAACTGGCTCAGGATGATGGGTATCTATACGTTTGCACGTCTGAATCCACGCTGGGATGTGCGGTTGATGCGGACTCCAGCCCACATACGCCGGGTGGGACTGCCGCATTACTGCCAAGAAGCAGACTGGGCGTGGGCCGAGGCGTTGTGTGAGTTCGGTGGGTTCTCCTGGGGGACGGACACCGTGTTCGTGAGGCCCGTTCCCGACGAGTGGTGCGAGGCCGATATGTGTGCCTGCACTAACGGGGGCAAGTCGTTCTTCCACGGCGCAGTCGGGTCGGTTCCTGGCACTGACTTCCTCAAGTCCTACGTTGAGTCGTGCCGGTCGCTTCCAACTCACGATCTCGACTATCAGAGTTACGGGACCGTGATGATGAATAAGATCGCCTCCGACATGGGCGGGGTGGATATGGTCCATAACGGCCTATCGTTCGTGGACATGCCTGTCGATGCGATGACTCCCGTTCGGTGGCACGACCCGGCGCGAGTATGGAAGGAGGAACCACTCAATCTACCGGACGACACGATCGGTGTGCATTGGTACGGTGGTGCTCCTTGTTCTCGTAGCAGAGAGTGGGATGTTCCCGCCAAGCATGGCAACGCCGCGATTGTGAAGTTAGCCATCGAAGTTACCGGGGGATTATGAGCCAAGCAGCGTATAGCGACCTCAAGGCCGCATGGCACCTCGACCGTATAGCTGCGATCCGCGAGGGAAGTCAGGTCGCCCCGGTCGAGTTGCAGTTCATCCTGTCGGACCTGTGCAACCAGGACTGCTTCTTCTGTGCGTACAGGTCGGAGATCGGCCTGTCGCAAGAGCAGTTCGTGGAGCACAAGGACGGCAAGCGCATCCACAACCCGAACCGCATGATCCCGAAGGCTAAGGCGCTGGAGATACTGAACGACGCCGCGTCGATGGGCGTCAAGTCGGTGATCTTCACGGGCGGTGGAGAGCCCACGGTCCACCCGCACCACATGGAACTGTTCGAGCACGCGCTGAAGCTCGGCCTGAAGTGCTCGCTCAACACGAACGGGATCGTGCTGCGGAAGGGCTGGGAGGATGTGCTGCCGCGGTTCACCTACGTTCGCGTGTCGGTAGACGCCGGCAGCGCCGAGGACTACGCGAGAGTCAGGCGTGTCAAGCCCGAGTCGTACCAGAAGGCTCTCGATCACCTCACGCAGATGGCGGAACTGTGCGGCGCGAACGGGTGTCTCGTCGGGACGGGGTTCGTCGTCACGCCAGACAACTACGAGAACCTGGTTGAAGGTGTGAGGAACATCAGGCGCACCGGGGCGTCGTACGTCAGGCTCGCCTCGATGCAGTCGACCGAGGGACTGGCACCCTACGGCGACAACGTCGAACTCGTGAGGGACCACATCCTCGCTGCGATGGAAGAAGAGACCGAGACGTTCAAGGTGGTCAACCTGTTCGACGTGGCGATGGGCAAGGTGGCCGCGGGTCCGTTCTGCGGTATGCAGCAGTTCGTGCTCTACATCGGAGCGAACCTCAAAGTCTACCGCTGCTGTTACACGGCCTACACCGAACTGGGCGAAATCGGCAGTCTCGCCGAACAGTCGTTTTACGAGTGGTTCCACAGCGAGCAGAAGAAGAGGGCCATCGACGAGTTCGACGCCCGAGACTGCGGCATCTGCCCGCTGGAGCACAAGAACGCGACGATCAGGTACATGATCGACCCAGCCCCAACCCATGTGGAGTTCGTGTGAGCGAGGACCAGATCAGCAGGTTCTACAAGAACGCAATGGCGGACCAGGCCCTAATGAGGGAGATTCAGGTCAAGATCCCGGCCAGACCGCACGACGGCCTCGAGATCGACCTGTCGTCCTGCCTGTCGACCTGGGAGAGCGTCGGGGTCTCCTGGATGGCCCAGCAGGACGCGATGGGCGGGTTCATCGAGTTCACGCGGGCCAAGATGGCCTACGACTTCCTGCACGAATCCACCCAGAAGTATCTATTAATGATAGACACGGACACCGCGCCGTGTATCGACCTGCCCTGGCTACTGGTGCGCCACGAGGCCCCCATCGTGGGGTCCTGCATCGTGTCGATGTCGCCTGACGGGAGGCGTATGTTATGCTTCTCCCGAGCCGACCTGTCAGGAATCAGCAGATTCATTGACTTCGAGGACGGCGACAAGATCCCAGCTACCGGGTTGGCTGAGGTTCCCCACTGCGGAACGGGGGCCATGATGATCCGTCGCGACGTGCTGGAATCTTTCTCCTGGGACAAGAAAGACGGCATCTGGGACATACCCTTCTTTGTCCCCGATGACGTGATGGCCCGTGGTCTGCGCTCCGGGAAGCTCATCGAGGGCGAGGACATCCGGTTCTGCAAGCAGGCCAAGGAGAAGGGCATCCCTGTCCAGGTGGATATGGAGGCCCACTGCGGCCACACCAAGCCGATGCGGCTCCTGTTCCCCCCTCAGCTACGCGACCCGTCGCTAGACGTGAAAGACTGGATTGCCCCACAGAAAGGCATGGCGCTGACCAATGGCTGACCAGTTCGACGAAGTAACCAAGGCGCGTCCGATGGACGAGCAGGCCGACTACGTCATGTCCCATGTGGACGAGGCGGCAGAACAGCGCCAGCCGTTCGAGGAGATCTGGGACGAGGTCGAAGCGAACTTCCTCGTGCGCCCGCTGAACTACGGCTCGCTTTCCTCGCAGACGAACTACCCGGTCTCCCGCCACGGCAGGGATGTCGAACTGGGACACCGCCCCCACCGCGCCGTGCTGAAGGACCCAGAGACCCACCAGTCGGTGATGTCCATCGTCTCCGGTATCGTCCTGGCGATCGCCCCCGAGGACGACGGGTTCATCAAGGTCAAGCGCCGCGGGCTCGAAGACGTGCTCCAGGCCAAGACGGTCAGCGGCCTTCTGGAGTATTTCTATCGTTTAGAAGGGCATTTCAACGCCAACGTCGAGTGGCTGATGGGTGCCGGGATCTACGGCACGGGCATCAAAGAGGACTTCTGGGACTTCCAGGAGGAGCCGAGGACGTTCAGGGCGCTGGAGTTCGACCCGTTCACAGGCGAGGAGCAGTCCACCGAGCAGGTGCTAGAAGTCCCCGTATTCGACGACGTTCGCAGCGAATCGTTCAGCATCCGCGACTTCTTCCCCGATCCCGGCGTCTGCAACATCTCTCGCATGAAGGGTGCAGCGCGGCGGTTCAAGATCACAGCGCACCTCGCGAGACAGCGCGCAGAAGCCGGGCTCTACAACACGGCGGCGGTCAACCGTGCGATCTCCAGCAGGACTCGCAGCGACGACGAGGAGCACGTCACCATCAACCACACCGAGGACGAGACGGGGCTGAACCAGCCGAAGGCGTCACATCCCGACTTCCTCGAGATGACCGGGTTCCGCTACTGCGGCCAGGTGCCGTTCCGAGTGAAAGGCGACCCGTTCTTCCGCAGAGAGATCGTCGTCATCAACGGCGAGACGGTCAGGTCGAAGGTGTGGCCGCGCCGGCTACCGTGGTTCGACTGCCGAATCACCCCACGCCTCGGTTCGTTCTACGGGATCTCACCCGCCGAGTTGATGCGGTACGACCAGGATTTCGTCGACGTACTAAAGATGATGCTCGCCGATGCTGTCGTGCGGTCGGTCCACCCGCCGATCATCTACGACAAGAACGCCGACGTGTCGCTCGCGAAGGTCAGGGCGTGGTCGGCTGATGTGCCGATCGGCGCGAACCGTGTCGACGCCGTCCAGCAGGTGCCTTACAACCCGCCCGTGGGTCCTGCGTTCGGCATGTACAGCGGCGTCATTCAGAACATGCGGGGCGTGTCCACGTCGTCCAACGAAAACCAGGGTCTTGGCTTCTCGTCCGGTGTGCCACGCTCCGCTTCCGCTGCGGTCGGTCAGCTCCAACGAGCAGGCATCCGACCAGAGATGTTCAACCGCGTCATGGAGCAGGAGTACCTACCACCCGAGGGGAAGTATGTTCTGGGCCTGTATCAGGAGCATCTGGAGGACAGCGAGGACCTGGCGAATCGTATCGGCCAGTCGGAAGCAGTGGTGGCGCTCGCGGACATCCTCCCCGACTTCGACATCACGTTCATCGGCTCGCGCACCGAAGGCACGAAAGAGCAGGAATTACAGGCGTTTCGTGAGATCATCACGGCTGGCTCCAACCCCGCTCTGTTCCCCCTGATCCCGTGGACCGACCTACTCAGGAAGCACTTCGACCGTCTCGGCGCGCACGAGATCGCAGCGCAAGTCGGCAACCCGCAGTTGATTCAACTGTTCCTGGTGCTCGGCCAACTCGCAGGCGGTGGGCAGAACGCCGCGGCGGGTAACGGCAACCAGGCCACGGCGACACAGCCCAGTCCCGGTGCGCTACCGGCGCAGAACTTCGGGGGCGTCCAGTGAGGCCGAACCTCATGAACCGCTGGTTCCCGACTCCCGAGCAGGAGGAGCAGGACATCCGGCAGGAGAACCAGATCGAAGCCTATGAGAAGGAGACAGCCGGGCGGTGGCTGAAAGAGCCGTACATGGGCGTGTTCATGAAGTGGTTGAAAACGAAACGACGTGAGTCCGATCCACAGCCTGGGGTCCACGCCGATATGATCTATCAAACCGGGCTGCGCGACGGATTCCAGAAGGTTCGAGACTACATCGAGGACCTGGAGGAAAAGATTCATGGCTGACGAAACGAACTCTGAGAACACTGCGGTCGACCCGATCGAAGGTGCTCCAGAGGCGACAGAGGAAGTGAACGTCGGGGAACTGTACGAAATGGACCTCGACAAGATGCGGACGAAGATTGAGTTGGGTCTTGACGCCGAGGAGGCAGAAGCACGCAGGGCCGAAGCGGAGGCTGTCGAAGAAGCCCCCAGCGAGGAACCCGCAGAGGAAGCTGCTTCTGAACCAGAGGCCGAGACGACCGACGAACCCTCCGCGGTGACCGAGCCGACTGACGAGACGGAAGTCACCGAGGCAGAAGAACTTCGGGCGATGCTCGAAGAGCAGCAGGCCCAGACCAAGCATTTCGAGTCTTTGCTTGGTGCCAAAACGGGCGAAGATGGGTACTTCAAGAGGAAAGCCGCGGAACTCGAGCAGCGGCTGGCCCAGATGGAGCAGGGCGGCACCGCCAGCGACGAGTTCGCTGAGACAACGCAGCCTCGACAGTCTCCGCAGGCCAAGCCAGCCTCCGATTCCAGCGCCTCGTACCTAGTCGGGTTGGCGATCAAGGACGCCAGCCAGGCATTCCTGAACAGCACCCCGGACCTGTATCTCACCGATGCCGAAGGAAAGGCCAAGATCGACCCCGACACTGGACAGCCGGCGCTGGACCCCGAGTTCAAGAACGCCATCGCTACCGTGTCGAATCAGATCAACGGCCTGCTTCAAATGGACGACCCGGTCGCGGCAGGACAAGAAGCTTCTCGCCTTCTGAGTTCTGCATGGGCCAAGGCCGACCTGACAAAGAAGCGAGCGCACCGGATGGAGATCCAGCGTCGTCGTGCCGATCAGGCGGAAAGGCTCAAGTCGAAGAAGCGGGCTTCTGCGAGTGCTTCGACTGGCGCAGCACCGCCACGCCCCAAAAAGCGAGAAGTGGACCCGATGACGATGCCTATGGACGAGTTGAGAAAGCTCGCCGACAAAGAGGCAAAGGACGCCGGTCTGCTGTGAACGCGGTAACTCACTATGTCCATCACTGCTGGTGGAACAGGGTTTGCCGGAGTCTGGACCAACGTCTACATTCTCCGGCGCTTCGTCGACATGCTGAAGCAAGAACTCCTGTTCGCACAGTTCTCGGAACCCGCGATGATCCCCCGCAACACCGGGGGCTACGTCGCACGCTGGAACGTCCCTGTGGCGTTCGCCGGGTCGACCACCGCACGCACCGAAGCGTCGGCGGGTACGGTCGGCGAGCGCACGTCCACGCAGATCAACAACGTCGAATCGACCATCCAGACGCACTACGACTGGATGAAGATCGGCGAGATCTCCGCGATGTCGTGGACGCCTGGAACCGGAGAAGTCTTCGCTGAGCAGTTCGCTTTCGCCGGTGCGGATGCGATCGACAATCTGATCTACGCGAAGGCCAAGACCGGGACCAACGATCTGACCTCTGGCGACCTGTTGGCTGCGACCGGGACCACCCCGACCGCCGCGACCGTTGCGGTCATCACCGACTTCAACGCCATCGCCAACTTCTTCTACAACCAGAACGCACGCGGGTTCCGCTCGATCGGCGGGAACTTCGTCTGGTTGATGCACCCGAACCAGGAGATCGACCTGGTGACGGAGCTGACCACGGACTCCACGTCGGCCTGGCGGCAGACCTTCCGCTCGACCGACAACGTCAACTTCAAGCAACTGGTCGAGAACAACCGCGTCGTCGGGACCTACGGCAGCGTCACTGCCCTGCGTACCACCAACATCGACTCGGTCGTGGAGGGTGTCACGACGTACCACTCCATCGCTCTCGCCCGTTGGGGACTCGGATGGGCCGGTCTCGGCGAGCAGGGACCGTCCTCGCCCGAACTCATCCGCAAGAAGCCCGGCCCGCAGGACACCAGTCAGCCGGCCAACATGTACGAAACGATCGCGTGGAAGGTCAAGATGGCTGCGGCCAGACTCGACAACGCTCGCGTGCTCGTGGTGTACAGCGGATCGACCGCACTCAACTAACTCTCCCCCGCCCCTGGTTTCTAGAGCCGGGGGCGGGACAGGTGACTTGTGCTGGACGTTACTAGAGACTTCGGACAGACGATGACCGAGCAGGAGTTCAAGGCGGGGCTGCTCAAGCTCAACCCGAACTTCACGTTCGACGTGGGCGGCAGGGCTGGCGGCTGGCATCCGTTCATCGGGACGCGGCAGAGCGTCTACCTCACCCAGCCGAACGGGACGGTGCGTCACGTCTGCGCTATGGAGCGCGGAGCGGCGATACCAGAGTTCAACGTCTGGGGTGTCGTCACGGACACGCAGACAGGCAGCAAGCGGAAGTCGCACGTCGTCAAGGTCGGCTGGCGGCACTCGCTCCAGGTCATGGTGGATCGCAAGGTTCCCGGCATCACCTGGGAGAACCTGTACCGCGTGTTCAACATTCAGAAGAAGGACTTTGTCGGCACGCCCGACATGCTGGACGTAGCGAGGATGTAATGGCTGTTGCTGTCGGCTCTAGCGTCACGCAGGTTCCCGCACCGGAGACTCGTTCGGGCATCACCCGTCAGGTGCTCAACTACGTCCAGGCGGTGTCTGACCCGGATCTCGAGGCGGCAGTCCACGATGCGATCAACGGCGGGATCGACCTGCTCAACTCGCGTATGTGGTGGTGGAACATCAAGGAGCACGACATCACGCTCGCTGCCGACACCGACGAGTACACCATCAACTCGAACTTCAAGAAGCCGATCTCGCTGTTCCGCATGAACAGTTCGTCGAAGTTGGAGGGACGGCTGCGGTGGAAGGAGCCGAAGGTCTTCTTCGACGAGCACGCCTGGAATCGCGACGGCAGCAACCCGTGGGTCTACACGGTCATCACGCCGAAGGACAACGCTCAGATGACGCTGAACGTCGCGCCGAATGCGGACTTCGTGACGGCATGGCCTACGCTGCGGTTCAAGTACGCGGCCCGCGTCGGCTACCTGAATTCCGACGACGCCGAACTGGACACGCCACCCGAGTTCCGCTCTCTCGTCATGTGGTACGCCAGGTGGGAGTTCGCCTCGCAGCGAGGAAAAATTTCAGAGACCGACAGGGCCGAGCGTGCGTACCTGCGCTGGATGCAACGCCTCGTCACGGACGATAACGACACCATGACTGATTGGGACACATAATGAGCTTCTACCACCGCAGCGATGTAGTGTTCGTCAACGACGCGAATGGAGATCCCGACTGGGGCGCATCGTACACGGTGACGGTGTACCCGGTGGGTGCTGTGGCGTCGGCGGGCAGTGCAGCCAAGGTTGCCACGGTCGACGCGGGCCATTCGTTCAGCATCGGCGATAAGGTCGGCGTGTGGGACGGTTCGACGTTCACGTTCGTTGCTGAGGCGCTGACCGGGGTGGCCCAGACAACGCTGACGTGGACCACGACCAACGTCGCGATCTCTGCTGGCGACAACCTGGTCAACCTCGGTCCCGACACGTCCAGTACGGGCACAGCAAATTTTGACGGCTCCCGCGTGTTCATCTACTCGGACGCTGACGGTTCGACCAAGGTCAGCAACGCGAAGGTGACTGCCGACTCCACGCTGGGGTCCTACGATTACTACTACCGCGGCGATGGTGCCGTGTGGGAGGTGATCCGCGATTCTACCGGGACGGTCCAGTCGGTCGTCACCGGGTACGACTCCGCTGGTGGTCGCCGTAACGTGGCAGACTACGGCGCGGCGCTGGATGGAGTCGAAGACGACGCTCTCGCCATCAACCCAGCCATTCTCGCGGGCAACAACAACGTCGTCTACGTCCCCGCTGGTGGCAATGCGCTCATCAAGTCGAACATCCCGATCACACAGAACGACCTGATCCTAGAGGGGCCGGGCACGATCACGGCGAGTGCTGCCGACCTGGGCGACGGCGGCAAGATGATTACCGTGACGGGTACGAACGTCACGATTCGCGACATCACGCTCGACCAGAACACCACGTCGACAGGGCGCACCATCGAGATCGGCGCTGCCACGAACACGAAGATCCAGAACGTAGTCAGCAAGAACGTGCAGCAGGCTTTCGTGTGGGGCAACGGGGCATTCACCGACCTGTACGTCGAGGGCTGCGAGCACAACGCGAAGGGCTACTTCGTTCTCATCAACGACACGAATGGTGCGACGGGCCTGTTCGTGACGCACAACATGGCACAGCACGACGGTTCCGGTACGGCCATCGGCGACGGCGTGCAGATCAACTGCCCGACGAACGGGTTCTCTCGGTTCCGCATCACCGACAATCTGTTCCGCGACTACTTCGGGAACGCCTCGAATGCGGGCCAGGGCGTCGGCTGCGATACGGCCTCCGATGGTGTGATCTCGCACAACGTCATCGACAACAGCGAGGCGGACGGCATCCACGTCGAGGACAGCAACCAGGTGATTGTGACCGACAACATCGTCACGAACTGCGGGGTGGTCTCGGACACCTCGGGCTCGGGTGCGATCGTGGTGTTCAACTCGGACCGCTGCACGGTGCGCGGGAACGTCATCGAGACGACCACCGAGCTGCACGGAATTTTCTTGGCTGGAGATCTTTCGGGTACCGACCAGAACACCGACAACGTGGTGATGGGCAACATCATCAAGGACGTGGACGACGCGGGCATTGCGGTACATGCTCAGGTGAGAGCGCAGATCTGCAACAACAACATCAACGCGCCGGACAGCGAGACTCCAGGCGACTGGGCGGGTATCGACGTGCGCCGGCTGGGCACGAGCACGGCGGACTGCGACGGCCTGCGGATCATCGGGAACACGGTCATCGACAAGGCGGCGGTGAATGCGAAGTACGGCATCGAGGTCGCGGCGGGTACGACCAACTCGGTGATCTCTCAGAACGACGTGTCGGGTTGTACGAACACCATCGAGGTCAACGGCGCGGCGATTCGGGTGTTCGAGAACGACGGGTTTGCCGTACCGACGATCACCAACGCAGACGCTACGCCGTCCGTAGCTGGGTGGACCGTCTTCAAGACGACGGGCGCTACAGCCATCACTGACTTTGACGACGGGTACGTCGGGCAGATCATCACCATCCTCTGCGGCGCGGACATCACGATCACTGACAACGCGAACATCATCTTGGCCGGCGGCGTGAACTACACGATGACTACCACCGACACGCTGACTCTCTGCATGTTCAACACTGGCGTCTGGAGTGAGATCGGACGGAGCGTCAACTAGATGCCTACGATCAAGTTCGACCAGGGCAACAACGAAACCGCCGACCGCGGGGAACTCAAGAACGGAGAACTCCAGAAGTCTACGGGTGGGTTCTACAAGTCCAAGGACGACAGGCTCCACAAGCTACTCGGGCAG
>Ga0224508_10003601_pt1 | contig 12792 bp, 9 predicted proteins | sample SF_Jan12_sed_USG_4_FD_170157 | JGI IMG/M metagenome (GOLD analysis project Ga0224508, IMG submission 170157) | Sediment microbial communities from San Francisco Bay, California, United States - SF_Jan12_sed_USGS_21 | ecosystem: Environmental > Aquatic > Marine > Sediment | place: USA: California...
GCGTCACGCTGGCCTGCCTGGCGCTGGACGCGGTCCTGCCCGGCTTCCTGGTGATCGTCGTCGCCATCAGTGCATCGGCCTTGTTCGGCGCGGGCTGGGCGCTGATCCCGGGCTACCTGCAAGCCTATCGCGGCAGTCATATCGTGATCACCACGATTATGTTCAACTTCATCGCGGCGGGGATATCGGTCGCGCTGTTAACCGGCGCGCTGATGCGCCCGGGACAAAGCTCGCCCCAGACGAGGGAATTCGCGGAAGGCGCGTGGCTGCCTTTCATGCACGAAGTGCTGGGCTGGGTCGGAATCGAGGCGGCGCGCTCGCCCCTGAACCTCTCGTTCATCATCGCACTGGTCGCTTGCGTTGGGGTCTGGGTGCTGATCTGGCGCTCGAAATTCGGCTACGCGTTGCGCGCGCTCGGGCAAAGCGAACCGGCGGCGGTCTATGCGGGGATCCGCGTCCCGCGCATGGTCGTGATCGCGATGATGCTGTCGGGCGGAATGGCCGGGATGATGGCACTGAACGAAATCCTGGGTGTGCAGCACAAGCTCTTGCTGAACTTCACTGCCGGATATGGCTTCACGGGCATTGCGGTGGCGCTGATGGGCCGCAACCACCCGGTGGGGATCGTGCTGGCGAGCTTGCTGTTCGGCGCGCTGTTCCAGGGGGGCGCCGAGCTCGATTTCGAGTTCACGACCATAACCCGCGAGATGGTGCTGCTGATCCAGGGGCTGATCATCCTCTTCTCCGGCGCGCTGGCCTTCATGCTGAACCCCTGGGTCGGGCGGATCTTCGCTCTGATGCGGAGGGCGCCCAATGGCTGAGACCTGGATCGACTTCCTGAGGCTGATGGACGGGACGCTGCGTTTCGCGGCGCCCCTGATCCTCTGCGCCATGGCGGGGCTGGTCTCGGAGCGGTCCGGCGTGATCGATATCGGGCTCGAGGGGAAGCTGTTGGCCGGCGCTTTCGCCGCTGCCGCCGTGGCGTCGATCACCGGCTCGGCACCCTTGGGCCTGCTGGCGGCCATCGCGCTGTCAGTGGCGATGGCGGGGCTGCATGGCTTTGCCTGCATCACCCACAAGGGCGAGCAGATCATCAGCGGCGTGGCGATCAATATCCTGGCCTCGGGGCTGACAGTGGTCGTCGGCATCGCGCTTTTCAGCCAAGGCGGGCAGTCCCCACCGCTGAGCCCTGACGAGCGGTTCCGGCCGATCGGTCTGCCGGGTGCCGAGACGCAGGCCGGGCTGCCGGTCATCGGGCCGCTCTATGCCGAGCTGATCAGCGGGCACAACCTGATCGTCTATCTGGCGCTCGCCTCGGTGCCGTTGGTTTGGTGGGGGCTTTACAAGACCAGTTTCGGGCTGCGCCTGCGGGCCGTCGGCGAGAAACCGGAAGCGGTGGACAGTGCTGGGCTGTCGGTGACCTGGCTGCGATACCGCGGCGTGCTGATCGCAGGCGCGCTATGTGGCGTCGCCGGCGCCTATTTGTCGATCGCCCATGGCGGCGGCTTCGTGCGCGAGATGAGCGCGGGCAAGGGCTATATCGCGCTGGCCGCCATGATCTTCGGCAAATGGCGCCCGGCGCCGGTGCTGCTGGCCTGCTTGATCTTCGGCTTCCTGGAGGCCGCCGCGGCCCGGCTGCAAAGCGTGGACCTGCCGGTGGTCGGTGTGATCCCGGTCGAGTTGATCCTGATCCTACCCTATATCGCCACGGTCGTCCTTCTGGCCGGGTTCTTCGGCCGGGCGGTGCCGCCGAAGGCGCTGGGGGTGCCGTATCGGAAGGAACGGTGAGGGGAATTCGTGAGGCTCTCACATGTGAGACGCTCTTGAATTCGTTGATTCCACTTGGAAATTTGGAACAATTTACTGTCTCTTTACGGATGGCGCGCGCTGCTTTTGGACCACGCGCAACAGGGGATAGGATGGGTGTCGAGCACCCACCATAGATTTCGCCAAGACGATGGTCAGGAGGCTGGCGCATGAGCGTTGAAGACTGGACCGAGCGCGAAAGTGCGATTTATCGCGCGCTCTCGGAGGTCGCCGTGCCCGAGCGCGAGCGGCAGATCGCGGTCATGGTCGATCTGGTATCCACGGCACCGGGTGACGGTGATGTGCTGGAGATCTGCTGCGGAGAGGGCTTGCTGACAGCGGCGATCCAACAGGCGCTGCCGGGGATCACGGTCCATGCATATGACGGCTCCGCCTCGATGCTGGAGGCAACCCGCGACCGGGCGCCCGCGCCAGGGCATCTGGTGACGCGCGAGATCGACATTGCAGACCGGTCCTGGCGCCGGTTCGACCAGCCGCTTCGCGCAGTGGTCTCATCGCTGGCGGTGCACCACCTGGACGGGCCGGAAAAGCGTGTGCTCTTCGCCGATATACACGGCGCCCTGGCGCCGGGCGGGGTCTTCGCGCTGGCCGACGTGATCCAACCCGCGACCCGGACGGGCCAAGCGATCGCTGCCGGCATGTGGGACCAGGAGGCCAAGCGGCGCTCGGCCGAGATCGGAGGCGCGGCGGACGGCTTCGCCGCCTTCCGCGATGCAGGGTGGAACCACTTCCATGCGGAGGAGCCGGACCCGGTGGACAAGCCCTCGCGCCTGACCGAGCACGTGGACTGGTTGCGCGAGGCGGGGTTCGTCGATCTGGACCTGCATTGGATGCTGGCGGGCCAGATGCTGTTGAGCGGGTGGAAGGCGGGGTGAATTTCGCGCTGGTGCCGTCGATGGTGTGTCCGGAGCATCCACCCTACCAATTACGGCAGCCGTGGGATTGGTTGATTATCGGCGGGCCAAAGATCTCAACGCCCCGGCCTGGAGCCGAGGCCGCGACGAACCGGGCAACCTCGCGAGGTCCCGGGTCAAGCCCGGGACATCGGGGAATGCCGTCGCCGCGCCTCAGCCGCCATAGGGCCGGATGATCTCGATGGTCACCTGGTCCAGATCCGGGCCCAGCCATTGGACCGATTTCCAGATGAACCCGGTACCTGCCTCGACCCAATACGTGTTGACCACCTGGCGGCGCGCGTTGGTGCAGGTCTCGGCGATACGGACCAGGTCGAAGTCGAGCTCGACGATCTCGACCGTCTCGGCGGCGACCCGGTCGAAGACGCAAGCCAGCGTGACCGCATAAGCCCCGTTGTCACGCACCGCAAATTGGTATTGCCGGTCGATCCGGCCGGGCCAATCCGCCAGCGGCACCGGATGGGCGATGGGATCGCGGGGGTCACGCAGCACCCCCTCCAGATCCTTCCCGAAGGCCTGGGTGCCGGTGACCGCGCCCCCGAACATGACCAGGCCGTGTCCGGCGGAATCGAGATAGGTCAGATAGCCGCCATTGTCGGCAAGCGGCACCAGATAGCTGCGCGGGCCATCGCCGAACGAGAGCGCGATGGTCGCCCACGGGATCTGGTCGAGCTCGGCCCGGGTCAGTTCGGGCGCCGGAGCCTGGGGCTCGGCGGGCGCGAGTTGAGCCTTCGCCAGCGCCCCGATGCGCTGGAAATCGTTGCTGCCCGAGCTGGAACAGGCGGCGAGCGCCAGCGCCGCCATCAGGGATACGGTGTGCGCCCTCATTCCCAAAAGTCCCGCCAGGTCGCACGCAGACCGCTGCGATCCTGATCCTCGACGAGCGGGTAGAGCCGGTTGGCCACGTTCAGGCGCTGGCCCCCGTCGCGGGTCAGCGGGCGCAGCACGGTCGAGAATTCCGACCGGCTCTCATAGGGCAGGAACCAGTTGAAGGGGATGGTCAGGAACAGGCCCTTGTCGAAGCTGCCTTCGCCGAATTCGTCGAACGGCACCTCGGTCAGCGTGAAGAACCCACCGACCTCCCAGCCATTGGCGAAACGGCGCTTCAGGCTGAATGTGCCACCCCAATCGCCCGCCAGATAGCGGCCCGCATCGATCTGGGTCGAAAAACCCTTCCAGCCGGTGTCCCAATAAAGGCTCGCATGGCCGGTGATCACGTCATAATCCTGCAAGCCGAAAAGCTGGTCGAAATCGCGCTGACGCACATAGTTTATCTCGCCGCCGACACCCCAGTTTTGCGAGACCGGCTTCCACAGCAGCTCGGCGCTGACGCCACTGAACATGCGCTCCAGCAGCCCCCCGGAGAGCCGCCCATAGAGATCGCGGTCGAGCTTGGTGACATAATCGCCGGTCAGACGCGCGATCGCCGGATCACCCTGGGACTGGTAGCGGGCGATGTCCGAGCGCACGCGGGGCAGGTCGGAGTCGTTGTTGGCGTCGTTCTCGTCCAGTGTGCCGGCGATGCGCTTTTGCACCGCGCCGTTGAGGCTGAGCCCGGGCAACACCTCGACCCCGCCATTGGCGACGACTGAAAGGTCGAAACGAACCGGGCTGTCCGGGTCGAAAAGATTGACCGGCAGGGCCGGATTGATCGACCAGGTGGCGCGGGGAAACTGGTCCAGCGTGCGCTCGGTCCGGTGCCACTTGGCCGGCGGCGCATCCGTGACCCGGGCGGAGAGCCAGGCGGCGCGGGCCGCGTCCGGGCGCTCGACGTGGTCCTCGAGTGCCGAGCGCATCAGCGTCACGGACGCCACGGGCAGGCTGCCCTCGACCGGCACGATCTCGAACAGCTCGACCGAGGCGGGCATGGTGGCGGCCAGCGCCCGCGCGGCGCGGCCGATGGCGCGCGGCATCGCCCGGTATTTCGCGTTCTCGATATAGACCGTGACCCGCGTGGGCTCGAGCGCGATCCCCAGGAGACCTATCCGGTCGGCATCCAGCGCGTCGACCAGCGCGTCGACCGCCGCGCGGCGCTGGGTCTCGTCCGAATGCCACCCGGTCGGATGGGTGACCCGGGCACGCACCGCTTGGCGCATCGCCTGGCGAGCCGCAGGGCGGAGCGCAACGGTGCAGACCAGCGTGCCGTCCGGATGGCGGAAGATGACCGCGTCCACCACGCCGTATTGGGCATCGATCGCGGCCGCCTGGGCATCCGGGCAGTCGTAGCCCGCCGAGGGAGGGAGAGCCACGCGCGCCCAGCGCAGGCCCGCCGCATCGGTCTCGATCGTGACCTCAGAGATGCGGCTTTCGGCAAAGGCGGTGGTGACCGGTCCGCCCTCTCTCAGGTCGACGATCCTGCCGAAGAGCGTGCCGTCATCGGCAGGCTGGGGCCGGGCGACGATCGGGGTCGGCGCCGCCTCGCCATCGACCTCGGCCAGAGGCTGGAACGGGTTTCCGCTGAGGCTGAGCCTGAGCCCGAATGCCGAGCCATACATGTAATAGGCGCCCAATTCGATGCCGCGCCGGGGACGGTATTCCAAGCCGAAATTGAACGGCAGGTCCGGATCGAAATCGCCCAGATCGCGCTCGCGGCGGTATTCATCATCGCTGTATTCCGCCTTGAGCGCAAAGCCGTCGATCGGCGTCTGCCATTCGAGGCCGCCAAAAACGCCGAGGTCGCGGCCCGAGAAGAACTGCCCCGCATCGACCGACCCGCCGGTGCCCGCCGTCCCGCCCCGGTCGCAGAACCGGTTGCCGTTCCAGCAGAGCGGGTTGTCGAGACCCAGATTGCCGCCGAACCGGCCCCAGCCGAGGCCGCCGGTGACCTTGAGATCCCCTTCAAGCAAGGTCTTGGTGGCGGCGAGATACTCGCCCGAATAGACCCCGGTGCCGAGGAAATCCTGCAATCCGAAGACGACCGCTGGCCATTGGTCGCTCTCGGCGATCAGCCGAAGCTTCAGGTCGAAGCTGCGGTCATAGAGCGTCGTCTCGCCGGGCGCGGGCAGCATCTTTTCGAGCACCGAATACCGGAAGGCGCCCTCGAGCCACGGCGTGATCTGGAACGCGACCGTGTTGCGCAGATAGCCGCCGAAATAACTGGACGTGATCGAGATCTGCGCGTCGGGCTGCATTTCGGCAGTGGGCGTGTCGATCAGCCCGGTCATGCCGAAGAGGTTGAGGCTGGGCCGCTTGGGCGGCAGGGGCACTTCGGCGGAGGCTTGTTGCATGCCCATAACACCAAGCACGACGCCGACCAATACCGGCACCGCGCCTGCGAACCAGCGCATGCTTTGCCAGGACCCCCCGGGCAATGTTGACCTCCCTACAGCGCCGCGGACTCTATTGAGCCCGGGGGAAGGGAACAACGATTCGCTAAAAAGTTTGGTTAACGGTGGCGGGATTGGTGCGGATGGATTGCGCTGGCCGAGTTGCTTGACTTGGCCTAGAATTGAGGCAGAATGTTCCCGTAATGTTCACATGGATCTCACGATGAGCGCTTTCGCAGCCCCGATCTCGGAGCAGATTTGGGACATGAAATACCGGCTGAAAGCGCCGGACGGCTCGGCCCGCGACCAGACGGTCGAGGACACCTGGCGCCGGGTCGCGCGGACCCTGGCCGAGGCGGAAGCCGAGGGCGAGCGCGAGACCTGGGAAGCGCGGTTCTACGAGGCGCTTGAGGGGTTCCGTTACCTGCCCGCGGGCCGGATTCTCTCAGGCGCCGGCACGGGCCGCGCGGTGACGCTTTTCAACTGCTTCGTCATGGGCACGATCCCGGACAGCCTGGAGGGCATCTTCGAGATGCTGAAGGAAGGCGCCCTGACCATGCAGCAAGGCGGCGGGATCGGTTTCGACTTCTCGACCATCCGGCCGAAGGGCGCGCCGGTCTCGGGCATCGGCGCCGATGCCTCGGGCCCCTTGAGCTTCATGGATGTTTGGGATGCGATGTGCCGGACGATCATGTCGGCGGGCTCGCGGCGCGGCGCGATGATGGCGACGCTGGCTTGCGACCACCCGGATATCGAGGACTTCATCGAGGCCAAGCGCGACCCAGGCCGCCTGCGCATGTTCAACCTCTCCGTGCTTGCCAGCGACGCCTTCATGGAGGCCATCGAGGCGGACGGGCCCTGGGACCTGCAATTCGATGGCCGGGTCTACCGCACGGTCGAGGCGCGCGATCTGTGGAACCGGATCATGCGGGCGACCTATGACTATGCCGAGCCGGGCGTGATCTTCATCGACCGGGTGAATCGGACAAACAATCTGCACTACGCCGAGACGATCAGCGCGACCAATCCTTGCGGCGAACAACCCCTGCCCCCTTATGGCGCCTGTCTGCTCGGCTCGATCAACCTGGCCGCCTTGGTGCGCGATCCGTTCGAGGACGGGGCGCGGGTCGATGAGGGAGAGCTTGCGGACCTTGTCACCACCGCGGTCCGGATGATGGACAATGTGGTCGATGTCTCGCGCTTCCCGCTGGAGGCGCAGCGGGCGGAAGCCCAGGCGAAACGGCGGATCGGGCTCGGCGTGACCGGGCTGGCGGATGCGCTGGCGATGCTCGGGCTGACCTACGGATCGGATGAGGCGGTGGCGCAAACCGGGCGCTGGATGGAAGCGGTGCAGCACGCCGCCTACCGCGCCTCGGTGGCTCTGGCGCGCGAGAAGGGACCGTTTCCCCTGTTCGACCGCGAGGAATACTTGAAAGGCGAGGTGATTGCCGCCCTGCCCCAGGATATCCGTGACGGGATCGCCGGGCACGGCATCCGCAACGCGCTGCTGACCTCGATCGCGCCCACGGGCACGATCTCGCTTTTCGCCGGCAACGTCTCGTCGGGGATCGAACCGGTATTCGCGCATTCCTATACCCGCAAAGTGCTGATGCCCGACGGCTCGCGCACCGAGGAGGAGGTGGTGGACAACGCCGTCGCGCGCTACCGCGAGAAATTCGGGGCCGACGCCGAGCTACCGGCCCATTTCGTGAACGCTCAGACACTGACACCAATGGACCATGTGCGGATGCAGGCCGAGGCGCAAAAGCATGTAGACAGCTCGATCTCGAAGACCATCAACGTGCCGGCCGACATTTCCTTCGACGCGTTCAAGGATGTCTATGCCCAAGCTTACCGCACCGGCTGCAAGGGCTGCACCACTTACCGGCCGAACGATGTGACGGGATCGGTAATGGCGGTCAGCGAACAGGCTGAGAAGGTCGAGGCGCTGCCTGCGGGCCAGGCACCCAACCACCCAGGCGACGTGGTCTATATCGCCGAGCCGTTGGAACGGCCCGAGACCTTGATGGGCCAGACCTACAAGTTGAAATGGCCCGACAGCCCGCATGCGATCTATGTGACCATGAACGACGTGATCGTCGGCGGGCGCCAGCGGCCCTTCGAGATTTTCATCAACTCGAAGAACATGGAGCACTATGCCTGGACCGTGGCGCTGACCCGGATGATTTCGGCCGTTTTCCGCCGGGGCGGCGATGTGAGCTTCGTGGTCGAGGAACTCAAAGCCGTTTTCGACCCGCGCGGCGGGGCTTGGATGAAGGGGCGCTATGTGCCCTCGATCCTGGCCGCGATCGGCGGGGTGATCGAGCGCCACCTGATCGAAATTGGTTTCATCGAGGGCGAAGGCATGGGGCTGCCCAGCGACCCGGCCGCCGAGGCGCTGGCCGTGGGCGAGCCCCGCGCTGCGCCCTCCACCTGCCCCGCCTGCGGCAGCTACAACACGACGCTGCGCGAGGGCTGCGAGGTGTGCCTGGATTGCGGGCATTCGAAATGCGGGTGAGAGTAGTGGATGCAGATCTGTGCTGGTCGCGCAATTCCCAGGTAAGCCGGCGCAAAATCACTCGGTTCACGGCATGAGGCTGGGCGCGCTCGGTACTTTCCTGGTGCTTCTTTCCGCTCCCGCAGCCGGCCAGGATGCGTGCCCTGCTGCCCTTCTTAGCGCTCTTGCCTCCGAAAACCCCACCTGCGAGCTCATGTCCCAGGGGACGTTGAGGTCCGAGCTCGGCAATGGCGCCGTGACCTACCGGCTATATCACTGGTTTTCGACATCGGAAGGCACAGCCCAGGCGCGCTATGACAACGCGCCGTACAACAACACCGCGGTCACCCTTTCTCTGGCCGAAATGCCGGATGAGCCGCCCTTTTTCTCTGCCCAGTACTGGCCAGGCACGGCTTGGTTCGAGGCACCCTACCTGGCCCGCCACATAAAATATGGTGAATTCCTGGTCGTTCCGGGCCGGTATGCGGGAACCGGCAACTTTGTCGAGGACCGGGTGTTCATGCCCACGATGGGGCGCGGCTGGATGCAGATACGTGCGGCCCCTCTGGACCCGAAGACGGGCGCCGGGTGGTTCGATGCCCTTGTTGCCCATCTGCCGCCGGGCCACGGCGTCTGGAAGGGCATCAGGGTCGATTACTCGACGCTGACCGGCACCACAGCCGTCTGGCGCGACGGCGACGCTAATTGTTGTCCTTCCGGCGGCGAACTCTGGTTCCGGCTCAAAGTCACAGGGCCGGACATTGGCTTCGATGTCGCCGAGGTGCGCTACACACCGCCTGCCGAATAGGGCCGTAGGGTGGGCTCGAACGAGCCCACCGTTGTCAGGCAAGGCCAATTCATGGTGGGCTCGTGCCGAGCCCACCCTACCGATGGGAAAACTATGACCGACCGATCTGACCGCGCCTCGTGGCTACGCATTCCGAACGTCGCCAGCCCCGCCCCGGCAATCGCGGCGATGTGGGAAGAATCGAAGGCACGGCTCGGCTATGTGCGCGAGTTCCTGAAAATGCCCTTCGAGCCCGAGCGGCTGGCGCTGTTCCAGGGCTATGTGAACCGGCTGATGCGCAGCGATGACTGTGCCCTGCCCGGCCACGAGCGCGAGTTGATCTCGCTGGTGGTCAGCCTCGAGAACCGCTGCGAGGCCTGTATCATCACCCATGCCGGTGCCCTGCAGGCACACGGGATGGAGAAGCACACGGTCGACGTGCTGCTGGCCAATTGGCGCCGCGCCGAGATCTCCGGCCGCGAGCATGCGCTGGCTGGGTTCGCATCGAAACTGACCATCGACCCAGGGATGGCATGTGAGGCGGATATGAATGGGCTCCGGGAAGCAGGACTCTCCGAAAACGAAATTCTGGAGACCGTCCAGATCGTCGCGATCTTCAACGCAACGAACCGGCTGAACTCGGGGCTCGGCATCAAGGTCGATGGCGGTGCGTTTGACGCGTTCCGGGCGTAGGGTGGGGTTTCACCCCACCGATTTGTCGGAACGGCGGCAACGAAATGGTGGGGTGAAACCCCACCCTACTCGATTTCCCAGACAATGGTGACCGAGGCGCCCAGGGTCTGCTCACCGGCTTCGATCGGCACCGCCTCGGCGGCCATGCGCATCTGGACCTGTGGTACCGGTCCCGGCCCGCGCCCGCCGCCCACTGTGATCGACAGGATGCGCTTGAGCTTGACCCCAGCGGCTTCCGCGAGGAGCGCGGCCGCCCGGCGGGCGTCGGCCACGGCGGCGCGGCGCGCCTGGTCGCGCACTGGCTGATCGTCCTCGAGCCCGAAGCTAATCGCGTTGATCCGGTTGGCACCGGATTGCACCACCTGGTCTAGGACAGCGCCCATGGTCTTCAGGTCCCGGATCGTCACGATGACCTCGTTCACAACCGAATAGCCCAGGATGTTCGGCGGCTGGACCTGGCCGCTGGTGGCGCGGCCATATTGCGGGCTGACCCGCAATGTGCCGGTCTGGATGTCGCGGTCCTCGACCCCGCCTTCCTTGAGCGCTGCGATCACCCGGGTGGCCAGCGCATTGTTCGCGGCCAGCGCCTCGGCGGCGGTCTTGCCCGTCGTCTCGACGCCCGCGCGGATATGGCCGGTATCCGGGATTGCGCTGGCGGTGCCCTGGCCAGTGACCGTCAGCGTCGCGAGCGTCTCCTGCGCGGCAAGCGGCGAGGGAAGGATCAGGGCGAGGGCAATGGCCGGAGCAGCAAGGGCGCGGAACATGGCTTCAACCTTTCGACAATGTCATGAGACACGAAAATGCCGCCCCGTCACCGGGGCGGCAAGTGGTTTGGGGGCCGATGCCCCGGCCGCAGAGCCGGGGCATCGATGGGCTGGTCAGGGCGTTGCTGGTCGAGGTCCCGGATCAAGTCCGGGACGCCGGGTGCCATCACGCCCGGCCCAACTCCACGGTCACAAAGCGTTGGCCGCCCTCGCGGGCGACCAGCAGCAAGACGGATTTGCGGTCCTGCTCGCGGGCCTGGGCCACCACGTTCTCCAACGCGCCGACACTGTCGATCGGTTCCTGGTTGGCGGAGACAATGACGTCACCAGGGCGAACACCCTTGCTTGCCGCGTCGCTGGCCGGATCGACATCGGCGACCGCCAGCCCCTGATCGGCGGACAGGACGGTCAGGCCCAAGGCCGCGAATTCCGAGCCCGTCGCGGCCGGGGGCGGCAAGGCGGCGGCAGCTTGACGCTCGCCCGGCATCCGGCCGGTGGTCAGTGCCAGCTCCCGAGCCTCTCCGCCGCGCCAGACGGTCACCGTGGTCTTTGTTCCCGGATCGGCCCCGGCGACCGCACGGGTCAGATCGCGGAGCGTCTCGACCGGATCCTCCCCGAAGGCGAGGATCACATCGCCGGTCTTGAGCCCCGCCTCCTCGGCTGGGCTGTCCTCGGTCACCCGCGCGATCAGCGCGCCTTCGGCGGCGGCGAGGCCCAGGCTGCCGGCGATCTCATCAGTGACGGGCTGGATGCTGACACCCAGCCAACCACGTTCGACCGTGCCGCCGTTAATCAGGTCGGCGACGACCTCACGCACCAAGTTCGACGGGATCGCGAAACCGATGCCCACATTGCCGCCCGAGGGCGAATAGATCGCGGTATTGACGCCGATCACGTTGCCTTCCTGATCGAACAGCGGGCCGCCGGAATTGCCCCGGTTGATCGCCGCGTCGACCTGGATGAAGTCATCGTACGGCCCGGATCGGATGTCGCGGCCCCGGGCTGAGACGATACCGGCCGAAACCGAACCGCCTAGACCGAACGGGTTGCCGATGGCGATCGCCCAATCGCCAACCTCGACCGCGTCCGAGTCGCCCCAGGGCACGGTGGGCAATGGCGCGTCCGCTTCGACCCGGATCACCGCCAGGTCGGTCTTCTTGTCACGACCGACCAGGTTGCCTTCCAATTCGTCCCCGTTCTGCAGCACGATTGTGATAGTATCGGCCCCGTCGATCACATGGTTATTGGTGACGATCAGGCCCGAGGCATCGATGATGAAACCCGAGCCCAAACCTTGGGCGCGGCGCTGGCGCTGCGGCGGCTGGCCTTCGCCACCGAAGCCACGGCCGAAGAAACGCTCCATGAAGTCGCGCAGCGCCGGATCGTCCGGCAGCGGCTTGCCGCGCGTGGCAGGTGCCGGAGTGCCGCTGCTCGCGACCTTTACGGTCACGACCGCCGGCTGCGCCTTCTTCACCAAATCCGAGAACGACGGCAGTACCGATGCTGCCGCCGACGCCCCGGCAGTCATCGGCGCGACCGCGGGCACGAGTGCGAAAAGCGCCAATGACAATATCATCGCCGCACGCAAAGACTTTGCTTTCATTGGATATTCCCCGTCAGCTTCCATCCCATACGGAATCTGCCGGGTATGTAGGGTGGGCCGGTCTCAATTTTAAGCCTGTTGCATGGGGGACTCACGAATCCGTGAAATTTCAGCCCCACTAGAAATCCTTTCGCACAATCCCGATGTGTAAATTTATTCTTCGGGAAAACATCCGCGCCGCACGAACGGCGCGTCCATTCAGGCTGGTATTCGGAAAGGAAGAAGAATGTTCGATGTATTTGGCATTGCGCTCATCGTCCTGGCGATCTTCGCCATCATCGTTGTTGCCCGTGCCGTACGCACGGTGCCCCAAGGCGAGAACTGGACCGTCGAGCGGTTCGGCCGATACACACGAACACTGAACCCCGGACTGCGCTTTATGGTGCCGCTGATCGACTCGGTGGGCGCGAAGATCAACATGATGGAAACGGTCCTCGATAT
>Ga0224508_10003602_pt1 | contig 12792 bp, 10 predicted proteins | sample SF_Jan12_sed_USG_4_FD_170157 | JGI IMG/M metagenome (GOLD analysis project Ga0224508, IMG submission 170157) | Sediment microbial communities from San Francisco Bay, California, United States - SF_Jan12_sed_USGS_21 | ecosystem: Environmental > Aquatic > Marine > Sediment | place: USA...
TGTCGGATGCTGATCGATGAGCATAATAGTGACGTTCCCCGCAGTCGTGCCGAGCTCGAAAGGCTTCCCGGCGTTGGTCGCAAAACAGCCAACGTCATCATGAATACAGCCTTCGGCGAACCGACGATTGCCGTTGATACGCACATCTTTCGTGTTTCAAATCGCACCGGTCTGGCCAAGGGCAAGACTCCGCTGGAGGTCGAAAAGCGGCTTGTCCGCCTGACACCCGACGAATTCAAGAAAGACGCACATCACTGGTTGATCCTGCACGGTCGCTACGTCTGCAGAGCACGAAAACCGTTGTGCGGCGACTGCGCAATCTTCGAGTGGTGCGAATTCAAGGACAAGGAACAGCAATGATATTCGGCCAGGACAGGACCGAGTTGCGTCGTTTGTATTTCGAGGCGTGGAAAAAACATCGCGACGGCGCAGCATTGTCGGCGCTCGAGGCTCAGATTGCGCAGGTCGTCGAGGATCATTCCGAGTATCAGCAAGCAGTAGCAGACGACCTCGAGCGCTCATTCACCGTCGAAGCCGGTGAGACTAACCCGTTCTTGCACATGGGACTGCATCTCGGCATTCGTGACCAGGTGGCGACAGATCGACCCGCAGGCATCACCGGAGTTTTCCGGCAACTTGCAGCAAGAACCGGCGATGCCCACGATGCTGAACACCGCATGATTGATTGCCTTGCCGAGACCTTGTGGGAGGCCCAGAATGCCAATCAGCCACCCGACGAAGCGCGGTATCTCGAACGGCTGCGCCGCCTTTGATGTAATAATCGGCGGCTTATCGAGGTCTTGTCCTGTATGAGTGATGTGCACCCACAGTACCCTGTATCCGGCGCCGGCCTTGGGTTTCGGCGCCCGTTGGCCGACCAGCTCAAAGAGGTCGCACCAGGCAGCATCGATTTCATGGAAATCGCGCCGGAGAACTGGATTCATGTCGGTGGCGCACTGGGCAAGAAATTGCGCTGGTTCACAGAACGCTATCCGTTCCTGATTCACGGCTTGTCGCTCTCGATCGGCTCGCCTGCGCCACTCAATGAACAGCTGGTCCGAGATATCAAGGCATTCATGGCAGAGCACCGTATACGTATGTACTCGGAGCACCTGAGCTCCTGCGGTGACGATGGGCAACTCTATGACCTGATGCCGATCCCATTCACCGAAGATGCGGTCGAATACGTTGCTGCCCGGGTCCGACGTGTACAGGACATCCTCGAGCAGCGTATCGCCCTCGAAAATGTTTCTTACTACGCGCCGACCGACACCGCGATGAGCGAAGCAGATTTCACGCTTGCGGTGCTCGAAGAAGCCGATTGCGACCTGATGCTCGACATCAACAACATTGTTGTTAACAGCATCAATCACAGCTATGACGCGCACGAGTTCATGTTGCGAATGCCGGCCGATCGCATTCGCTATTTCCATCTGGCTGGCCATTACGTCGAAGCCGAAGACCTGCGCATCGATACACACGGCAGTGCAGTCGATGAGCAGGCCTGGCAGTTGCTCGCTGACGCGTATGCGCACTTTGGAGCCGTTCCCACCCTGCTCGAGCGCGATTTCAATTTTCCTCCGATTCAGGACTTGTTGCTTGAAGTCAGCCGCATCAGGCAGTTACAAAGTGATGCAGCGCAAAGAGAGGCAGCCAATGGCTGAGCTCCCCGATTTTCAAAAGAAGCAGTACGCCCTCGCTGCGCATATCCGCGATCCGGAGCACGTGGCAGCACCTGCAGGTGTCGAAGACCGTCGCATGGCGATATATCGGGAATTGTTCTTCAACAACATTCGAAATCTCCTGTCGACCATGTTTCCCGTGCTCAAGAAACTGCACAGCAAGGACAAATGGCACAGCCTCATTCGCCAGTTCATGCAACGGCATAGGGCCGAGACGCCGTACTTCTTGCAGCTGCCGCTGGAGTTTCTTGAGTTTCTGCAAAACGAATACACGCTCCAGGACGATGATTTCGCGTTCCTGATCGAACTCGCGCACTACGAATACATCGAACTGGCCGTGTCGATTTCGGAAGACGAGAATGACCTGACGGGCGTGGATCCGGACGGTGATCTGCTCGCGAATGCACCGGTCAAGTCAGTACTCGCATGGGCATTTGCCTATCATTTCCCCGTGCATCGAATCTCGAACGACTACATACCGGACGAAGCAGCCGAACAGCCGATATTCCTTACGGTCTATCGTCGCAGCAATGACAAAGTCGGGTTTCTCGAGCTCAATCCTGTTACTGCGCGTTTGCTCGACCTGGTCGGTGAAAACGACAAATGCGTGACGGGCGAGGAATTGCTGCGCTCTCTCGCCAGCGAAATCTCCTACCCGGACGTCGATGCTTTGCTGCAACACGGCGCCGCGGCGCTCGAAGAAATGAGACATCTCGAAATTCTTACCGGCACTCGCATGCCCGCTTCAGGAGTTAGTTAATGGACAGGCTTCATCGATTTTGGAAACGCGTCGTCGACGTACTCGACCCCGCCGGCGACTGGCTTGCATTGCTGCCCATTCGCCTGTTGATGGCTTACGAGTTCGGCAAGGCCGGCATGATGAAATTCAATGGCAATAATTGGTTTGGCAACGTGCAGGATAACTTTCCGTTTCCGTTCAACGTAATTCCGGTCGAAATCAGCTGGTTTCTTGCAACCTGGTCCGAAATACTCGGCGCTGTCGGGCTTGTTCTCGGCCTTTTCACAAGATTCTGGGCCTTCAGCCTCATCATTCTGACGATCGTCGCCATCGCCGGGGTCCATTGGCCGGACGACTACTCGAGTTTCGCCGAGCTGTGGAAAGGCTATTCCGTTTCCGACAAGGGGTTTGGCAACTACCGCATCCCGGTGTTATTCCTTGCCATGCTGGTACCACTCGTATTCAAGGGCGCAGGCAAACTCAGCCTCGATCACGTGCTGGCGAAACGCTTCAGGTGAGGTGCAAATCGATTGCCGCTTGCGACCTGAGGGTTACGCGGCGCCGCTGATGACCCGGACCTCGGCTTCCAGATGCGAATCGGCGATCAGCGAATTCGTGATCAGGCAGTGTTTTTCCGCCATTTCAAGAAGTCGTTCTGCCTTGCTTGCTCGCGTGCCCTCCGGGACCTCCAGCGTTGCCCGGATATTGAAACCGGTGAATTGAGTGACTTTTTCCACCTTTTCCAGCACACCGTCCACGTTGCAGCTGAGGGCGAGCCATTCGAGTTTGGAGGCTTTGGCGATCGCCTTGAAGGACAGGATGAAGCAGTCTGCAACCGCGGCTACCAGCAGGGTCTCGGGCGACCATTGGTCACCAGGCCCGCCGAACTCGGCCGGCGCCGCCGATTCCAGATCGGCAAGGCCGGGGCTGGACACTGTGACATTGCCTTCCGAGCGGGCTGCTGCCGCCACCAGGTAGGTGTGAGGATAGTCTTGCACAGTCAATTCTCCTGTCTTCAGATCGTAGGTTCGAACGCAGCCACCGATCCGGCAATACGTAGATCACACAGGCACGCAGCCTGTGATCAGCGCTTGAGAGCCGACAAGATGTCTTTGAGAAGCTGATTGTTTTCCGACTGCAGATCGCGCGACTCACGCGCGATTGACAAGACCTCATCCTGCATACCCTGGCTTCGATCAAGGTTTTCGCGGGCCTGCTGGTTGATCGCTGCCGAATCATCCATTAGTGACCGGGCTTTTTTCGCCTGTCGGCCCACCGCGATAAATGCGAACGCGAGCAGACCGAGCAGCAGCAGCCAGAGGCCGTAATTCAGCATGAAGGACAGCACACCAACAGACGCACCGCCGGAGTAAAGCTCTGTGATCGATGCCTGGTACGCCGCCGGGCCCATCCAACGCTGCTCGGCATCCGAGTAGTAGAGTGTCTGACGATCAGCCAGCCAGTAGTAGTAGCTCTGTGACGCGAGCCGTTCCTCCGGGATGTCCGCTAATTCGAAGTCGACCATGCCGATGCTCGTAAAGCCCGAGTCGAAACCGCTGGCCTCAGCCGACCGAACGAGCACGCCGACGAGCTTGACCTCGCCATCGTAAGGAAGGTCAGCATCCTGAAGCTGATAAACGCCGTCACCGGTGACCTCAAAGCTCAAGGTGCCCGGCAAGGCAGCGACATAAGCCTCCCAGGCTTCAATTAGCGAGTCCCGATCGGGCTGTGCCGCCGCGACCTGGACCGCAATCAGGACAAGCGGCAGTAATAGGATGTTTGCTGTTCTGCGCATGGAAGATGCCAACGTATGAACGTCCGGCAACTATGGTCGCCGGGGCGAGGCGACGCCGCCATGTCACAGTTCACGCTTTGCAACCAGGCACTTACGCGGTCTTGAACTGGAACCACTGACCGTAACCGGAACTCCATGCCACGATCATGAACGAAGAGTGGCTTTGAGTGGACCATGCAGACACCGTATCGCCATCACGCAGGCGCACTGACCAGAAATACCGGGTACCTGGTCGAAACGGTGTCTCCGGTTTCCAGGCAGGATCTTTGAGGTCTTCGGCATAGGCAACCATGTGGCCTTTCACGAAATCTTCGACAATTCCGGTCGTTGTAAAGGTTGCCGCCTCGTAGAGAACGAAATCATAGCTGACATCTTTTCTGCCACAACCTTTCCAACGGAATTCCGGCGTTAATGTCTGCAGTGTGGGAAATCCCGAGCTCGAAACATGCGGCGAGGTTGGTGTTACGCCGCGGAATCGGTCGCTACAGTCGATGCCCCAACTTGCATGGCATTGCGGAATCACCGCAGTGTGGTTGCCGACGGGTTGTGGCGCATCCATCAAACGCTTGACTGACGTGCCACGACGCGCCGGGAACTTCGCATCGTATGCGCCTTGTGCCTGATCATATCGATCGATGAAAAACGGCCACAGACTGTAGTTGTTGCCACGAAACTCGAGCGCACCGATATAGCTGTCTCCTCCAGCCTCCGGGACGACGAATCGAGCACGAATATCGCCGGATCGTTGCTCGGTACCCTTTTGCCAGTGGTAGCCGAGCAAGGTGTACTCTCCAGGCGCCAGAGCCCAATAGAAGTCGCCATCCTTGCTGAGATCGTAGCTACTGGCAACGGCTGAGTCCGACGGCAAAATAAGGAGATAGAAATGGCTTTCGCCACTCCAGGTTATGCCCCACTTCTGTAATTTATCATCGACATAGACAGCTGCGCTGCCAAAGACAATGCGGGTATCCGCAGTAGCCTCTGCCACATTCTGCATCCTGGGCGCGGACACACAGCCTGCGAGAAAGACAATACAGAAGAATGCAATGGCGTTGCGCAATAGCCATTGCGGCGTTCGAACCAATTTCAGACCTGACAGCTTATCCATGACGACCTCCTGGCAATGCCTATATGGGGTCGACATGGATCCAAATCGATCGCGACAAGTACGTAATGGCCGGCTTACTGGCTCTTCTTCGGCATATACAGATCGGTCAGTGTGCCGTCGTAGGCCTCGGCTGCGAACGCGACGGTCTCGGAGAGCGTCGGGTGCGGATGAACCGTCAGAGCGATATCGGCGGCGTCAGCACCCATTTCGATGGCGAGACCGATCTCGGCGATCAGGTCGCCGGCACCGGGGCCCACGATGGCACCACCGAGAACGCGTTCCGTCTTCTTGTCCCACAGCAGCTTGGTAAAGCCTTCCGATCGGCCGAGTGACAATGCGCGACCACTCGCAGCCCACGGGATTTGCGTCTTGTCGTAGTCGATACCCTGCTCTTTCGCTTCGATCTCGGTTAATCCGACCCAGGCGATCTCAGGATCTGTGTAGGCAACAGATGGAATCGTCCGCGCGTCGAAGTAACTCTTCCTGCCGGCGGCGACCTCGGCAGCAACTTTCGCCTCGTGCGTTGCCTTGTGCGCCAGCATCGGTCCCGGCACGACATCTCCAATGGCAAATATATTCGGCACGTTAGTACGCATCTGCTTATCTACTGGAATCACACCGCGGTCGTTCACCTCGACGCCTGCATTGGCAGCGTCCAGCTGATCGCCATTCGCACGCCGGCCTACGGCGACCAGCACACGGTCGTAAACGCCGATCGCCGGCGCGTTCTTGCCTTCGAAGGTGACTTCGATACCCGGAACGGTCGGCCGCATCCCAACGACCTTGGTTGAGGTCATGATCGCTTCGTAACGATGCTTGACGATCTTCAGAAACGGGCGTAACAGGTCTTTGTCAGTTCCCGGCATCAGCGAATCCATCAATTCGACGACGCTGACTTCTGTGCCAAGTGCGCTGTAAACGCACGCCATCTCCAGGCCGATGATGCCACCGCCAACGACCAGCATGCGTTTCGGCAATGGGTCGAGCTCAAGCGCGCCGGTTGAATCAATAATGCGCGGATCACTCGGCAGCCCCGGCAACATGATGCTCTCGGATCCTGCAGCGATGATGCACTGTTCGAATGCTATTGTGTCGCCGTTGTCGAGAATCAGGCTGTTTGCCGACTGAAACTTCGCCGTCCCATGCACGACGCGTACCTTGCGTTGCCTGGCGAGCTGCGTAAGACCGCCGGTGAGCTTCCCGACCACCTCGTTCTTCCAGTGACGCAGTTTTAATGCATCGATCTTGGGCCGCCCAAATGTCACACCGTGATCCGACATTGCTTCGGCATCGTCAATGACTTTCGCCGCATGCAGGAGAGCTTTAGATGGTATGCAACCGACATTCAGGCAAACGCCGCCAAGCGTATCCCAGCGTTCGACAAGGGTGACATTCATACCGAGATCGGCAGCGCGAAACGCAGCGGTATAGCCGCCCGGACCAGCCCCAATGACGACCAGTTGCGTCGATTGTGCAGGAACACCCGCCTGAACAGTGCCGGTCGCCGCCGCGATCTCATCTGCCGACATCGTGCGCGTCTGGGTTGGATCGATCAGTTGCTCACCGGCGCTGATCAGTTCGCCGGCCGCCTCGATGGTGACAACAACATCGCCGGCTGAGACCTTGTCACCGAGGGCGACATCGACTGTTATGACTTTGCCAGCATGACTTGCCGGAACATCCATTGCAGCCTTGTCCGTCTCCAGCGTGACCAGACCGTCTTCGATTGCAACGTTGTCTCCCGGCGAAACGAGAACCTCGATGACTTCGACTGCCGTGAAGTCGCCCAGATCCGGAACTGTCAGTTTGACCTGCTGCGCCACTACGGAGTCGCCTGCAGCAATGCGTCCACCTCGGCCAGCATCTGGCCGAGGAATGTCGTGAAGCGTACCGCCGCCGCGCCGTCGATAACACGATGATCGTAGGACAGCGACAGCGGCAACATCAGCCGTGGCGCGAACTCGGAACCGTTCCAAACCGGCTGCATCGATGAACGCGATACGCCGAGAATGGCGACCTCCGGCGCGTTAACGATCGGCGTAAACGCCGTACCGCCAATACCACCGAGACTTGAAATGGTAAAAGTCGCACCTTGCAGCTGCGGCGTCTTGAGCTTACCGTCACGCGCAGCAGCGGATAGCTCACCAAGTTCGCTGGCGAGCTCATAAATGTCTTTCTTATCCGCATCGCGTATCACGGGGACCATAAGGCCCTGTTCGGTGTCCGCCGCGAATCCCAGGTGAATGTACTTCTTGTAGACCAGGTTCTCGCCGTCATCGGCCAGCGAAGAATTGACTTTCGGAAACTCCTGCAATGCGGCAACTACCGCTTTCATGACGAAAGCGAGCGGTGTCAACGAGATGCCGCGCGACTTTGCCGGACCTTTGAGTTCCTGGCGTCTTGCCTCAAGATCGGTGATGTCAGCAAGGTCGTGCTGAGTAACGTGGGGCAGGTTGATCCAGCTTGCCTGCAAGCGTGGCCCGGAGATCTTCTGAATACGCGTCAGTGGCTGTTTCTCGATCTCGCCAAATTTGGAAAAATCGATGCTTGGCGTCTTTGGTAAGCCACCGCCAGCCGCAGTTGTTGCCTGCCCTGTCAGAATGGCTTTGACGAATGCCTTGACGTCATCGTGCAGGATTCGATTCTTGACACCACGCCCTTGAACCTGGGCGAGGTCAACGCCGAGTTCACGCGCCAGCTTTCTGACCGAGGGACTCGCATGTGCTCGCGAGAAGCCCGACTCATTGATCGGCGGCAGCGTTTGAACTGCTGCCGAAGAGGATTGCTGCGCAACAGCTTCTGGCTGCTGCACGGGCAATGCAGCGACAGCCTGTGTGACCTCAGAAGGCCTTGCGATCTCCTGCGTAGGAGCGTCTGCCGCCGGCGTGACTGCCTCGATGATCGCGAGCGACGCGCCCTCAGAAACTTTATCGCCGACTTTTACAAGAACGGATTGAATGCGTCCGCCGACGATGGCCGGCACGTCCATAGCCGCCTTATCCGTCTCCAGCGTGACGAGCGGGTCGTCGACCTCGATAGTGTCGCCATTCGCAATATGCACCTCAATGACTTCAACATCGTCAAAATCACCAAGCGCCGGTACGACCAGCGTTTTGACACCTCCGGATCTCTGCGCTTCGCCCGCCGGTTTTGCCGGCGTCGCCAGCACCGTGGTATCGCCAGTCGGTTCATGCTGGATGGCCGGCGCAATAACCACCGTATCGCTGACTTCAACCGTCAGCTTGCCGATAACTGAACCTGAGGTGACCCGGTCACCGACGGCTACAGTCAACGCCTCGATGACGCCGTTTTCTGGCGAGGGCACATCCATCGCCGCTTTATCAGTTTCAAGCGTAATGAGTCCGTCTTCTCTGGCAACCGTGTCACCTGCGGATACCAGTATTTCGATGACCTCAACGTCTTCGAAATCACCGAGATCGGGAACAATGATATCGATAGTCTTCGCCACAGGCGCTAACCTAGAGTGTCACCGGATCCGGACGATCCGGATCGATGCCGTATTTTTCGATAGCCTGGGCGACCGTTTTCTGATCGAGCACGCCATCATCGGCGAGTGCCTTCAAGGCGGTAACGGCGATATAGCGCTTATCAACTTCAAAATGTTGCCTCAGCGCCGCGCGACCGTCCGAACGTCCATACCCGTCCGTGCCGAGTGAGATAAAGCGCCCCGGAACCCAGCGTTGAACCTGGTCGGATACAATCTTCATGTAATCGGTTGCTGCGATGTATGGCCCGGGTCTGCCCGCCAGTTTTTGCTCGATGTAACACTGGCGTGGCTCTGCATCGGGATGCAGCTGGTTCCAGCGTTCGACGCTGAGCGCATCACGTCGCAACTCGTTGAAGCTCGTCACCGACCAGACGTCTGTCGGAATGCCGAAGTCCTTCATCAATAACGCCGCAGCACCCAGGACTTCGCGCAAGATTGTTCCCGAGCCCAGGAGTTGCGCACGGACTTTGCCTTGCCCGCCCACTTGCAGCAGGTACATGCCCTTGAGAATGCCCTCCTCGACGCCAGCCGGCATCGGCGGATGCACGTAGTTTTCGTTCATGCAGGTGATGTAATAGAACACATCTTCCTGCTCGCCAATCATTCTCCTCAAGCCGTCCTGGATGATCACGGCAAGTTCGTAGGCATAGGTCGGGTCGTAGGCCACACAGTTCGGCACGGTCGCCGCATTCACGAGGCTGTGACCGTCCTGGTGTTGCAGACCCTCGCCGGCCAGTGTTGTACGTCCGGCCGTGCCACCGATGAGGAAGCCGCGCGACTGCAGGTCGCCGCCGGCCCAGATGAAATCTCCGATGCGCTGAAAGCCGAACATCGAATAATAGATGTAAAACGGCACCATCTGCTCATTGTGGTTCGAATACGATGTGCCCGCTGCCAGCCACGAACAAAATGCACCGCCTTCGTTAATACCTTCCTCGAGTATCTGGCCCTTTTTGTCTTCACGGTAGTACATCAGTTCGCCCGCGTCTTCGGGCGTGTACAACTGACCTTTCGATGCGTAGATGCCGAATTGCCGGAACATGCCTTCCATGCCGAAGGTACGCGCTTCGTCCGGCACGATCGGCACGATGTGCTTGCCAATCTGCTTGTCTCTGGCCAGCGCCGTCAACATGCGCACGAACGCCATTGTTGTTGAGGCTTCTCGTTCGCCGGTGCCGTCGAGCTGCGTCTTGAATATCTCGAGGGCCGGCACAGGAAGAGGCGCCGCCTTTGTCCGTCGTTGCGGCAAGAAGCCGCCCAGGCTGCGGCGCCGCTCATGCAGATACTCGAGTTCGGCGCTGTCTGCGTCGGGCTTGTAGTAAGGAACGTTTTCGACGTCTTTGTCGGACACCGGAATGTTGAATCGATCGCGCATTTCCTTGAGTGCGCCGAGATCGAGCTTCTTCTGCTGATGCGCGGTATTTTGTCCTTCGCCGGCGGCTCCCATGCCATAGCCTTTGACCGTCTTCACCAGAATAATGGTTGGTTCGCCCGGGTGACGCATTGCCGCGTCGTAAGCGGAATAGACCTTGAGCGGGTCGTGCCCGCCACGATTGAGTCGCCAGACTTCCTCGTCGGACATATTGGCGACCATCTCGGCCGTTTCCGGATGTTTGCCAAAGAACTCCCGGCGCACGTAATCACCGTCCTTTGACTTGTAGTTCTGATACTCGCCGTCAACGGTCTCTTCCATGACGCGGCGCAGGTGCCCGTTCTGATCCTTGGCGAGTAGTGGATCCCAGCGGCCACCCCAGATGACTTTGATGACGTTCCATCCGGCACCACCAAATGCCGCCTCGAGTTCCTGGATGACTTTGCCGTTACCGCGTACCGGGCCGTCGAGCCTCTGCAGATTGCAGTTAACGACGAAAATGAGGTTGTCCAGACCTTCACGGACGGGCATCGTGATCGCACCCATCGACTCGGGCTCGTCCATCTCACCGTCGCCCAGGAAACACCAGACCTTGCGATCCGACGGCGTGATGAGCTCGCGGTTCTCCATGTAGCGCATGAAGCGCGCCTGGTAGATCGCCATCATCGGGCCCAGCCCCATCGACACGGTCGGGAACTGCCAGAACTCCGGCATCAACCAGGGATGCGGGTATGACGAAAGTCCGCCGCCACCTACCTCACGCCGGAAGCGATTCAGGTCATTCTCGTTCAGTCGGCCCTCGAGATACGCGCGTGCGTACACGCCAGGCGACGAGTGACCCTGCATGAACACCAGGTCGCCACCATGATCCGCGCTTGGCGCCCGCCAGAAATGATTGAAGCCAACCTCATACATGGTTGCGGACGAGGCATAGCTCGAGATATGGCCGCCGAATTCTGTGCTCTCGCGGTTGGCCTGCACGACCATGGCCATCGCGTTCCAGCGGATGTAGGCCTCAATGCGGCGCTCCAGCGCCCGGTCGCCCGGGTATCCCGGTTGGCGGCTCGTACCGATCGTATTGAGGTACGCCGTATTCGGGCTGTACGGCAGATACGCGCCCGAGCGACGCGCGAAATCAATCATCTTGTTCAGCAGGAAATGTGCCCGCTCAGGGCCGTGTTGCCCGAGAACTGAATCGATAGACTCGAGCCACTCGCGGGTCTCAACGGGATCAATGTCGTCAAATGGATTGAATCGGCTCATAAATCATTCACAATGGGATTACCGAGATTAGCACCAGACCGTGCAATTCGGCCTTCGGGGGCGTCATATTCGACGTTTGTGCCTTGTCGGTCAAGCACTTAACATAGGTTTCAATAGCATGCATAACAGTTTGCCGGACTCTCTCGAGATCCGCTGCACCCAACGGCCTGGAAAGGCCGACTCCAAAGCACTTGAATCCGTAGATCAGTTACTACTGATACTACCGACGCGGACTCCCGCAACCCTTTGGCGTCAGCTGCCGCAGGGCAAGAAGCTGCAGGCACTCCTCAGGAAACGGCCCGCGGCGGATGTCCCGATTCTGCAGACACGGCTGCCGAACAAGCGCCAAACGCTGGTTGTCGGCGGCAAAATATCTGCCGATGCCGACGCATTCGAGCAATTGACGTTGGCGCGTAAGCTCGTTGCAGCCGCGACCACTGAAAAAGCGGGGTGTCTTGGCATCCTCGTCGCGGGATTCAGTCACGATGAGCAGCAGCAGCTTTGCAAAGCGGCCGTGGCCGCTGCGCTCGCGGCAGGCTTCAACCTTCCCGAATTCAAGAGCAAGGCATCGCCGCAAAAAATTCGCACAATTCGTATCCTGGGCATTGACGACACTGTCGACCTAAGCCGCACGATTGCCGAAGCCAAGGGCAATAACCTTGCGCGCTGGCTGACGGCGCTGCCGCCCAACAAGCTCGACGCAGTCAATTATGCGGCGATACTCAAAGACCTTGCCAAAGACCATGGCTGGCAGTACAAACGATTCAGCACCAAAGAACTCGAAAAGCTCGGCGCAGGTGCGTTTCTGGCGGTTGCACAGGGCAACGACAACGACAGCGCGTCGATCGTCCGCCTGCGATATCGGCCCGGCAAGGCGAACGCAGCTGCAACGCTCAGCCTGGTCGGCAAAGGCATCATTTTCGATACCGGCGGCACCAATCTCAAACCATTTGCATCGATGCTCGATATGCATGGCGACATGCAAGGCAGCGCCGTGGCCACTGGCGCGCTATTAGCCATTTCTGACATGCGCCTGCCCGTGCCAGTAGACTGTTGGCTGGCGATCACCGAAAACAGGACGGGTCCGAGTGCTTACAAATCACAGGACGTCGTGACGGCGGCAAATGGCAAGACGATTCAGACAATTCACACGGATGCCGAGGGACGCATGGTTCTCGCCGACACGCTGACGTTTGCCAGCCGCGACAAGCCGAAATTGATGATCGATTATGCGACGCTGACTGGCGCGGTCATCAATGCAATCACGACGAGCTACAGTGGTGTCTTCACAAATCGTTCGGATTGGCATCCGCGCCTCAAGCGTA
>Ga0224508_10003603_pt1 | contig 12791 bp, 7 predicted proteins | sample SF_Jan12_sed_USG_4_FD_170157 | JGI IMG/M metagenome (GOLD analysis project Ga0224508, IMG submission 170157) | Sediment microbial communities from San Francisco Bay, California, United States - SF_Jan12_sed_USGS_21 | ecosystem: Environmental > Aquatic > Marine > Sediment | place: USA: California...
GTCTCGAGACCCGCGCGCCCTGGAGCGTCTCGAGCATCGCCGCGTAACAGGCAAGTTGCACCGCGGCGGCAGGTTTGACGCGACGCGCCGATTTCGCCTCCAGTGGTTCGTAGTGAAACGCGCCCAGCCGGGACTTCCCGTCGCGGCGCAATAGAAAATCGCAATAGCCCGCAAAGGGTCCGTCGCCCAGTGCGGCCTGGTAGATCACGTCCGCACCCTCGCTCAGGGCCTGCCGCGTTGCCCCGAAACTGTCGCCGCGTGACGGGATCTCCACGATCCGTCTACCCTCGGCACGTAGCTCGTCCAGAACACGAAGCTCGTGTTCGCGCCCACGCCGGCGGATGCCTTCCAAGATCGAATCCTCGGGATCCCTAGCCAGCTCACCCGGATACTCCAGGTCGTACCGCGTCATCCAGCTAACGAAACGCGACTCCATGAACGCGGCCAGGTCGCTGGGAGAGAAAAGAAGTCGCTCTTCGACGCGGCGCATCCCGTTACGCGAGCGCTAGACGTCGCCCGTTTGGGGGCGAAGGAGCAGTTCTTCCACGACGGTACGGGGCCCCAGCGCGGCGCAGTCGACGATCGCTTGCGCAACGTCCTCGGCGGGCATGAAACGATCTTCGGGTATCTCGACCCCCGCCCAACTCGGCGTCAACGTCGCACCGGGGAGCACCGTGGTGACGCGCAACCCGTGGGGCGTCGTCTCACGACGGACCGCACGCGCGAAGCCCAATAACCCGTGCTTGGCCGCGCAATAGCCGGCCGATTCGGGGTAGGCCTGGAGCGACGCGACCGATCCGAGGAAAAAGATGTGACCCACGTGCGCTTCGATCATCGAGGGCAGAAACGCTTGTGTGACGAGATGCGCGCTGACGACATTTTCCTCGAATTGTTTGCGCAACAGCGCACCGTCCATATCCAACACGGTGCTCGGTCGAAACTTGCCCGCGTTGTTGACGAGAATCGTGGGAGGGCCCGCGTTTTCGAGAATCGTATCGGCCACCGCCTCGACCTGGTCGTCCCAAGTCAAATCGCAGGCGTGCCAATCCGCGTTTGCGCCCTCCTCGCGACAAGCCTCGGCGACCTTGTCCAGGTTGGTTTCGTCACGCGCCACAAGCGAGAGCGTCATGTTCGGCCGTCGCGCAAATGCTCTGGCAATCGCGGCACCGATCCCCCGACTCGCCCCTGTCACGACCACATGCATCGCGGCGAGTCTAACAAAAGCGCCGGGGGCCTCCGCGGGATATAGTCGATGCATGAAGCATCTGTGGTTACCTGCTATCGCCGCTGCCGTTCTCGCGGCTCCCTCCGCCCTGGCCGAGGAGACGGGAAACGATTCCTGGCCCCAGTGGCGAGGGCCGTCGGCCAACGGCGCCGCCATCCACGGCAACCCGCCGGAGAGTTGGAGCGAAACCGAAAACGTTGCCTGGAAGATCGAGATCCCGGGCCGTGGTCTGTCGACGCCGATCGTATGGGGCGACCGAATCTTCCTGACCACCGCGATCCCGTTCGGCCAACCCCTCGAGGCCCACGACGACCATGACGACCATGAAGACCACGGTGCGCACGACAACATGCCTCCCGATCGAAAGATGAAATTCGTCGTCCTGGCCTACAACCGCAAGGACGGCTCTCTGGAGTGGAAAAAGACCGTCCGTATCGAACAACCGCACGAGGCGACCCACGTGACCGGGAGTTGGGCATCCAACTCGGCGGCGACCGACGGCGAACGGCTCTACGTTTCCTTTGGATCGCGTGGTCTCTACGCGCTCGATCTGGCCGGAAAACTGTTGTGGGAAGCCGACCCCGGCGACATGAGCACGCGTCACGCCCACGGTGAGGGAAGCTCACCGGTGCTCCACGGGAACACGCTTGTCGTCAACTGGGATCACCAGGGCGACTCGTTCCTGATCGCACTCGATACCGCGACCGGCAAGACCCGCTGGAAGACGCCGCGCGACGAGATCACGTCCTGGTCCACGCCACTGATCGTCAAGGTCGGGGACCGGACCCAGGTCGTCGTCGCGGCGACCGGCCGGGTACGGGGTTACGACCTCGCCGACGGCAAGCAAATCTGGGAATGCGCGGGGTTGTCGCGAAACGTCGTCGCCAGCCCGGTCGCCGCGGATGGGCTCGTTTTCGTGGCCAACAGTTACGACTGGCAGGCACTGATGGCAATCCGCCCGGAAGGCGCAACGGGCGACATCACCGAGACCGATCACGTTGTTTGGAAGCGCGATCGAGACACGCCCTACGTTCCCTCACCGTTGCTTTACGACGGCATCCTGTATTTTCTCAAACACAGTCACGGTTTCCTGACCGCGGTCGATCCGGCAAGCGGAAAGACATTCTTCGGTCCGGTTCGGTTGGGCGTCGTACGCAACGTCTTCGCCTCCCCGGTGGGCGCCGCCGGCCGGGTCTACATCGTGAGTCGGGAAGGCGCAACGCTGGTCGTCAAGGCCGGGCGAAAGTACGAACCGTTGGCCGTCAATCGGCTCGACGATTCCTTCTCGGCCTCTCCCGCGGTGGCCGGCGATGCGCTGTACCTTCGCGGCGATCGTTTCCTCTACAAGATCGCCGCGACGGCTCCATAAAGAGCCCATTTTTCTTCAAAACTCCGGCCAAAAAGCAATTTTTTGGGTATGAGTATGTTGGGCTCCCGCGCTAGAGTCGGGCGCTGTCCGCTCTCCAGGGGGGAAACCACGTGACCGAGTTTTCGCAACGCCAGGTCCGTTCCGGGTTGGCGGCCGGTCTGATCCTTTTGCTGTCTACGGTGGCCCCGGTAGGCTCGGCCGAGACGGGGGACGACGATCCCGAGAAGTCGGCAGGACCCCTCACGATTTACCATAGCGCCCCGGTGACCCCGTACCACTTCGACGGGAACGCACGGGACCTACCCGCACCCAAGCCCTGGAAGCCCGGAGACCCGGTGCGCGAGATCCCGCGCCGCGCGTACCCGCATCCATCCCAGCAGAAGGACGATCGACGCGCCGCGAATCAGGGTCTCGACCCGTTGCTGCGCGTGCAGCAGAACGCGTCCCGGGCGGCAGCGAACCGTGCGTTCGGCGCTCCCGATCGCAACTTCGAGGGCCAAGGGTTCAGCGGCGTCAACCCGCCGGACACTGTCGGGGACGTCGGCCCGAATCACTACGTGCAGATGATCAACGATTCTGTCGGCTCGACCGTCGAGATCTACGACAAGGCTTTGCCGACACCCAGCCTGGTCGCCAACTTCACCCTGGACTCCATGGGGTCCGGGGCCTGCGCCAACGGGGCCGGCGACCCGATCGTGCTTTACGACCGTTTTGCCGACCGCTGGCTGTTGACCGAGTTCGGGCCCACCTCCGGCTCCGAACTTTGCATGTACGTGTCGCAAACTGCGGATCCGACGGGTAGCTACTTCTTCTATCTCTTCAGCACGGTCGACTTCCCCGACTATCCGAAGTACGGGGTCTGGCCGACCGACGCCAACGGCGGGTCGGGTTCCTACCTCGTGACCACCAACGAGGCCACCTCGGGTGTCTACGCGATGGACCGAGCGGCGATGATCGCGGGTACCACCGCGAGCTTCCAGCGTTTCACGATCCCCGACCTTCCGGGCTTTTCCTTCAACGCGGTCACGCCTGCGGATCTCGACGGCCCGAACGCTCCGCCCGTCGGAACGCCCGCGGTGATCATGCGCCAGAGAGACACCGAGGCGCACTCGGGCCCGGCGGCGCCGGGCGACGTGATCGAGATGTGGCACTTCGATGTGGACTGGATCACGACCGCCAACACCACGTTCACCCAGCTGACCGACCTCGACGTCGCGGATTTCGAATCCGATCTCTGTGGCCTGACGGCGTTCGCCTGTTTCCCGCAACCCGGTACGGGCACCACGCTCGACCCGTTGCGCGAACCGATCATGAATCGCTTGCAGTATCTCAACTTCGGCGATCACGAGTCCCTCGTCGGTAACTTCGTCACCGACGTCGACGGCACCGATCACGGCGGTCTGCGCTGGTTCGAAGTGCGTCGGGTCGGCGGTGCGGCCTCGCCGTGGACGTTGCATCAGGAGGGCACCTACGCGCCGGACGCCGACCACCGCTGGATGGCCGCGAGCGCGATGGACCAGTCGGGCAACATCGCGATCGCCTACAACGTTTCGTCAACGGTGACGTTCCCCAGCCTGCGCTACACGGGACGGCTCGCCGACGACATGCTGGGTGCGATGACTCAGGGCGAGACCTCGATCGTCGCCGGAGCAGCGTCGAACTCGAGCAACCGCTACGGGGATTACTCGTCGATGAACCTGGATCCGTCCGACGATTGCACGTTCTGGTTCACCGGTGAATACAACCCGGCGAGCAACTGGTCCACGCGCATCTCCTCGTTCCGCTTTGACGCCTGCGGTTGCGACCTGTTCCCGCTGCCGTTGACGATCTCCGGGGGCGTCGGTGGTCCGAATCAGATCGATCTGTCCTGGAACGACTCCGAATTGGCCGACGTCGTCGAATACCGCGTGATGCGTTCCCGCACCGCCGGCGGCCCGTACACGACGATCGCCACGATCTCGGACAGCAGTCCCGGTACCGGTAACGGGGCGTCCTACAACCATTCCGATACGACCGTCAGCGGTGGCATCGATTACTACTACGTCGTTCGCGCATCGGACGGCGGCGCGTGCACGTCCGATGTTTCCAACGAACTGGCGGTGACCGCGACCGGTACCTGCACGCTTGCGCCGTTGTTCGACGGTTTGCAGACCGTCGAGACTCCGAACAACGGGATCTGCACGCTCAATCTCGATTGGAACGCCGCAGCGCCCGAGTGCGAAGGTCCGATCACTTATTCGATCCATCGCTCGACGAGCCCGGGGTTCACCCCGGCGCCGGGGAACCTCCTGACGACGACGGTGGCGACGAACTACTCGGACGCCGACCAGTTGATTTCGGGGGTCGATTACTACTACATCGTGCGCGCCGCCGACGATTCGAACGGGGTCTCGGAAACCAACGCCGTCGAAGTCACCGGAATTCCGGCGGGAATCGTTCAACCCCCGGCGTTCACCGACGACGGCGGCGATACCGGGGTCGCACAGTTGATCGCGAGCGGTCCGTGGAACAACGAACCGACCGGTGGCAACAATGGTCCTGGCGTTTACGCCACGGGTGACTACGGCGACAATACATGCGCCGATCTGGTTACGCCGTCGATCAATCTCGGCATCGGCAATATGCTGACCTTCTGGTCCACGTACGATATCGAGAACAGTTACGACAAGGGCGAGGTCCAGGTGTCGGACAACGGCGGCGGTTCCTGGACGCGCCTCGAAGTGGGCTATCCGGGGACGTCGACCCATGCCACCGACGCCTGCGGCTTCCCAACCGACGAGTACTTCACCGGAACGGATTCGAACTGGAACCAGTACGTCGGCGACCTGTCCCCGTGGGACGGGCAAACCGTTCTCATCCGCTGGGTCATGTCGACCGACGGGTCGGTCACGAGAACCATCGGTTGGGTCCTCGACGACATCGTCGTCGGGAGCGGCGCGGCCGCCTGCGCAACCGCCAGCGCCTGCGACGACAACCCGATCGTCGATGTGACGCCCGACGGCCCGCTCTCCGAGTGTTCGCTTTCGATCCCGCTCCTCACCGCCAACACGAGCGGCGGCGTCGGTCCGTTTACCTACCAGTGGGACCAGGACGGGTCGCTCATTGCGGGCGCGACGAATCCGACGTTCCAACCTGTCGACGGTGGAACGCATTCGTACAACGTGCGCGTCCAGGCTCCGACGTGTCCCGATGAAGTGAGTGATGGGCAGGGGACCACGATCGCGGTCGAGTCCGCCCCGCAATTCGCGGGCGTGGTCTCGGCGACCGATCAGCAGGCGGCGACCTGCGGGATCGACATCGACTGGAACTCAGCGTCGACGATCTGTCCCGGTCCGATTGTCTACGACGTTTACCGTTCGACGAACCCCGGAGTAGCTCCGGTGCCCGGGAACAGGATCGCCGCCGGTCTCTCGGGGACATCGCATACCGACACCGCCAGCCTGATGGACACGACGGTCTACCACTACCTGGTTCAGGCCAGAGATCTCTCGACGTCGGTGGCGGACGGCAATACGGTCGAAGACTCGACCGCGCCCAGCGGTCCCGACGCGATCTCGTTCCAGGACGATGCGGGCGACACCGTGGCGGCCGACCTCGTTCCCACCGCGCCGTGGAGCATCGCCGCAAGCGGCGGCAACAACGGGCCCGGTGTTTACACGACCGGAGACTACGGCAACAACACCTGCTCGGATCTGGTCAGCGGTCCGATCCCGATCGGCACCGGGGAAACGCTGTCGTTCTGGTCGAGTTTCGACATCGAGAACAGTTGGGACAAGGGCGAGGTGCAAATCTCCGCGGACGGCGGGGCCAACTGGTCGCGTCTCGAGATGGCTTACCCGGGGACGTCTACGCAGACCGCCGACGCCTGCGGTTTACCCACCGACGAGTACTTCACGGGCACGAATTCAAACTGGACCGAATACACCGCCGACCTGTCGTCCTGGGCCGGTCAGACGGTGATACTGCGTTGGGAGATGTCGACCGACGGTTCCGTCACGCGTACGCTCGGCTGGAATATCGACGACGTCAAGATCTTCAGTCCCCAGGTATGCGTCACCGCGTCGACCGGCCCCCCTCCCGCACCTGACGGTTCGTCGGGAACGATCCCGTTGCGCGGGGAGAACCTCGCCGCCGGTGTCGGCGACACGCTGGGGATCACCTGGGACGCCTCCTGTTCGGCCAGTAGCTACAACCTGATCTACGGCGACCTGGCGAACGTTTCGACCTACGCGTTGACGGGCTCCGAATGCGGTATCGGCGCGTCGGGGTCGTACACCTGGAACGGCGTGCCCGCGGGCAACCTGTACTTCCTGATCGTCGGCACCGACGGCGCCGGCGTCGAGAGCAGTTGGGGTTCGGCGTCCACGGGCGCGGAGCGCAATGCCGGTGCGTCGTCGGCCCAGTGCGCCGTGGCGAGCAAGGATCCGAGCGGAGTTTGCCCGTAGTTTGGTTTAACATGGCCGAGTGAACCGCAAGTGGATATTCAGAATCGCGATCTTCGTCGTCGGTGCGATCGCGATTCTCGTCCACTTTCGGCGCTATCTCGGTTTCATCGAAGACGATGCGCTGATTCCCGCGACGTATGCGTGGAGGCTTCTGGATGGGCAGGGTCTGACGTGGTCCGACGGAACCCACGTCGAGGGCTACTCCAGCCTTCTCTGGTTACTCGGTCTTGCGCTGGTCGCGATCTTTCAGCCCGATGTCGTGGACGCTCTTCGAACGCTCGGTATCGCCTGTAGTCTCGGGACGGTTGCCCTGCTTGCGTTCGGGTTCGCGCGCTCCTCCCTGGAGTCGCTCGGGGCGGCCGCCGCGGGCGTGGCGGTGTTCGCTCTGTCCGGATCGGTCGCGGTCTGGACCGCCGGCGGGCTGGAACAACCGATGATGGGGGTGCTGGTGGCCGCCGCTTCCGCTGCTCTGCTCCCGTTGTTGCGATCGCCCCCCGCGGAACCGCGCAGGTTCGTCCTGCCGGGCTTATTATTCGCTCTGCTGTGCTGGGTTCGGCCCGACGCTCCGTTGCTGTGCCTGCCCGCCGGCATCGCGACCCTCCTGGCGCCGGGAAGCTTTGCCGACCGCATCCGACGAAGCGCGGTTCTCGCCGGCGCCCCGGCCCTGGCGGTGCTCGCTCAACTTGCTTTCCGACTCGTTTATTACGACGCCTGGATTCCGAACACGGGGTTGATCAAGGTCATCCCGTCCGGCACGCATCTGCAAAGCGGTTGGACCTACGTTTCGGGCGCCTGGATCAGCCTGGCACCCGCCGCGCTCATCGCCCTGGCGTCCTTGTTCTTATTGTTCCGGCGCCCCGGCACGCGGGCGCCGGCGCTCTACCTGCTGCTCGGTCCGCTGGTCTGGAGCGTGTACTGGCTCGCCGTCGGAGGCGGGATTTTCTCCGGATACCGGCACTTCGTTCCCGTGGTCGTCCTACTCGCCGTCGGCGTCCTGTACGGCGGCGCGGGACTATGGTCCGCGCTGAAACCGAAGATTCCGTCGCCCATCCTCGCGCTGGCGCTTCTCGCCGTCCTCGGCGGCTACGGTCTTTCGCAGTGGAACGGCGCGGCGTACCGGCTCGCATCGGACACCCGTTGGGTCTGGGCCGGTCGCGACATTTCCTTCATGTTGCGTGACGCGTTTTCCGAGGAGGATCCGCTGATCGCGATCACCGCCGCGGGTTGCATGCCCTTCTGGACCCAGATGCGCAGCCTGGACATGCTGGGGCTCAACGATCCCACGATCGCACGCACCGCGCCTGCGGATCTGGGCCAGGGAACCGTCGGCCACGAACACGGGAACGGACCCTACGTGCTGTCGCGCGAACCGGATCTCATTCAACCGTGTGGGCCCTGGGGCGGGCTCGAGCCCTGTTTTCGTTCGGTCCGCGAAATGAAGGACAGTGGCGATCTCGATCGGGATTACCGTCCCGTGACGTTCGCCCGTCCGCCGGACCGTTGGCCGCCGCACATCAAGACGACCGTGTGGATTCGAATCGCGAGTGAAAAGCTCGGGACCCGCCGCGGTCCGGAATCTACCTACGTCCCCGCCTATCTATTGGAAACCGAGGACGGCACCCCGACCGTCGCCTGGGTCGACGAGTCCCGCACATCGGTCGCGCTGCAACCCGGGTTGCAGCTGCGGCTCGAAGGCATTCCCGTACCGCGGGGTGCCACGGATTGGGCGGTCTTGCTGCGACCGGCGCTCGATGCGGTCGTCAGCGTGACACCCGCTCTCGACAGGCCGGAAACCCACGTGGATATTTCTCTGATCTCGCGGGAACGGGGACTCTTGGATGCGATTGTGATCGGGCCGGCCGAGTAACCGGCCCGATCCGATCGCTTAGGCCGCGTCGTCCAACTCCGCGGCCGCTTTCGCTTCCGCGCTGTCTTCCGCTCCGACCAACTCATCCAAGCCGTTGATGTGCTCGGAACCGGAGGGAACCGTGATGCTCGAGCCTTCGAGGTCGCCACCGAAAGCCTCGACGCGACCGTTGAGGCAATCACCGAGGAACACTTCGGCCACCGACGTGAACGAGAGCATGTTCTCCGGCCGTGCGAAACCGTGACCCTCATCGGGGTACAGCACATAGGTGACCGGGATTTGCTTTGCGTTCATCGCGTCGACGATTTGATCCGACTCGGCCTGCTTGACGCGCGGATCGTTGGCGCCCTGGCCGATCAACAGCGGCTTGGTGATCTTGTCGGCGTGCGTCAGCGGGGACGCGTTGACCAGGATCGTATGGCCTTCTTCGGTGTCGGGATCGCCCACACGCGAAGTGAACAGCTTCTTCATCGGCTCCCAGTAGGGTGGGATCGAGTCGAGCAGCGTGATCAGGTTGGACGGGCCGACGATGTCGACGCCACAGGCGAATTTCTCGGGCGTAAACGTCAGCCCCACAAGGGTGGCGTAGCCGCCGTAGCTCCCGCCCATGATCGCGACCTGATCCTCGAGCGCGATGCCCTCGGCGATGGCCCAATCGACGACGTCGATCAGGTCGTCGTGCATCTTGCCGGCCCACTCCAAGTCTCCGGCGTTGGTGAACGCTTTGCCGAGACCGGTCGAACCGCGGAAGTTGACCGACATCACGGCATAGCCGCGGTTGGCTCCCCACTGATGCAACGAGTTGTAGCCGTAGTTGTCGCGGCCCCACGGTCCGCCGTGAACCAGCAGCACCATCGGGATCGCCTCCTTGGGGCGACCGTTTCCGTCGGCGTCGGCCTCGCTGGGCAGCGTGAGATAGCTGACGAGGTCCAGCCCGTCGCGGGATTCCAGGGTCAACGCGTGCATCTTGGCCAGCGTCTTGTTCTCCAGCGCGGCGCGGTTGCCGAACAGGTAGTTCGCCTTCTTGGCTTCGCGGTCGTACAGGTAATAGCTGTACGGGCGATCGGACAGTTCGTAGCCGACGATCCACTTGGAATCGTCGAGCGTCCGATCGGTGATATTGACTTCACCGTCGGCAACCGAGGCGAGGTAATCGAGGTCGGCCTGGATGGTGTCGTCGAGGATCTCCCACTCGAGCCGCTCGAAGGTCGAGCCGGCGGCTTGCACGGTGCGCTTGGTCGGATGGATCATCGCCGCGCTGACATCCGCCCGGTCGTTGGCGTAAACGATTTCGGCGTCGCGTGTCTCGAGGTTGACCGCCATCAGGGCAGAGGTGTTGCGGCCGCGGCTATCCAGCATGTAGAGCGTGTCGCCCTTCTCGTCGAAGCCCATCGGTTGGGTCGTCAACGAATCTTCCTGCGGGATCTCCGAGAACGATTCCCACTGCCCGGCCTGGTAGGCCATCATGTCCATGCCGCCTGTTTCGGTCATCTTTATCCCGAGGCGGACGTTGTAATCCGAATCCGACAGAAATCCGATGAAGCCCGGGTTTTCGACGACGAGCGTGCGCTCGCCGCTGCTCAGATCGATGCGATAGATGTCGTGAAGCCGCGGGTCGCGGTCGTTGATCCCGACGAGAATCTCGCCCGGCACACGGTCGCTGACTTCCTGGATCTGCGCCTGGATTCCTTCCATCGGCGTCAGGTCCACCTCTTCGCCGGTGGCGATGTCGACACTGTAAGCGCGCCAATTCTCGTCACCCCCCTTGTCCTGCAGGTAGACGATATGTTCGTTGTCATAGGACCAGAAGTAGCGGCGGATACCTCGGGTGTCGGCATGGGTGACAGGTTCGGCCTGGTCGAGTTCGTCCGTCGGGGCGACCCAAACGTTGAGCACGTCATCGACGGCGGCGAGGTAGCTCAGGTGCTTCCCGTCGGGGCTGATCTGCACGCCGGCTCGGTCGGGGTTGCCGAACAGGTCGGCCCGCGCGATCAATTCGGGCGGTTCGATTTCGGCGGGGGGGCCACAGGCGATGAGGGTGCCCAGGCCGACCAAGACGAGGACAAATAGGGACCACGTTCGTTGCATCCTTTGATTCTCCTTAGTTAAGAACGGGTGTTGGGATCGGAGCCTCCGTGTGCAGCCGCCGACCACCGGCGATGCTAGCGGAAACCGGCCGCGGAGTCATGCCCGCGGGCGGGCGGCACCCGTAGATACGGGAGATAACCCAAGATGGTTACGCTTTTGTCGGGGGACCGTCGCGGCTAGAAGGGTAGGCCGATCGTCTTGGTCAGCCAGCCGACGTACGGCGTGGCGGCCTGATAACGCCGCGAGACCTCCTCGGCGAACCCGCTTGCGACGATCTCCGCCTGGGTCAACTTGCAGATCGCGATGTGATCCTTGCGTTTGAGATCGACGATGGAACGATGATCGTCTTCATAACCCCGCGGCGGGCGGGTGAGCGAATCGCCCGCGGGTTCCCAGATCTTGCGGAATCCGTTGTCGGCGCTGACCCGCTTCCAGTTCTTCGGACCGCTGTCGATCGCCGAACGTATCGCCCGGAGCGTATCGGCGTCGGGGTGCCAGATCCCCGCGCCGAGGAAACACTGCCCCGGTTCCAGATGTAGGTACCACCCCGGAGCGTGGACATCCTTCCCCGCGGTGTGGCGGAACTGGATCCCGACGTTGGTCTTGTACGGCCGCTTGTCTTTCGAGAATCGCACGTCACGGTGCACGCGCATCAACGAGCCACCGCTCTTCTTGGCGATCGCCGTGAAGCACGGCGAGATCCTCGAGATCGGCTTTTCCATCTGGTGGATGAACGCGAGCGCCGGTTCCCGGACGTCCGCCTCGTAGCGTTCCCTGTTGGCCTCGAACCAATCCCGCTCGTTGTTGGCGGCGAGTTCCTTCAAAAACTTGAATAGGGCTGGGCTGAAGGGACTCGGCGTTTTCCTGGACATGAGCCGAATTGTACCAGACGGTTAGGCGTTCTTCCCGACGGCAACACGAGGTCTCAAACCGAAAAATCGACGACGCGGATGGCAGCCAGTCGGTCGAAACTCCCGGAGGAGGCCGTCGTAGATCGGGACTAACGCTAACGAGTCGCCTTTTGGCGACGACTCGTTAGCGTGGTCGGATTCCTGGATCGCGACGCCAAGGCGTCGATCTTCTTCGGCTCAGAAGGCTGAGAGCGTTGCCGGTCCCGCGTCAAAAATCACGCTGGCAACCTCGGCACCGGTCGAATCGAGCGCCGCCGGGTCATGCGGAGGGGAGCCCTCGATCGTCAGCGTCGTGCTTCCCGCGGTGAGCATACGGAACTGGAGCGTGACTACAGTCTCCGTGTCCGCGCCGATTCCGTTACCCGCTCCCGCGCCGACCTTGCTTACGCCGACGGTGACGCGATCGCCAATCTGTGCGGCCAGGACCTGTGGGGCCTGGCTGCCGCTGAGTGTGAGGGCGGAGCCGAAGACCGCCGATCCGCTCTCCAACTCAGCCACCGTTGGGTCGCCCAGCACGAGATCGAAGGCGAACGAGTACAGGTCCGTGTTCGTCGTGGGACCGTTGATCATGACGGAAACCGTGACGAGGTCGCCCGACGGAGTTCCATCGAGTTGCACCGTATTGGCGGTCGCGGCGGTGCTGCTCCCGGCGAAGGTGCCCTGGAGTCCGACGGCCACATGGGTCGGGCTACTACCACCGCCGCAAGCCGTGGCCTGGGCCAACAAGAACATGCAGGCGAATCGAATCGTCCATCTTCCGTGTCTCATCGTTCTAACTCTCCTCTGCGTTTTTTTGTTTTGCATGGGGCGACTATCGTCCGAAATGACTTGCGAACATCGCAAGATCGATGCCGTCGACAAGACAGCTGTGATCCAGGTCGGCTCG
>Ga0224508_10003604_pt1 | contig 12789 bp, 9 predicted proteins | sample SF_Jan12_sed_USG_4_FD_170157 | JGI IMG/M metagenome (GOLD analysis project Ga0224508, IMG submission 170157) | Sediment microbial communities from San Francisco Bay, California, United States - SF_Jan12_sed_USGS_21 | ecosystem: Environmental > Aquatic > Marine > Sediment | place: USA: California...
GTGGTTACTCGCGCTTAAATCGCTCCCACAGGTCGGGGAGCGCTGGGTGGAGGGATGATCGCACCGAGTGCATGTGGGTAAGCGAGGGGCGATTATCGCTCCGCCCGGCGCGACGTCGCGGCCAGATGCCGCTCCCACAAGTCAGGCGCAGATCGCGGCTGGAAGCCGCTCCCACAAGTCGGGTGCGGATCGGGGCTACAGGCCGCTACTACCGGGATGATCGTGATCAGGCCTGGATCGACTCTTCGACGAGCATGCTCTCGAGTTTCTCGAGATCAGGGATCAGGGGGTACTCGTTGATCATCTTGACACGGCAGAATACCGGGGCCGACTCGGGCCAGCCGTCTTTGGATTCGAACTTGAGGACGTCCTTGTTGACGCGAACCAGCTGTGGAAAGCCCTGCGTCAGAACGCCGAAATAGCCAGTCTTCAATTGCCCGGTGTTGGCATAGAATACGACGATGCGCGTGCGACCCGTCACGGCGGGCACCTCCTTGCCAAGCGCGCCTTCAAAGGACACGACCGGCAACTGCCGGCCATTCCAGTTCACCGTGCCGAGCATCCAGCTGTGCGCGCCGGCCTCGCTATCAGGTTTGGAGAAGCGCACGACTTCGACGACACACGCGCGCGGCACGATCAGGCGGTCTTCGGACAATGGCACCAGCAGACTGTAGAGCTCGGGTGTCTCCGTAGTCATGACAGCGTTATACCCCGCTCATTGAGCAGGCGCTCCACCGCCTCGAGCAATTGTGAATCCTGGTACGGCTTGCCGAGGTAGTCGTTGACGCCAAGCTCGATCGCCCGGGCACGGTGCTTGTCACCGACACGTGACGTGACCATGATGATCGGCACATCGGCGAACTGCTGATCATTGCGGATATGCGATGCGAATTCGTAGCCATCCATGCGCGGCATTTCGATATCGAGCACGATGATGTCCGGTTTCGTGTCGCGCAGCACGCTGATCGCGTCGATGCCGTCTTTAGCCGTTGCGACGCGAATCCCGCTGCGCTGCAGAAAACGTTCTGTGACCCGGCGGACCGTGATCGAATCATCGACGACGAGGGCAACGGGCCGCTGATCGCTGGGCGCGGGCGCAGCCTTCTTGAGCTCGACAACCGGCGCGCCGGTACGCACCAGCGCCGCAATATCGAGAATCAGCACGATGCTCCCGTCACCCAGAATCGTGGCGCCGGAAATGCCGCGAATGCCGGCGAGCTGCGGGCCGACCGACTTGACGACGATCTCGCGGCTGGCCAGCATTTCGTCAGTCAATAATGCTGCCGAGTACTCACCGGCCCGCACGAGTATGACGGGGATAAACGCCTCATCTTCAGGCAGCTGCGCCGCCTGCCCGCCGAGATACATGCCGAGATGGCGAAACTTGTAAGTTTCCTCGCCGTACTGGTAACTGGGTTCCGTTTGACTCAGCAGGTTTTCGAGTTCGGCACGCGGTATACGCGCAACGCCCTCGACCGATGGCAGCGGCAATGCATACACCTCCTCACCGGTGCGCACGATGAGCGCCTGCGTAATAGCCAGCGTAAACGGCAGGCGCACCGTGAAGTTCGTGCCCTGGCCGGTCACGGACGAAATGCGCAGCGAGCCTCCGAGTTTCTTGACCTCATTGGCCACGACGTCCATGCCGACGCCGCGTCCGGCTGACTGCGTTAGCTGGCCTGCTGTCGAAAAGCCCGGCGTCAGGATAAGGCTCATGATTTCCTCATCGTTGGCCCTGCTGTCCGGCTGCAGCATGTCGAGTTCATAGGCCTTGCGGCGAATCGCGTCGACGTCCAGACCGCGACCGTCGTCAGCCACGTCTAAAACCATTTCCGAGCCTTCGCGATGCAGGCGAATCGTAATCCGGCCAGTCGCTGGCTTGCCGTTCTTCTGCCGCTCTTCCGGTGTCTCAATGCCGTGCACAATCGCGTTGCGCAGCATATGCTCGAACGGTGGCAACATCTTTTCGAGCACTTGCCGGTCAAGTTCGCCCGAGGCACCTTCGACCGCAAGCTCGGCGCTTTTGCCAGCCTCTTTGGCGATTTGCCGGACGAGACGCGTCAAACGCGGCACATGACGCTCGAACGGCACCATGCGCGTGCGCATGAGTCCATCCTGCAACTCCGCTGTGACGCGAGACTGCTGGACGAGCAGGCCTTCAGCCTCTGCGGTCACGTTCTGCAGCAGATCCTTGAGGCTTACGAGATCATTGGCCGACTCAGCGAGCGCCCGCGATAGCTGCTGAATATTTGAGTAGCGGTCGAGTTCGAGTGGGTCGAAATCCTGCACGATGAGAGTGTCATGGTGGCCATGCATGATTTGCGCTTCAGTTTCGATCTCCAGATTGCGCAGCTGATTTCGCAGGCGACTAACGGTTTGCTCGAGCTCATCGACATGAAACTCGAATGAACTGATCTGCTGGCTCAATCGCGAGTGGTAGATACTGATCTCGCCTGCCGCATTGAGCAGGTCTTCAAGCAGATCGGCGTCGATGCGGGCGAATTCCTGCTTCTGCGGCACGGCTTTGAGCGCGGCCGGCCTAACCGCTGCGGGTTCGGCTTCCGGCTCTGGCTCAGCCTCGGCTTCCGGCTCTGGCTCAAACTCCGCAACCTGCCCCGGCCCCCCCAACTCGGCTTCCAGCTCCGGTTCAGCCTCGGGCTCGGGCTCGGCTTCCCGTTGGGCTTCGGCTTCCGGTTCGGCTTCGGCTTCAGGTTCGGGCACCAGCCTGGCCACGGGTTCGGGCTCAATTTCGCGCTCGACCTCCGGTTCGGGCTCGGCTACCGGCGGCGCCACCGGTATTTCGTCGGCCGGCCGCCTGCCTGCATCGGCCATCTCATCCGCAAGCGGCGTATCGACGATGACCATACTGACCGTATCTTCAGGTTCGATACTGAAGGCGCCCGGCTCGGCTCTCTCAACCCCTGTCTCATCCGGCGCGGTCTCGAGCTCGACCTCTGCGGCCATTTCGAACCCGGCATTGGCGCGCTGGACGCGTTGGCCGAGTTCAGTCGCCGCAACGACGGGTTTTCCGGCAATTACCGCATCGCGCATACGGTGCAGCTCGTCGACACTTTGTTGCAGCAGTTCGTCGATCGCGGCCGTCGGCTTGACACGACCCTCGTCTAGCGAGATCAGCAGCGTCTCGAGTTCATGGCTGAGGTTGCCCATGGCACCGATCCCGGCCATTCGCGCGCCGCCCTTGAGCGTATGCAAATGCCGCTTCAGTTCCTCCATCGGCTGGCGCGCATCTCTGTTCTTGCTCCACTCGGCCAGGGCCTTGTCTGCCAGCTCCAGTAGTTCCGCCGATTCTTCCGTGAAGATTGCCGCGATTTCCGCATCGTATTCGGCTTCCTCAGGCACGACTTCGAGGACCGGCTGCGGCTCTTCCACGAACGGCTCTTCTTCATCCTCCTGAAAAATCGTGTGCTCCGGCTGCACCGCTTCGGTCAGCCGCGTGAGATGTTCGATCAATGCTGTATAGTCGGCGCGCTTACGATCAGGCCGGTTGATATCACTGACAATCGTTGCGATTGCCCTTGCAGCCTCGAGCAATGCGTCGAGACCGGGTTGTTCAAATCCGACTTTGTAATCGTAGACGCGCCGCACCAACCTGTTCAGTGCACCGGCAACAGCCACGCCGCGTTCGACATTGGCCATATTCGCGCTGCCATGCAGAGTATGACAGGCACGATGCAATCTATCCGTGACATCGAAGGGCGGCGTGTGCCCTTCACACGCGGCAAGATAATCCGTGATGACCTGGAGATGCCCGGCCGTTTCCTTGGAGAAAATGTCGAGCAGCACCGGATCCATTTCAAGGGCCGGTTCCTCGACGTCTTTAGCGACTGACGGGGTCGGGCCGATGGTCAACACAGCAGCATTCGGGTCGCCTTCTGCGAATGCATTTGCTCGCGCCATTAGCAGACTGATATCAGCCTGAGGCTCTATGCCGACTTCAAGCTGCTCGACCAACTGGGGAACTGCTGCTGCCCCTTCCATAATGAAGTCCACCATTGGTGGCGTTCGTACGAGGGTGCCGTTAATCAGACGATTAAGCAGGTTCTCGATGCTCCAGCAATACTCGCCGATGAGCTCTGCGCCGACCATGCGGCCACTGCCTTTGAGCGTATGAAACGACCGCCTTACCGATATCAGCAGTTCGGTATCGTCCGGGTCTTCCTGCCAGGCAGGCAGCCTGCGCTTGATTGATGCGACCTCTTCCTTCGCCTCTTCGATAAACAGTTCGAGGAGCTCGGGATCCAGGTGTGCCGCTTCCGCTGCGACAACAGGTGGCGGCATGACTTCGGTTGCCTGCTGCGCCACGGCTGCTGCACGCTGCTGAGCGGCTTTTTCGGTGTCACGCGCGGATACTGTTTGCGCCTGAGCTACCTGCGGTTCTCTTTCTGCTTCTCTGGCCAGGCGATTTTCGACATCGCGCAGCACGGCAAGACACGCCTCCGCGTTGTCAAGCATGTACCAGGGTTCACTGCGACCCGCCTTGACCGTCTCCATGTAGTACTCGATGCTTACAATCGCGTCGGCCAGACGATCGGTTTCTTTTTGCGACAGGTGTGCCGGTCCGCCGCGACGTAAGGTCAGCGTAATGAGCCCACCGATGCGGTCGACAACCTCCATCGCGCGCGTCTTGTTCAGCATCATCAGGCCGGCCTTGATGCCGCGTATCAGCGCGGGCACGCTGTCCAGACCTTGTGATGGTGCCTGCGATGCCAGGCTTTGCCCAACAGTCTCCTTTATTCGTGCGAGATTGATTATGCACTCGCGCATAACTGCCTCGGCGACATGTTGATAGTCGGCTGCCTCCTGTGGCGGCAAATCGGGGAGCGGCTGGCCGCCCTCGATTCCCCGCGGCACGATCAGCCGCAACAACTGCTGATCGAGGCGATCTTCGACGCGCAGCAGCGTGGACGCAATTTCCAGTACGACCGCCTCGTTGGCGACGCCACCACGTTCGACAACAGACTTCAGGCGTTCGATCTCGGCTTCGATGTCGCCACGCAGTTCCCCGAGGCCGAGTACGCCGAGCGTATCGCTGATCTTCTTGAGCAACTCAAGCTGAGGCACTAGCTCGGCCGAATTTTTCAGCCCGGTTCGAACAAATATGTCGAGGACATCTTTAACACGGCCCAGATCTTCTTTAATGGCCGATGCAACCGTTTTCATCAGCTTTACGCTTGGTGCTGAAAGCGCCTCGCGCGCGTGCTCAACCTGCTCGTCACCAGGCAGCAGCTCGGAGAGATTGAATGCGGATCGAATCTCGCTGATGCGTTTCCCGGCAGTGCTGGATCGCGCAACGTAATAAAGCAGATTGTTCAGCAAGTCGTCGATCGGATGTTTATCGAATGCGTTAACACCCTCATCAATGACGCGCTTGATCTGCCGATCCGTTTGCCCGAGCAGTCGCTTGAGTGCAACCGAGGTCTCTAGCCCGCCGTCACGCAAGGATTCCAGAACGCCGCCGGTGACCCACCACAGCTGGTACAGATCGTCACGTGTTGCCGATTTCTCCAGCCTGTCGGCGACGCTCGCGAGCGTCTCGATATGCTGATCGCTATTGACTCCCTTGATCCAGCCCAATAGCGCAAGCTGAAACTTGGGCCGCAACTGAGCCGCCAAGGCAACCGGGTCTTCGCCGCTACCTTGCCGACCGGCGCTAGCCTGCTCAATCTGCGCAGGCGACAGATTCAGCAATAACAAGGTGCCTTCAGACAGCAAGGGCTCGCCGCGGGCCGCACGCAGGTCATTGAGCATCGGCAGCAGCACCAGCGCAATATCGCGTCCACCGCCGAGCAGGCGCTCGATATAGGTCGGCAGCTGCACCATCGCGCGCGTCAGCGCATGGAGACCATCCTCGCGACCCCTTCCGGCATGCAGACCGGCGAGGTACTTGCAGGCGAGCTCCATCTCCTCGGTAAGCAATGCCGCGCCGTAGGTTTCGGTAATCTGCAGCGCGCCACGAACCTGGTGCAGAAGCTCTGCCGCGCGCACAAGCGCCGCCGATCCGCCGCGGCCGTCGACACAGTCTTCGAGTGCAAGGTGCGCGCTGCGAATAGATTCCATCAGCTCATTGCTGATGATAGCCAGCGCGTTCACGGTGCTTTCCCCGCGAGGTTCGTCCCGCATCTGCTGCTGTATGCCGCTAGTGCCTGTCATCAACGGTCCGTATGCCGGCTAGCCCGCTCGAACCTGCTCGTTCGCCTGTTGCACGCTGGAAACAGTTGCGGTCGGTGCGGACAAGGCGCTGGCCTGCAACGCCGAGCCTGGCAGTGAAAATCCGTCGACAGTCTTGCGCAGTTGTGACGCCAGCTCGGACAGTTTCGAAATAGCGGCCGCTGTCGCGGTCGTCGCCTTGCCTGTCTGTTCGCTAATTTCGCGAAGTCGCGTGGTTCGTCGCGTGACATCGGCTGCCGAGCCCGCTTGTTGCCGCGCCGATCCGGAAATGTTCTGCACCAGACTGGCGATCTGGTTAGAAACCTGCTCAATCTCATCAAGTGCCGCACCGGCATTCTCGGCGAGCAGGGCGCCACCCACCACATCAGTCGTGCTGCGTTCCATGGACACGACGGCTTCGTTAGTGTCGGCCTGGATCGTGCGCACGAGGACTTCTATTTGTTTGGTTGCGTTGGTCGAGCGCTCAGCGAGTCGCTGCACCTCATCGGCAACCACGGCGAAACCGCGGCCCGCTTCGCCGGCCATCGACGCCTGGATCGATGCATTAAGGGCAAGTATGTTGGTTTGCTCGGCAATGTCATTGATCAGTTCAACGATATTACCGATTTCCTGCGAACTCTCGCCAAGACGCTTTATTCGCTTCGACGTATCCTGAATTGTCTCGCGAATAGTGTTCATGCCATCGATCGTGCGCCGGACCGCCTCGCCACCCTTGTGCGCGACCTCCACGGAGTGGCGCGCGACGTCGGACGATCGCTCGGCATTGCCCGAAACTTCCTCGATCGACGCCGCCATTGACACAATCGACTCTGTCGCCGCATTGATTTCCCGTGACTGGTTGTCGGCGGCTTTTGCCATACTTGCGGCGGTGGTTTCTGTTTGTTTTGCCGCGGAATCGACCATGATCGCCGTTTCGTTCACGGTGGCAACGAGCTTCCTGAGCTCCTCTATCGCGTAATTGAAAGAGTCGGCGATCGTTCCGGTAATGTCTTCGGTAACGGTCGCTTCGACGGTCAGGTCGCCATCCGCCAGGCTGCCCATTTCGTCGAGCAGGCGAAGAATCGCCTGCTGATTTCTCTCGTTCTGCTCGGCCTGCTCTTTTGCGGCCCTCTCAAAGACCGAACTTTTCGAGTTCAGAAACACGAGCGCGCCCAGAAGTAGCAAAGCCAGCAGGATCAACGCGATCGGCCACAACGACGATTGCAGAAATCCTGGCAGCACGCCACTCGATTCGTCCGAAAAAGCGCCGCGCAGACGTTCTGCGCTGGCGGCGAGCTCGCTCTGCAGAACGTCAAGTCCGTTAACCTCGTTGACGCTGGCGCCGATTCTTTCGATCTGCGTCTCGATATCGCTTACATGACCCTGCAGCGGCGCCAGCAGCCCTTCCCGGGCATTGTCGGCAAGCGGCCGCAAGTCCAGCGCAGTATCGAGGCCGGCCAGCGCATCGACCACGGCGCGCAGGAAAGTACCGTCATCGACAAGGCCGGCGGCAAGCGTCGCCGCATTCGGGCTCATCACCAGGCCAGACGCTGTCTGGCCAATACGCGCCGCCCGTTGCTGAAACTCCTGGACAATGCCCACGCTGCCCGCGCGATCGAGCAACTCGTTCGACAGCAGCAGAACAGGCGCGACGCTGGCACCGATAATGGCACCGGCCTCATTCAAGGTTTCAACAGCGGCGCGTTTCGCAAGAACTGCGGTTGAGCGCGACTCGAGCTGTTGCCATTCACTCGAACTTCCGGGCAACGACTGGCCAGCACCCCGGCGCAATTGCGCCAGGCGCCTGAGGCCGCTGTCGAGCCGATCAAACCCACCCGGCTCTCCGTCGAGCGCTGCGCGCGACTGAGCGGGAATAGCCTGCGACAAGGCCGCGATTTCCGCGGTAGCCGTCTCGCCACCGCCACCCCGCAGGTATATTAACGCCGTCGCTACCAGCATCAGGAACGCGGCCGCGATTGCAATAGTCCGGAACGTAGATGAAACGTCTAATTTATTGGCCATGTTTTTCAGAAACTCTGTTTAGTTGTAGCTTGACTTGGCGTTATCAGCGCTCGTAGCGGTTACGACTCCGCCGCGGCCTGCAAGAACAAGTTGCTTTCGACGAACTCGAAAATATCCAGTACCGGCCAGACATCGTCGCCACGTCGGTATGCGCCGGTAAGGAATCGATCGCAACGGACGACAGTCTCCGGCCACTTGTCCGTGTGCTCGTGGTCCATGAAGCGACGAAAACCAAGCACTTCGTCGACTACCAGTCCGGCCGGAATTTCACGATGGTTTACAGAAATGACACGCGTGGTCCGACGCAACGATGTTCGGCCGCTGCCGAGGATTAGCTTGACGTCGACGAGCGGCAGCAGATGACCGCGCAGGTTGGCTATGCCTAGCAGCCAACGCTGCGCGCCAGGAACACGAGTCATGTTGTCCGGAAGCATCAGCACTTCGCGAACCTGATCCCGACTCGCGACGAAGTGTTCGTCCCCGATCCGAAAGCCGACACCAACCCACTCTGAGGGCATGTCGACACCGCCCTGACCGGCGTGAGCCTGGCGACTGCGGCGCTCAATTTCGGCCAGCAACTCAAAAGGTTGCTCAACCAGCGCCGCAAGATCTGCGGAAACGGCCATTCAGACAACCGTCACCGCGTTTATCTTCGCCACCAGCTGCTGCTCCTCGATCGGTTTGACGAGATACTCGACAGCACCCTGGCGCATCCCCCAGATCTTGTCGGTCTCCTGATCTTTGGTGGTTATCATAATGACCGGAATCTCCGCAGTTGCCGGATCCTGGGTCAATTTTCGAGTGGCCTGGAATCCGTTCATGCCGGGCATAACAACATCCATCAGGATGCAGTCGGGCTTTGCGGATCTGGCCTGGCGCAAACCCTCTTCCCCGCTGTCCGCGACCAGCGTTTCAAAGCCGTTCTTCTCGAGCATGTTCTGGAACAAATGCAACTCGGTTGGAGAATCGTCAACGATGAGAACAACTGCCATCAGTGTTTCCTCTGCAACGTAGCCCTAACGCCCGCTGCAAATTCGCTAATTGATCTGGTTGGAAATCGCACCAAGTAATTCATCTTTGGTGAACGGTTTCGTGAGGTACTGTTCGGAGCCCACGATACGGCCCCGCGCGCGATCAAAAAGTCCGTCTTTGCTCGACAGCATGATGACCGGCGTCTCTTTGAACATCTTGTTGTGTTTGATCAGCGAACAGGTTTCATAGCCATCGAGACGCGGCATCATGATATCAACAAAGATCACGTCCGGCTGATGATCAGCAATCTTCGACAGCGCATCGAAGCCGTCAATTGCAGTAAAAACCTGGCAGCCCTCTTTCGTCAACAAGGTCTCGGCAGTGCGCCGAATCGTCTTGCTGTCGTCCACTACAAGAATCTTGAGTCCGTTGAGACTTCGAGATGGGTTACTAGACACCGGATTTCCTCACGCGTCCTTCGAATCCCCCGGATTCGCTTTGTCAGTTTTAGTCGCTGCCGCGGGGCGGCTTGCAGCTTACAGAACTGCAACGAAAGCGACTTGTACCATATTGACATAAGTCCTGCTACGACGCGCGCCACAGACGGCAAAATTCGAGGAATTTTGGGCGTTTACCGGGCGATTCCAATGTATAGTTGGCCGCTCGGGCGAAATCAGGATGCAGCAGCTACGATGAGCAGCGACTCGCTTCGCATAGGCATAGTGATGGACCCGATCCGGTCCATCACGCCCTACAAAGACAGTTCATTCGCGATGCTCCTCGAAGCAGAGCGGCGTAACGCTGAAATTCATTATCTTGAGCAGGCGGATCTCAAGCTGCTAAGCGGCCGCGCTATCGGGCATTCGCGCCGGCTCACGGTCCGCGATAACACGACGGCCTGGTTCGAGTTCGGGGTCCGACAAAGCGTCGATCTTGGCGCCCTCGACGTGATTCTGATGCGTAAAGACCCGCCATTCGATATCGAGTATGTCTACACGACCTATATTCTCGATCGGGCAGAGGCGGCCGGCGCTCTGATCGTGAATCAGCCACAGGCGCTGCGTGATATGAATGAAAAGGCTTACACCGCCTGGTTTCCGGAGTGCACGCCACTCACGTTGATCACGCGCTCGATGGATGAAATGCGGGCGTTCCTCGCCGACCACGAACGGATCGTCGTCAAGCCGCTCGAGGGCATGGGAGGACGGTCTATTTTCGTCGTACAGAAGGGCGACAATAATGCCAATGTCATTTTCGAGACACTAACCGACTTTGGCCGGCGCTTTGCCATGGCGCAAGTCTATGTGCCGGAAATCAGTCTTGGCGATAAGCGTATCCTGCTAATCGAGGGTGAACCGGTACCGTATGCGCTCGCGCGTATCCCGCCGGCGGACGATAATCGCGGCAATCTGGTTATGGGCGCAAAAGGTGTCGGCCAGGAACTGTCCGCCACGGATCGCTCGATTTGCAAGCGCGTCGGGCCGATCTTGCGTGATAGCGGCGTAATTTTCGCCGGTATCGATGTCATTGGCGACTACCTGACCGAGGTCAACGTGACGAGTCCGACAGGCATTCGCGAACTTGACCGGCAGTTCGATCTCAACATCGCAGGTTTGTTATTCGATGCGATCGAAGCGCGCCTCGGCTGACCCAGGCCGGCGCATGGCAGGTGACGTGTGTCTCACTTCCGCCAGCGCTAAGCGAGTAAACTGGCAGCTGACCCCCTACACAATGCCGGGGCCTGTATCATTTTGCTAAATCCTTGTTCGGCTGATGAAAATAGCGGATGATCAAGAAACTCAATTATGTCTAATATTGCTGTGAATCCTGATGCAATCGACGACATGCAGCTGGTCACGCCCAAGGCGCCCGACAGGCTGCCCGCGATGCTGTTTCTGGCCGCCCTGATTCACGGCATCCTGATCATTGGCATTACATTCAACCCTGATCTGCTCGACAACCTTGCGGGTGCGATTTCGCTCGAGGTCACGATAGTCGCCGACCCCGATCAGCATATCGATCGCCCGAGGGATGCGGCATACCTCGCACAGGCGTCACAGCAGGGTGGCGGCAATACCCTCGATCAGGTTCGCCCCACGGCACCTCTCGAGAGCGTGTCTCCCATTGATAATGTCGGCCAGGAAGATGGTGACGCACTGCTTGATTCGGTTCGTCACGAGCAGTCCGCTGATCAGCTCGTGTCGACACAGAGTGAGCAGGATCTGAAGGTCGCTGACAGTCTTCGTGAAACACCGCAACCTGATAACAACACGGCGATTGCGCTCGAATCCGGTCGCGAGCAGACCCTGCCTTTGCCACAGGATGATGCCGCCAACCTCCGCATTCACGACGATGATCCGCGCCAGCTCGTGATCAGCGCCGATACGCGCGAATCGAATATTGCGGCTTACGTCGACAACTGGAAACGTCGTATCGAAACGGTCGGCAATGATTACTTCCCAGAACTCGGTGATCTCGATGGCCTCTCGGGTGCGCCGACAGTAGAGGTCAGCATCGAGGCGTCGGGCCAGCTCGTCGAAGTCATTATTCGCCGATCCAGCGGCTCTAAGGTACTTGACCAGGCCACGCTGGATATCCTGCGCCGGGCATCGCCATTCGATCCCTTTCCGGAGGAAATTCGCGCCGAATACGATCAACTGATATTTGCCTACAAATGGCAATTTGCCGAGCGCATGGTGCCGAAAACTGCCAGCCTCTCACCCGCTTTATAACGGTTTGCTGTTGTACGCGACCTTGGCAGGGCCGATACTGTAACTATGGCTTTTGACGGCTCCCTTGCAAACCAGCTGCTTATCGCCATGCCGGGTATGGCAGACCCGAATTTCAATTCAACGGTCACGCTCATCTGCGAACATAACGATGAAGGCGCTCTCGGCATCGTGATCAACCGGCCACTCACGCTAAAGCTCGGCGGTCTGTTTGAGCAACTCGATCTCACCGACCCTGATCCCGAAACGGCAAAAGACCCGGTCTTGCTCGGCGGACCGGTCGGCCCCGAACGCGGCTTCGTACTGCACGGCCATGAACAAACCTATGAGAACTCGATCGCGGTGTCCGAAGACATCCGGCTGACGCTGTCACGCGACGTCCTCGACGCGATGGCAAACGGCGCGGGGCCCGACAAAACGCTCGTGGCGCTCGGTTACGCGGGCTGGGAACCCGGGCAGCTCGAGACCGAAATGCTCGCAAACTCATGGCTTAGCGTGCCGGCCAACACGGATATCGTGTTTGATACGCCGTTCAGCGAGCGCTGGTCGCGCGCGGCGCAAATTCTTGGCATAGATATCAGCCAGATTTCCCCCGATGCCGGACACGCCTGAGACGGATCGCCCCGAGACTATTCTCGCTTTTGACTTCGGACAGCGACGCATCGGTGTCGCGGTCGGGCAGGAGGTGACCGGATCGGCCAGCCCGGTCGGTGTCGTCAGCAACGATACCAACGGTCCCGACCACAGCAGAATTGCGGCCCTTATCGACGAGTGGCGACCATCGCGACTCGTAGTCGGCATGCCCGCGCACGCAGACGGTTCCGCGAGCAACATGCAGGCGCATGTAAAGGCTTTCATCGACGAACTCGGCCGTTATGAACTGCCCGTAGCCACCGTC